>Ga0209673_1000553_pt1 | contig 60127 bp, 61 predicted proteins | sample AraplaCol_mMS_r2_2_FD_184274 | JGI IMG/M metagenome (GOLD analysis project Ga0209673, IMG submission 184274) | Arabidopsis root microbial communities from North Carolina, USA - plate scrape MF_Col_mMS_r2 (SPAdes) (version 3) | ecosystem: Host-associated > Plants > Roots > Endosphere | place... | reverse complement strand
TTTTTTTTTTTTTCCTTTTTTGCTCAAGCATCCTCCTTCCACGGTACTCATCCGCCGTCAATTCTGCCGCGCGCCTCTTAACGGTTTTGCTCTGACCTCACCATTCGTTGCACGAGACACTGTTTTGATTTGAGTTTCTGTTCAAGCCCGGAGCTTTTTTCTTTTCTTTTCTTTATTTTTTCCTATATCTATTTTTCTTTTTTGTTTTTCTTGTTGGAACGTGTGAATCCTTTTGTGGTGATCATCCTCCAGAAATCAAACATAGAAAGAGAAAAAGAGGTATACAAACCCTCAATATCCAACCATCTCCCCTGTCATCATTCGAAACTGTCAACGGTTTCAACATCCTTTCTACTTGATTATCTCTTTCCTCTTCTCATCTCCTTCTTCCTCTTCTCTCTCTCTCTCTCTCTCTCTTTCCTCTTCGGCCCCCCACGCCTTCTGTTTGAGAGGGGCCTCACTTCTATCTCTTCCCTAAATCCTTCTCCAACCCCCCCCCATCGCGCATATGATTGCATTACAACATCGGCCTATCTTGCCGCCCGCCAAAGTGGATATCTCACTGCTACTCAAACCCCAAGATGAGGAAGAAGTCGCCCCGGGGATCCCTACTACTCTCTATCCACCAAGATCCCTTTCCGGTCCGTCTCTAGGTACGGGTTCCATCTTGACCGGTCCAACTACCAGTGCCATCCCACCACCGTTGATCAAGACTGGTCCATCTGGTTCGGCTAAACGGTTGCAACCGGCACATACAGCAGAGTCACCAGCTAAGAAGCAATCTAAATGGTCTCCCGAGGAGGATGCTTTGATCATCGAGCTGCGGGGCAGCGGGATGAAGTGGGAGGATATCAGTAAGCGACTACCTGGCCGCAGTGCGATCAGTTGCCGACTTCATTATCAAAACTATTTGGAACGACGAAGCGAGTGGGATGAAGATAAGAAAAACAAATTGGCTAGGTTGTATGAACGGTAAGAGAATGAATCCTAACGAAGTGGCACAGAGATCCCCTCCCAACTCACACTGAATCTCTAGATTTAAAGCGGAAATGTGGTCCAAAGTAGCAGAGGAAATGGCCATCCCATGGCGTGCTGCAGAAGCCATGCATTGGCAACTTGGTGAACAAGAAATGGCCCGCCGCGCGGGCGTGGTGCCATTTTCCTTGTCGAGTACGGCCATTGATCCTCCAACCACCAGAACTCGTCGTGCGAGTACCTCTCTTTCTCGACCAAGGAAGTCTTCGATCTCACGTGCGATTCCTGGACATCCCCCCGGGATGCCGCCTCAATTACCTTCCCTCGAAGAGTTGACTGCTGGTGTGCCTGCATATGCACCACCTGCCCCGCCCCCACCGAGAGAATTTTATGGAGTTGGACGACCATCAGAGATGGGAATTCCTCCCCCGCCAGGCCTCATGGGTCCTCATCTGGGAATGCCTCCACGAACCTTGCCCTAGGATATGACTTGACGATCATGCCTGAATGGCTTTCTTTTGTTCCTCCTTGTCTTTCTTCTCTTTTTCTGTTTCTTCTTTTCTTTTGGATACGAATTGCATAGCGCCGGTTGGAGGTATACCGTGATTTCTGGGAGGCTATCAATTGCATAGAGAAATTTTCCGCTCCCATTTTCTTTTTCTTTTTTTTTCTTTCCGCGCTGATTTCTTTCCCCTTACCTTTGGATTTGGAGGGGAAAGAATGGGAGGTTGCTGTTAGCACGACGCCTTCCCTCCCCGCGACAATCATCCAGACAGTGTGGGTATCGATGATCATACTTTTGAGGCTGGTTCTTGAAACAACGATTTACACTTGGAGGTTTATCAAGCGGGTTTCGGCGCGGCAATGGCCCACCAATTATCTTTCTCGTATCCCGATTCCAGGACTTGTCCACCAGCCTGCTCGATGTCGCGTTCCAGCTCGCCTTCCTCATACAGGTGATAGTACCGATTGAAGGTTTGCGGTTTCTCTTGGTCTGATTTGGCCTTTCGAACCCACGGAACCATGATATCTTGGGGATCACCTTTATCCCAACCGCGACGACTATCCTTTTGTTCCAGCGCCCAGGCATAGACCAGGAATTTCCCTCCAGGCTGCGTTGCAGAGCCCCGTTTGAGAGTTCGCAATATTTCGGCAACAGCCTCCACTCGCCGGGCTGGAGTGGATAAATGATGGACCACAGCGATGGAGATTGCAAAATCAAAGAAATCATCCCGATGCGGGAGTTGAAGAATATCAGCCACCACGGTGGAATGGGGCTGATGCTTGATTGCAATCCGCGCCAGATTTTCCGATCTGTGTAGCGAGTCAGACCGGATCGAGATTGGTGATGATCAGAAATGCTAGTTTATATCGTATACATATAAAACGAAAAAAAAGAAGCGCAGAAGAAGAACGATAGACCAATCAAAAAGATCAATCAAAAAAATTACAAAATTGTTACACAAGATATTCCACGAATTCCTCCCAAGTAGATGAAACATGTACAAGTTTCTCCCTAAAACTTGAAATGAAATGAAATGGAACGTACCTATCCGAACCCACTATAAACACATCTTTATTGACGGTCATGTTCTTCCCATTCCCACATCCTACATCTAGACCGACGGATCCAGCAGGCTGGGCTTGAAGGAATCGTTCCACGATGGGCCAGGCCTGTATCATTGTAAGTAAATTGATTCCAAACCTTTTCTTTTTTTCCGTAGCTTCGTTTCATCATTTACCTTGAACCGTGTTGCGGAAAAGTGGCCCGCAATCTCCTGATACACGTCGTGCACATTTTGTTGCTCATACTCGTCCGCCATAGTCTGTTGAATGATCTGACTCGATGTGATCTGATCTGATCTGATCTGATCTGACTGGACTTGGACTGGTTGGAGAGAATGTTAGCCTTGTCGTGGTGTTGAAGCCAAGCGAGACACGTGACTGATCCACTATACAATCTTCATGTACATCTACACCTACTTAATGAACGAGTGAAGATGGGATTAAATTTGATCTGGTTGGAATTAGAATCAGTAATGGTGTTTGGATATATTCATTATTTCCCCTCTTTTTTTGTTTAAATTAGCAACTTCTCATCTCAAACTGTTCTGCAGTTGACTTTTCAATTTGTTGAATAGAATAAAAGTCATGACTAAGCATCCACCCACTTGGTTGTGCGAGAATCATTTCATTTCAGGAGTATCACTCATTCTGATCCCTGGAAATTGTAAGTCTGGTCATTATTCCCCGCGCGCCCCCTGTTCCAAGACCAGGAATTCCCTGTTTGCTTTTGAGTACAAGATCTTTGTCCAACATGGTACCTGGTGATTTCCTGTGAGATCTGGGATGGAGTAAGATCTGTCCCAGAAGGGTAATATCAAAATGGCTCCTCCAAATTCAGTGTAGTGATTTTTCGAGGAACTGTGTTCGAGTGGAGCTGACGGGCTGTATCTTTTGGAAACTGTTATGAAGCTCTATCTTGATCTCTTGTTACATACTGAATTCTGAGTTCATCTGAGAATCTATATGCTGATCATTTTTAGATCTCAAGCACGAACTTGCAGTATAGCAAAGCAAGGAAGCAGAGCAGAGCAGAGAAGAGCAACGCAAATCAGGCAAAGCAACTTATTCAAATCCATCAACCGGAAAAAGTACTCGCAAAATGGCATTCCAGCCTACACCAGCGGATATATCCGTTATTATCACGGCTGCATCTGCGTCACGAACGTCAAATGCAGAACCTACGTTTGTCACGGAACGTCGGGTAACTCCATCATGGACACTCATGCAACTCAAGGGAAAACTTGAAACTATGACCGGTGTCCCGCCAGGTTGTCAGACTTTGAAAATTAAAGTACCTGGTCGAAATGATCAGTGGATGGAGGGTGATGATCGACGGATTGAAGAGTGGGGGTTGATGAAGGGGGTTGAGATTGAGGTATGTACTCTTTTCATTTCCTCTCTACTCTGTACTTGGCTTTTTTTTTGCTTTTTTTTTCTTTTATTTTTTTCATGCAGTTTGCTCGTGGTGAATCCTTTGTTAATTGAATAGGTTCATGACTCCCGTCCTCCATCCATGAGACCTAATTTCACGGACCTTTCTTCTGTGGAGAAATATGAATTGCCAAGTGAGACTTATGAGTCTCTACCCAATTCCGTCCTTGCTTGGAAGAAGAATCAGAAATTAGGTCGTTTCGATCCGAATGCGCTTTCGCCTGAAGAGGCGTTGCGTAAACAAGTGGAGAAGGATCAGAATGATGTTGTTACTAAGGGTATGTCTGTCTATGTCTGTCTATGTATATGAGGTTCAGCTAACTAGGCTGAACTGTGCTGGACCGTGATGAAAATATGAAGAGCTTTTGCTGATATCATCTAGGGATTGCTGTTTCCAAACGTGCTATTATCCTACCCTCGTCTCCGCCGCATATTCGTCGTGGAACGGTTCGGTTTGTAGGTCCGGTCCCAAGTATTCCAATTACTGGACCTGGTCGTGAGTTGGAGCGCCAAGGGGAGGAGATTCCTGCTGAGTTGCAACCCATTTGGGTTGGGATTGAGTTGGATGAGCCTACAGGTAAGAATGATGGGAGTGTGGGTGGAAAGCGTTACTTTGAATGTCTCGAGAAGAGAGGTGCGTTTGTCAAGCCTGATAAGATTGAAGTGGGAGATTTCCCTCCTCTGGATCTGGATGATGACCTGGATGATTTGATGGAGGAAATTTGAAGGGACGTAGGATGGAATGCACCGGGTTAGGTAGATACGTTTGTAAATGACTTTCTAATTCCTATTTGACCTTTCACTGGATCCTCCGTTCCCAATTATCAGAGATATTAGATTAAAAGACATAACACCGCGACTCCTCCCCTAATAAAGAATACATATCGCTGAAGTAACAAGACAAGCAGAATTGGTATCGTGACGCATTCAACGACATGGACTGAGCTTCAACGGCAAACTCGGGTATAGCCAAGATGTAAGCTTAGTTCGCAGCTTTCTGTTTGCCTTTACGACCTCGGCCAGTCTTGGGCTTAGCATTAGCATTGCCTTCAGACTGGCTTTCTGCTCCCGGGGGTAGGGATATGGGTTCTGCGGATTCTTCGTCCCCTTCAGGTACACAGCCTTGAGTGAAGAAAAGCCTGGCTTCTTTATCATAGGGATTTGCGAAGCTGTACATATTGCCTATTGATCGAGCAGAATCTAGTTAGTACCAAGGACATCAATGTCGTTAGGGTTTATAGTATGAAGCTCACCTCGCGGGACCTGGAAAACACAGCCTTTGCCTGCACTGAATCCGACACCAGATACATCGACTAAGACCCGGCCATGGCAGACGTAGAATACCATGTGCATTTTCTTTGAGTTCTTTGCCTTCTTGACACCCTCTGGTGGAAGATCCACAATGCCAGATCCGATGAAAGAAGAAGTGAGCAATTTGGCGAAAAGGAACGTAGATCCCTTGACCTCCTTTGGTTTGATACCAACAGGGGCATAGGCAATTTCTTTGCAATAGTTGGTTAGAAACAAAATATGGAAAGACATTCTGAGATCTGTTGAACTTCTTACCGGTGACTTCCTCTTGGGTGGCATTTCCTGCGACAGGATCCCATTTCGGTACAATTCCATGAAGAACACCATCCTCCTTCTCCCATTCATCCTGATTTGGATCTTCTTCGTCCGAAGAATCATGTTGGCGCTTCTTGGACTTGCTTGACTTGCCCTTTTTCCCACTCTTCTTTCCTTTGCCCCTGTTCTCTGGCTCCAGCTCTTCAGTGCGGATAATTTCCTTAATTGTAGACAGTGGGTAGCGTTGCCCTTCAGCCGCCTCTCCATCGCCAAAGACACACCGTTCATTGCGCCAATATGCAAGGGGTCTGACAGAGACACGCCCTGAACGGGTGTGGGTAGTGACACTGTCGGAGGGATTCTCGCGCTTGAGGATATATAAGCTGCGACCCTTCAAAGGGCCTGAACGCTGGGAGTAATTCTCCACAACTTTGTCCAATTCTGGGTCCAATGGTTCCTGAGGTCGAGTTTCCTTGGTGACCTTTGGTTTCTTGGCCGGCCTGGCTTCGAGTTCCTCCTCTTCAGCAGCGCGTGCAGCCTTCGCTGGCCGACCACGTCGACCACCACTTGATTTGCCCTTGTTGTCCGCGGTGGTTTTGGCAGCGGGTGCTTTTTGCGTTGATTGAGCTGGCTTTTCGACTGGGCGCGGTGGTTCTTGTTCCTCGCCTGCATCGCTATCCGATTGATCTAAATCTTCCTCGATGGGTTCGGGGATTTCATCGTGGGTCATGGTATCATTGCCATAGTCATATCCATCTTCGGGGTCATCTTGGACGGCAAATGAGGCATTCTCGTCTTGCTCTTCATCGGAGAAATCGTTCAGTGTTGTATCGGGCACCATCTTTGCTTTCTGTGAAATACTCTTTCTGTTATTCGGACCAGCATTCACTGAGCGGGCGCCCAGAGGAGAAGGATCTTGTCGGGAGTTTCCATTGGCAGCAAGCAAACTCTTTCCATCAGACGGACTCGATAAATCTTGTTCTGGCTCTGAAGATTGAACGCTTGGAGATCTGTGTGTATTTCGCGTCGCGCCTTTGACTGGCGATTGCGACGCCGGCGGTAAATTTTGTGAGCGCTTGTCGGCGTGAAGAAAGTCCATAGGACCAGGCGCATTGTCTATATTTTCCGATGCGGCGTGAGTATGTTGACTCGCGACTCTCGAAAGATTGATGTCTCGCACTCACCATCCTCAATCGACATCTCAGACCCGTTAGAATCTCTATCATCCTCCTCCTCCTCCTCTTCCTCATCATCAAAGCCATTTAGCTTTGCGGGTGATTTCTCAGGAGATGAAAATAATCCCTCCACTTCTTCCATTCCATGTTCGTCGCGTCGACCTTCTTTCAATGTAAGACCAGTTCGTCTGTGTTGTATTATCTCCATTAGCATGTAGTGCGCGCGCAGCCATAACTGAGAGCAACTCACCTTCCTGCAGTCCCGACATTTGAGTAATCGTACTCACGAGCTTTCCCGAGTCCACGAGCCATATTTGGCTTGAGTAAATGATAAGCAATCAACAATAAAAAGAAGACAATTGACTCTATACAGACTACAACAAAGAAGGGTGTAGTGAGTTAGTGAGTTAGTGAGTGAGTGAGTGTGGTGGGGAGGAATGATGCGACGGGGATTTTGGGGGGGTGGAAACGTGCAGGAGGAACGCGCCGCGCTAAATTCAGACGCGTCTATTCCTTTTCGGCATTCTCCAGTTTGCTTCAACCTCTTCTTTTTCTTACTGGAATTACCAACATTACTATACACAGTCAACATCATGGCTGTAGAAGATACTTCTCAAGATTCTACATTTATTCCTCCTAGTGTGGAAAAAGATCGGGTCCTTTCAGGCGAATCCTACGCTTATTATACGCCCTGTCCGGCTGCAATCACGCCTCACGATAAATCGAATCCGGCACAGAGCGCGACACAGAGTACACCATGTGTGTTAGGTGTGGATGAGGCCGGTCGTGGTCCGGTTCTAGGACCTATGGTCTATGGCGCATTTTACCTGCCAATTGATTTACATCACTCTCTTTTGGCAGAGGAACATAGCTTCGACGACAGCAAAGTCCTCACACCCGGTGTCCGTGCCAATCTCATGCGTCTGCTCAATACCCCCGGTCAGAATCTATACGAGTCTTGCGGATACGCGATCAAATTACTTTCGGCTCGAGATATTTCTTCCGGTATGATGAAACCGGGGACAGGGGTGTATAATCTGAATGCTCAGGCGATGGATGCTACAATTGAGATTATTCGTGGGGTGGTGGAGGATCGGGGCATCGATGTGCGAGAGGTTTATATCGATACGATTGGTAATCCGACTACATACCAGCAGAAATTGGAACGGATCTTTCCTTCGCTGAAGATCACTGTGGCTAAGAAGGCGGACTCGTTGTATCCGTGTGTTAGTGCTGCTAGTGTGGCGGCCAAGGTCACGCGTGATGTTGCTCTTGAGGTTTTGTACGAGGCTGTTCTACGAGAGCAATCATTGGATATCAACTCTGCAGCGCCGGAGGGCTGGGGGAGTGGATATCCCTCGGATTCCAAGTGTGTCGGCTGGCTTCGACGTAATATGGATCCTGTGTTTGGCTGGGGCAACGAATGTCGTTTCAGCTGGGGGACAGCAAAGGAAATGCTGGAAGTCAAAGGAGGAGCACGGGTTGATTGGCCAGAGGATGATGATGACGGGAATGGAAATGGAATGCTGAGTGACTTTCTTTTGAGTGGAGGACCTGGTAAAACTTCGGGACAGAATGGTTTACAAGAATGGTTTGGCCAGAAACAAGCCGAGATCTTATAACGATATGATTTGATCTGGCATTATAATAATGAAGCTAATAGAACAATGACGATACCCTTTTCCAAATATACGCAGAACCAAGAATGAAAACATAAGAGAGATATATCGGATGCAAATGTCATAAATAACAGAGAAGTGAATCAAAGAGCAACAAGATTATATGGTAACCCCGGCAGAAGGGATTCAAAACTGGGTATCATGGAAGAAGGTAAAGCATGCAAAGAGAATCATAGCGTGGCAGTGGAAAAGTAGTAGTTATCCCACAGATATTCGTAGTCTTCCACCACACTACCGACCAAGTCCAGCAATGGTTTGCCCTTCATCTTACTAGTCAGACTGTGTAGCCAAGACCTTTTTATCATATTAGCATTGTGTTCATAATTAGAAAGGGGTCAGGGAAGTCTTCATACTTGGTAATGTTCTCGTAGAATGCACCCCGCATTATCCACCAGCCCATAGACCAGCCACGCTTCTTCAACTCCTCGCGCTCAAGTCCTGTCAAGCCCCGGAGACCTCCAGCAACACGTTCACGGAAATCCCGCTTAGCGAGCTGTCGACAGCCATATTCCATTCCGAAGCCAATCAACCAGGGCCGCCAGCTTCGCTTGTCTTTGCTCCATCTCTGCATTGCCAATGCATATACAACTGGTCGCAGAATATACAGGATCTCTGCCAACTGTCCTTGACCCGTAACTCGATGTAAGAGTGTTTTTGGAGGCTTGATGTCATCGGCAGTAAGAACTTTAGAAATGAGATAGTTCGATACGTCATTCACGTCTGGAAGCGATGGGAGAGAAAGTCCAGTACGAGGCATCGTCCAACTCAAGTCGGATGAACGTTCACTGGTTGGGGTTTGCATCCCATTCCAATCGCTTTGGTCCTCTTCTTGATCTACTGTTCTTGGATCGACTTCGCGCTCGGGAAGCGGGGGGTTGACCAAGGGTCTGGACTTGGTCAAACGAAGAAGCAGAAGACGGCAAACTGCTTTGGCGAATTCAATAAATACGACCACACGCCATCGAGTCTTTTGCCCACGCCGACGCGCCGCCATCTCCCAAAGGAGTTCTGTATATTGAAGCATCTGGAGCGCCAGTGCTACCCGGCGATACAACGAGGACCGCGATGTCCAGTACTTGGTATATCGCGCATGAGGGGTCGGTGGCTGTCGAGCAACTGTGGATGGAAGTTGCGAGATAACTTTCGCTACGAGGGAGTCATGGTAAAGAGACAGGAGCTGAACGCCGGAGTGGACTATGGAGGGTTGGTTAGACGATGAGTTTGTTGAGAGTTTCCTGTAGACTTCAAGACTAACCGCATTCTGAGGCAACTTCCGATTCACGATAGCGTCCTATCAGATGGAATTAAGAAGGTTAGTGTCCTTCTATGTAGTTGACGATATGCGCGTAATCGCACTCACCAGGGATGATGTACGTCAGCGATCGCAAGGCGGACTCGACCTGTCCAACAGAGCTGGAATTCTTGGTCACGAAGTCCTCATAAAGTGAAAGCCACTTCGATGGCCCTAGCATCGCTGGGGATATTGGATTTTTGATATTTCGAACAGTCTCCATCATCATTCAAAGTGATTGCGGAGTCGCGGAGTTGGCAAAGGAGAGGTCGGGGAAGTCACGAGTCGCCAAGACTGACGGGCCGAGGTTGGATGCTTTCGGCTGTTTTGCATGAACATGTTAACTATACAATTTACATGTACGTTGATGAACATTGGTGATTTCAGTATTCAAGGGGGTTTTGGCACTTAATCGTAATACAGAGATCATTTGATTCCATGCAGTGATGTAATTATTTACATCAGTCAATAGTACAGCTAGGCTGTACTGTCTAAATAGATGCCTCGCGTGTCCATCATGGAACAAAACCACGTAGATAGGCTAATTTTTAGCAAGCTCTTTATCGTATTAAGTCTATATATTGGGTATATGAGAGCTCAGAAAAAGACACATTCATATCTCATTCATCTGCGAATGTCCAGAGCCCTCCGGGTCGCATTGCCTCTCGATATCGTTCCTCGATCTTGTCTCGCTCGAGATGACTCGCGGCCTCCCAGTCAGCCTCCAAATCTTGCGTACTAGGCATTTCCGTTCGCCAGAAACCTGGAGGTGTTCGAGGTCGTTGATGAGCATGACGGTGTCTTCCATACTGATTAGCGATGGCTCGGGCCTTGGCTTCAATTAGAAGACGTTCGCGGTCTTCTGTATTCAGTTCATCGAGAGTACGTCGCTCTTCGCCTAGATAATCTTCGAGGAGCTTGTCATCTTCTCGCTGCTGTTCTGTAGAGTTCTTTGATGGAAGACCGCCAAGACGAGCCATGGCGCGAAAGCGATCTCCACAACAGCCAGGACGGGTGCAGCCTGAGAGACATTTACGCTCGTCTTTCTTGCGAACTACTGTGTCGTATGCGAAGTCCATTCCTTGGTTATAGTTTGGATTGATTTTGAAATGTGATAAATTCAGGTGCTCGAGGAGTCGAGCCCGGTATGGTTCGTCTTCGGGCCTTATTTGGGGGCATGAATCTTGTTCGGTCTCTTCGGTTTGTATTTGTTTCGGCTGACGCCGAGTTTGTTTGGAAGATGTAGCCATGATATCAGATTTCTCCTTCAATTTGCCGTTTCGAGCTTTGGGGGTTGAAAATCGGTTGTTGGCTTGATTATCATGGTTCTCATCGGCTCTATCTTCGATCCTTGACGGTAAATCACGCTCACTCAGGACCTTTCTTTTTTTGCCCTCGGGTTCGAGCACGGAGATTCTTTCTGGTCGGTGGTTGCCATTGACTGGATTCAAAACAGATGGTTCTCGTGATAATTGATCAATTGATCCCTCACGATGAAGGTTGGTCGGGGTGAGTTCCTCATTGGGTTGATGCCCACAGTCAATTTCCCCTTGGGGCTTTCGCTTTCTGGGTGTTTCAACGGCATGGCCTATATTATCGAGATCTTGTGTACTGGGAAAGTGCTGGCCAATAGAGTGGATTGAGTTATGTGAAGGGCTTGACGAAAGGGGTTCGTTTTTGACGGCAATAGGCTTGTCAGAGACATTCTCTGTCGGGTGGGAGCCATTGGTAGATAAGACCCGTCTTCGCTTGCGGCTTTTGATATCAGGCAATGGAGGAAGTGTGTCCGGTGATACATCTTCCGACGCTTGATCGCCGAGGTTGATGGGCTGGCTTTCGGGTTCAATTTTGACATTGACTGTCGTATCCTGAGGCAAATTTGTTGTAGTTGACGTTGATTGAAAAGATACTGCTTGATTCTCGATTAACGGTGGGTTCGGAGTATACTTGAAATTATTCGTCTCGATGTCTTCATTCGAGTCTCGTGCCCTTCGAAAAGTGACGGGTCTTCCATTTAGAACCAATGTAAACTCATTGCGTTCCAGTTGTTTGTCCACATAGCGTAGCTTTTTCTTATGCTGTAGAACTCTCGCTTTGAGGCCGCTCCACCCCTGAGTAATTATATGAAGATTCGAATAAAGGGCTGAGTATTTCTTCATGATAGTCTTCTTCCACTTTTCGTCATCGTCATGGTTGGTTGCCCATACTTGCTTCGGAGCAAACTCATCTTCCAAATTATCAAATTGTTTAGGAAGTTCCAAGTCCTGGGGTCTGCTTTCGAATTGTTCAAGCTGCTCTTGAAGAGCAGATACATGCGATTGAAGTTCTTGATTTCGCAACTCTAGGGCCTGTTGGGCTGATAAGGCTGCTGCAGCGTTCTTTTCTGCTTCTTCTGCTCTTTTTTGAAGATTGGAGATCCGGGACTCTAAATCTCGGTAAGCCGAACTAAATGACGCCTCGCATGTCTCAGCTATTGAGGTATGGAGCTCTTTTAGAACGTCCATAAGGTCTAAACCTGTGACTGAATTGTCTTCTCCGATCAACAAATGTTCAAAAGCCGCGACTCGCGTCGATAAACGTAATCCACGTGATTTCTTATCGACAGCACCGATAAGGGGCTATTGACGTATCCCGCCATAGCGAAATGGGGATTTCTCTGTATTCTCCCAGACTCGCAAAGGATGGATTGCAAATGACTTGTTGATCTGGTAAAAATGTCAAAGCGTCGCAGAGGCTCGGATGAGTCCGATGCGTCTACCCGCAAAAGGCGCCGGGATTCCTCGGCAGGTTCTATTGATCGTTTATCCTGTCTGAGTAATGAGCTTTTGCTTCATATCTTGTCGTTTCTGCCTATCTCTTCTTTGAGCGTGTGCCAAAGGTATGCCTTGGGCCTCCCCATTTGTCGTGATCGGACAAAAACTGATTCTGCCGTCACAGATTATCCCGTCGTTTCAATGCCCTTAGTGGGGACTCTGAACTTTGGAAACGTCAATATTATACTCAATGGGTGCGTCCTCGTGCTCGTCGTCTGGCCAGTGTTAGACGCTCGTCCTTCCCGAATAAAACAGAATACTCGCCCAAGGTCTCGACATGGCTTGATCACGGTCATCTAGCAGCGGATGGAAAGGTGACGAATTGGAAAGGCCAATACCGGCTTCGACATAATTGGTCGCGTGGATCTTGTCGACTGAGCGAGGTCGAATTCCCCCCCAGACCATATCCTCCTGTGCTGGCTAAGCTATGTGCGGGAATCGTTTTTACGGCTGACTCTGACCATGGTCTTCAAGCTTGGGCGGCAAAAGATCCCGCAAATTGTCTGGCAACCGTCTCGTTCTCGAAGGGATCGGGGTCATCTAAGATATGCCCAACTGCACTGGCTGTCAGTGACTTGGAAGGATCACAGGAAATTGTTGTTGGATTCAAGAATGGCCATTACAATCGTTATATCATGGACGACGAAACATCGCAGTTGGAATTCCGATCCTGTCACAGGGGATCCGGTGAGGGAGCCATCACCGCCATGGCAATCTGCTCGCCGTATCTTTTGATGGTATCCCATGATAAAATACTATCTTTGCATTACATTCACCCCGAAAAGACATCCGAGCTACGAGAGCTGGCATCTCTAAAAGCGGACAATATGATTGCGCCGATGACACTGTCTCTTCGAACATCCAACTCAGAAATTGTGGCGACCATAGTGTATAGTTTCTTTCATATTGGTTGTGGATGGTCTCTGGGAATTCAGGAACTCCATTTTAGCAAACTTGGTCAACAGCTTCAATCACGGCTTACAAGTACTGTGGATTCGCAATATGGCATACGGCCGCTACGCAACCTGCCATCGTCTACCAGACGACGCCATTCTGCTCTGGCTGATCCCCACGGCCAGTCAAATACTGAAGTCCCAGTCATGCCATCTATCCTGCACCAACAACCACCCACTTCGATGTCTTATTCCCACCCCTACTTATTGACCTCACACGCGGACAATACCCTGACCATGTATCTGGTGGTTTCTAATTCCAACGACCTATTTGTTCGAGGCGGCCAGCGTCTTTGGGGTCATACATCTTCTGTGTCCACAGTCCAGGTAACAAATCGCGGGAAGGCGATTTCTGTGGGGTCTCGAGGTGACGAGATCCGTATCTGGGAGCTTGAAATGGCCATTCCTTCATTAGGAACTAGCCGGCCATTGAATGAAGAGAGTAGCATTCAGGTCAACCCGGAAAACAAAGAAGAAGATCTTGACTTCGCCTCTCCACCAAAAAGAAGTCGGCCAGACGCTCGTGATTTTGAGTTAGATTCCGACCTTGAGCAAGACTTCCCTTCTTCACAGCAATGTATTGGATTTGATGACGAGCGAGTTCTTCTCCTTCGAGAAAAGCCAGTCGGTACACAGCTACTGGAATGTTACGATTTCACGTAGATTTATCGCAGCAGAACATACGGAGAATCGAGTCTTGGCATGTAGACATGCCCTAACTTATGACCTCTGGATTCCTTACATCATTACTATTATGTTCAATGCTCCTTCTAGCTCACCAAATTGATGGCATTGAATTCGTCTTTCGAATGGCAAAGCCAAGAGTATCACCCATGATGGGACGCTAACGCAGGTCCAGGGGTCCCCCGGGTAGCACAAGGTACTCGCCTTTCTCCACGAACTGGGGACCCTTGCGACTTTTGTGTTGCCAGGGGTATAAAAGCCACACCACCTCAGGGTAGATCTGATGATCTACAATTTTATTGTTCACATTTTTTTTTTTTCGGGGTGGTCTTCTATTGACCTCTTGTACTCGCAGCTATGCCTTGCCTCGGAGGTTGCCGGACAGCTACCGCAGTTCGCTATGCACGGTTGAGGCGGCTCGGTTCTTAGGCCATTTCTCAATTTCTCCAGGCAGGCCAATGCTTTTGTATTGGGGTAGTCGATATTGAACATCATGGCCTTCAGAGAAAGAGAAAAAGGTGGTTGATGATGACTATACTCGACCCTAGGGTGGTTTCACATTGATACGCCTGAGTGTCTCACCTTGAGTCACCGACAGACTCCCACTCCCATCAAGACGATTGTGTCCGTACTAAGTACCCCCATGTCTATCTATTCTGATCTGAATAGATAAAGAGAAAGGGATAATGAAGGGGAATAGCCAGAGGGCATCTATCAACTAGACCAAAAATGAGCCTGATGAACACTGGATACTTCTTCACAGCATGCATTCACAATCCCTATTGACACCTACCAGAGAATACATCTAACAGAATCAAACTCCATGACATTTATCTTTACTTCATTTTTTCAATCCACAATTTGTCTCCAAAGTGACTTAAATTGAATCATCATTTTGTGGTGGTCAAGCGGGTTCGTCCGAAACGAGCAACTTGGGAAGTTTTCTCCTCAGGCCCCCGCACTAACAAATTTCAACTTCTTCCTCTTCCCCTCCCTTTCTCTTCTCACTCAACCTTTTTTTTAAATCCTCCCCCCACTCGTCTTTTCGACTCCTATACCTTCAAAATGGATCCCCGTGCTACTCGTTCTTGCTATAACTGTGCGTCTACTTAAACCATCCTCCAACGAATCTTGCCTTGGAAAAGAAATGGAAGTCCCAAAAAATAGGTGGTTCGCCTCTGAAATGGTCTGGCCCGCACAATGTGATCTCTCATGTTGGAATGAGATTGACTTATCTTTGGCATGAGATTCTTCACTGGGTACCATTCCGATCGGGTCAAACCATTCTTTTTATCTTCCTATTCCTCTTTTTTTCTAGCTTCAATTCCCTGCGCGTCCTTCGATCGCACGATGTTTTTTTTTTTTGACTGACATTTTTTTTTCTCGTAGGCGGTGACGCATCCCACCAGGTAAAGATTTCCCTCTTCTCAACGCCGAACAAGACAAAAAGAGGACTATGTCGACAATCTGGATTTGAATTCGGCAAATGGAAGTTTTTTAAGTCATGATTTGAAGCTCACTGGTTGATGTTTAGGCTAAGGATTGCCCCAAGAAGGGTACTCCCACCTGGTAAGTGTGGCCCCGCATCAAAAAGATGAGCTTAAAAAAGAGCTGCAAAAGCTAACGGTTCTGGATATAGCTACAACTGTGGTGGCGAGGGTCACGTCAGTAAGTTACTCATCGATACAATCAATCGTCCAATGAGATACGGTTATACCATACGATAGTGTCAGATATCTAATCGTTCATCTTTTTTCAGACCGTGACTGCCCTCAACCCCCCAAGGAGCGTGCTTGCTACCGCTGCGGTATGACCGGTCACCTGTCTCGTGAGTGCCCTCAGGGTGGTGCTCCCGGTGGCTACGGTGCCCCCGGTGGTCAGGAGTGCTACAAGTGCGGCCAGGTCGGACACATTGCTCGTAACTGCTCCCAAGGCGGTGGCTACGGTGGTGGCTACGGCGGCGGCTACGGTGGTCGTCCCCAGACCTGCTACTCTTGCGGTGGATTCGGCCACATGGCCCGTGACTGCACCCAGGGTCAGAAGTGCTACAACTGTTCGTCTTATCTATCTCATCCTAATCTTCGATCTACATTAATGAGGATGTCTGTGCTAACTCCACTTTAGGCGGCGAGGTCGGCCACGTCTCCCGTGACTGCACTACTGAGGCTCGTGGTGAGCGTGTTTGCTACAAGTGCAAGCAGCCCGGTCACGTCCAGGCTGCCTGCCCTAACAACTAAACGTCGGGTCTTCCCAAGCTCCAAAAAAAAATTTTCTGATGCGATGTCTTTTTGTTTGAATGTGTCCTATTGTGGACTCTCAATAATGCTTTTTTCCTTTTCCTCTTTACTCTTTTGATCTTTGATCTTTTCTGCATGCGCCACGATCTGAGATGTCTATTTCCCCGGATTCTTTTGGAATTTGTATTATCACTCACGGATTGAATCACGAACCATGGACTTTTTTCGCATTCTTCCCACATGGCTGCTACTGCATCTTTACTATACTTTTTTCACCTTGAAATATTCTTCCCCCTTTCCGTGTCTACCGGGCTTCGCGCGTGGAAAGTGAGACAAAAGTGTGCAATTGGCGATTTGGCTTGCAAGTGAACTGGGTATGGGATTCCTTTTTTGGGCGCTTTACAGGAGATATTTAGGTGCATGGGGAAATGCATATCGACCCTCCATAAGAATCTTCCATCTAGAATAGTATATATAAATCAGGCCTAAGTATATGTATTTCTGTGTCCAGGTCTGCACATCCCCCCATTGCTTTTATGAGCTGCAACTGCACATCATGGCTCGCTTGTACTTTGGTACGTCGCCGCAGAACCGCTCCTCTTCCGATGCGTTGAGACCCCATTCTTCTTTGAATGGGTTGAGGCTCATCTGCATGACACGGTCAAGGACTTCGCGATCTCCTTTGCGCTCCACGCGCTCGATGATCTCGTCCAAAATCCAACCACGAGGAATGAACTAGAGTAATTGAGATTAGCCAGAAGCTTTTTATGATAGATGGTCTAGTTGAGTGGATTTTTCGGGGCGTATCTTACGTTGGGGTTGACAGCCTTCATGGCTGCTTGTCTTTCCGTTTCATTCTCGGCACCCCAGTCCTCCAATGCGCGGGATCGCCAGTTATCGAGCCATTTGGCAATGCGATCTCTAGCAGAAGCGTCTGTCTCGCCAATACCACCGAATCCTTCGGTGTGCCAGAAAATAGACGCCTTTTCAGTCCTCTTCTCCTCTGTATCCAGGTCCGAAAGAGATAGTCCCGAAAGTCGGCGGAAGAAATGATTGAAATCCAATTCCAGTGCTTCAAGTGTATCCAGCATATCGGAGAAAAGAGTTTGGAAGTCTGATTCCTTTTGCGTCTTGAGACCTAGTCTTTGACTCATGAGTCGTTTGTATTCGTTTAAGAAGACGGTCTTGAATTCCTCGCCTGCTCGTTCAATGATGGTTTCGGCTCGCTTGATAATTTCTGGCTCCATTTCCTCCGTCACGCCGTCTTTCACGAAGCCCTCTTCGTCTACTCGGGGTCCTGCACCGATAAGTTCTCCAAGTGATTCGCCAAGTCGTACGAGATTCCACCAAATGATGCTGGGTTGGTTCTTGTAGGCGTATCGTAGCATGTGGTCATCATGGTTGGGAGTGTAGGATGGATCAAAGTTATCCATAAATGCAAATGGGCCGTAATCCAGTGAGAGACCGTAGATCGAAGTGTTGTCGGTGTTAAGAACTCCGTTCATGAATCCATATGCTTGCCATGCAGCAACTGTCTTTGCGTTTCGCCGGGTTATTTCACGGTAGAGTCTTGCAAAGCGATTCTCTTCGACTCCTTGGTGCTTTTGAATCTCATCGCGGGAAATTCCTCGTTGAGGACTATCCATCTCCGCGGCCCTTTGCTCCTCTCGTACGTTAACGGCTGCTGGGAGATTTTCCCATCCGCCAAAGACATCCTCTGCGATAAAAGTGGAGAGTTGCCTGATTAAATCACGTTCTCCTCGGACACGGAGAAGGTCGAATGTTCCGATTCTCAGCCAGGACTCGGCGAATCGAGCTACAATTGCACCGGGCTCGAGACGCTCTCGTAGTACCTTTTCTTTGGGTAGTAGGGTAAGAGACAGTGCTCGGGTTGTCGGTACGCCAAGGGCATTCAGGGCTGAAGACGTCTAGTATTAGCCGAATGTGAAGTTAGGTTCACTCTGGGATATTACCTTCGGATACAATATATTCTCGAATGCTCGATCGAAGTACGGCCTTGCCATCTGCGAATCGCGAGTATGGCGTCCTTCCGGCGCCTTTCAACTGTAGCTCATACCGAGTCTTCGTCTGTGGGTTGGTGCTTTCAAAAAGACTGATTGCACGCTGTCAATTTATCTGGTTAGTTCATGCTTCTTGATATCAGGGTCTGTTATTTGCGTAACATACTCCGTCTCCCAATTGTCCCGCCCATGAGCCACTGCATGAGTCAGCTTTGGGTCCCTGCTATAGTTTAAAGGTAGGTATGTATCCTTGATGACTTACAATTGCCAGCCTGCAGTCAATCAAATGTTAGATATCAAGTTTGTGTGTTCATTTCAGTGGCGAAGTACTCACCTCCATAGCACTGCGCCCATGGATATATTCCACCGCTCTCCTCTTTCCACGCAAAGTCATTTCCAGAGACTAGCGCCTGAAATTCCGGTGTCTTTTCTTCTCCAGCCTTGATCCCCAAGTCTTCCATAGCCCTTGGGCTCACGCCAAGTAGCTCTGGCGCCTCAGCTGGTTCAGGCCGAACATACGTAAACAATGCACCCCTCACCATTCGAGGGCCTAGAGTCTCCCTTGGAGCCTTATGCGATACCTCTGGTGTTTCAAAGGACGGATCAGCCGGTAGCTTCGAAGTGAATACATTTGATTTTGGCAGCTCTGAGATAGAGACCCCAGCGCCGCCGGTTGAGAGATGAGACGCCATTTGACTCAACCGGTTCCTAGGTAATGATGACGGACGAAATGCTGTGGACATAAAACAATGTGTCGAACAAACACGAGCTGTGCGCACCGATAACATGAAGAATGGTTCAGGATGAAGAGATGGAAATATGAGTTTATGTACATTTCACGCGGCCAAAAAGCCGAGGTGGAGCGGGCTCAGGTGACATCATGGCAATTATTAATTCCGCGCGGGTATTTTTGGCCTAGACCGAATATTATTCACTTGAATACGCTCTTTTCCTTTCATATTTCATATTTCTGAATCATCGAGGAGATTAATCATTGCAATCATGACAGCTCAACCAGAAGTTCCAACTCTTGAATTGAATGATGGTTCCTCCATCCCGATTGTGAGTCATCTAATGCATAAATGGATGCTATAGCTGGATATAGTACCTCGCTGCGCTACCCCTCTATCACCCCCTCTTTCTTTCAACTTGAATGTTCTACTAAGTGTGGGGTCTATAGCTGGGCTATGGAACTGGTACTGCATGGTATAAGACTGCTGGGGATACCAGTATTAACCGTGAATTGGTCGATTCGGCAAAAACTGCTGTGAAACTAGGATATAAACATCTCGACGGGGCTGAGGTCTATCGAACTGAAGAAGAGTTGGGCCAATCCATTAAAGAGAGCGGTGTTTCACGAGACGAACTATTCGTCACCACTAAGGTGAATCATGCCAGGATCGATGATATCCCTGCGGCAATTGAAGATAGCCTGAAGAAGCTTCAGCTTGATTATGTTGATCTGTAAGCTCTACTCCCCTAAATACTGGGCCTACTTGCAAATTGAAGACTTTACATACTAATGGCTCAAGGTATTTGATTCATGCTCCCTTTTCTGCGACAAGCGAGACCCAGCTTCAGTCGGCATGGGCTGCCATGGAGCAAGTCAGAGCTGCAGGAAAAGCCCGGTCCATTGGTGTATCCAACTTCTTACAAAACCACCTGGAGACAATTTTGAAAACAGCCAAAGTTGTCCCCGTCGTCAACCAGATCGAGTACCATCCCTACCTCCAACATGGAGATCTAGTACCCTTCCAGGAAAGCAAGGGGATCAAAACAGTCAGCTATTCAGGCTTGGTACCTATTACTCGAGCTCCAGGTGGCCCTCTCGATCCGCTCTTGTCGGGCTTGGCTAAGAAGTATGCGGTCAATGAATCTGAGGTCTTACTGCGCTGGACCCTGGACCAAGGATACGTGTCGATCACTACCAGCAGCAAGGAGGAACGGCTGGCTAGTTATCTCCGCGCATTGTCATTCAAGCTGACCCCCCAGGAAATCAAGGAGATTTCGGACTTGGGTCAGCAGAAACATTACCGCGCGTTTTGGCGTGAAAAATTCGCCGAGGATGATCGGTCCTGACTGTGATGTGATCCAGTATCAAATACTACCTACACGGTATGAGATAGATTCCGTATACATAGAAAGGGAGAACGGACGGCGCTTGCCTATATGAACTACTTTCATGTCTATAGTAGATATATGCTCGACGATCAGATATGAATATCAATCTGGCTAGTACTTCTTTATTATCATCTACTGTCCCCTCTTCACCCCTAGTCTCTCTTGAATATGGCATGATTTCTATTCTTCTTTTTCAAGCCAATTCCTTGAACTATTCGGTGGCATTTGTAAAGCACTATAATCAATCATTATCTAGACCATTGAATCAGCATTGATCTCAAGTCGATTGTTGAAGTCAAAGGGATATCGCGTGCCTCAAAAGCGGCGAGGCGGGCAGCCCCGAAAGGGAAACCCCGGAATTGCCATTTCGACCTTCATTCAACTCTCTTTCTCCCCTCCCCCCTAAATCACCCAAAAACACCCCTCGGTCATTTATTCCCCCCTCCTCTCTCTCCTCCGTAAGGCTATCTTAGAGAAGACGCGCTCTGAGATGCCCTGAGGTGATTCCCCTCCTCCCGGGGTCCGCAGATCTGACCCGCTTCTCGATGTTTTGACCCGCATTCGGTTCTCTCTCTCTCCCAGGCGCATGCGACTCGCGTGGCTGTCCTCTCATAACTGCAGCTTATCGCATCCTTAATTCAGGAACGTATTAATCTTATTCGATGGTGACACCGAAGCAAATCGCAAACTCCGCGGATTGCGATGTCGGTGAACGACTTACCCCCCTCTGCGGACTCATCAATCTCCCATACCAGTCAGCCATATGCATCTGACCTCGAAGCTCTGGACCAGCGACTAAAGCGTTTATCGGAGGAAGTTCTTCCACTTCACCCTTACCTTCTTACTTTACCGACGAATGCCCCATTCCGACTAGGATCCCGCTCTGCGAACAATTGGGCGGTTGGCCATGATCGACCGTTCAGCACGGAGGAACAACAACTTCAGTATATGACCTTTTTGACACATCACGGCGGAGATTCTTTGTTAGTAGCTGTTGGCGATTGGTCTGACGAGTCGGGACATATGGTGGACGATCGTCCTGCAGTCACGAACACCACGGAGAACCCTAGAGACGCAGTCGCCAAAAAGAAAATCAGTTTGAAAGATTACAATACACAGAAGACTAGTACTCCCGGCCCTACTTCTATACCTCCAGACAACCAAAGTCGATCGAGATCAGCCACGGGCAAACGCGACGATTCTACGGCGCGTGCGACGACCCCAGACCTCACAAAAACAGCCGACAGGCTAGATCCAAGGCCAACACACCTCAAGTCGCAGCCACACGTCTCGCCCAGAAAAGACCCTAAGAAACGGCCCTCTATGTCCCATATCGACTCGAATTCACAAATACACAAGCCTTCTGAAATGCACTCTCCTAAGAAAGCGCGACTATCTCCTGAGAAGGAGCAGCGCATGGAAAATGCGACAGCCAGATCACGATCACCAAGACTACCTGCGCTTTTATCGCCTACCCTCCCACCCACCTCCGGACCGAGGCTCCCCCGATTACTGTCACCGACCTTGCCGCCAGATATTGAGAAGGAATTGGCCAAGATGGGAGGACAGTCTCCTGTCCATAATCCACCGAAACGCGAAAATGCGGCTGCGAAGTCGAGACGTAGTGACGAGGTCCAATCTAGGACAAATAATTCTGTGAACAGTGGGACCAATACGAATCATCAGGTCAACCGTACAGCAGCCGGGGCCACTCCGCCGCGACGCATCGTTTGTCTCAAATATGGCAGATCAAATCGGAAGAGAGTAGAGGCCCTCCTCAAATTTTCCACAAAAAAGAAAGCTCCTCAAATGAGCTCTACGCCTAGCGCAGACACGGATCTAGACGAGGTTTCTCATGCCGAAAGGAGGAGAGAAGATGCTAGTCATTCGCGCCATAGTCTCGCCTCCAAGAAGGTCAAATCCAAAACTTCTACCGACAAACCCTCCACGCCATCATTCCATGCACCTACTCAGAACAAGGCCAAACCAGTTTCCTTAACGCCGGTGAAGGAGCACAAGAATATACCATCGCGCCATAGTGAACATGGCGATGGCGATGGCAGGACTCCTATAAATCCGGCAAATAAGCGTTATTCCACCGATATAGGAGCAAAAAGATCACCCTCACAACCAGAGGGTCGTTCTCGCGAGAGCGATCGTCGTGCATGGCGAGATGAATTCCAGAGGTTCAGTAGCATTGGCCGAGATTTGAAGCATGCTTCAGAACGCTATACAGCCATGACTGGACCTTCGGTTGAAGACGAGAAGCTATCGGTTGTGACTGCTATTGAGGCAATCCTTTCTTTCATACTTGCATTCGTCGCAGACAACCAATGTAAAATACTCGCACGCCAGGTTGGTGATTCCTCTTCTTGGGTCTCGATTCTGGCGTACTGGCGAGTAGTCAGGAAGAGAAGCGTTTCATATCCGATCTTACACGGACTCTCTTTGCTGCTTGGTGCAGTTTCTTACGATGCAATTCATGAATTGGATCTCGAACGTCTCGCCCTTAGTCCATTACCGACAGAACATACCCCTGTCCCCACGCCAGGAAGTGACAATCACCCGGCCCCTCCAGACGAGCATAAGAAGACCTGGGACAAGTTCGTGGAACTTAAAAACCGTCTTCCAGAGTGTTACCGTGAATCGCAAAAATTATGGCTCGAGGGTTCCAGAATTCTTTCAGAAGATGTTCTCAGTCAAGAATTTCCAAACACATGGTCAGGACGATCTCATAATCATGCTGATCGAGGAAGGATACCTTTGAAAGCGGGTGATTATGCGGGTGACTATTTCCTACCACTCGGTGGACCGACTCAGCCTATTGAGATAGTGCGGTTTAGTTGGTCACTCCTTCATGAGTGGTGTTCACAGGAGGGTGTTGAATGGCATGAACGACTCGTTCTCTGATACAGTTCTTCGGCCACTTCGCCAACTATATCTTTTAGGACTTTTGCACCTCTTGTCTTGCCCTTGTAGCGTTTTTTCACCATTCCTCCACTTGTCAGTGCCCGTCTTAACTCTTTTTTGTGCCAACTCTGTTCCTCTTTCGAACGTGACCAATTGGCACTGGCGTTTTCAGATTTCTCGACTTGACTGATTTTGTCTATGATACCACAGCGCTGGGGACTCACTGCATTGACTGTACTTAGTATATTATCTCAATGATAATTTGACTATTTTGGATTCTTGTACATGTAATTTTAGATTAAGCTGTCATCCATCATCCTCGCAGTTTACCTTCAGGCTCCTGTCTTTCTTCATCTTACATTATTGTGGTGTCCATAGTATCAACTAATGAGCTTATGGACTTTTTATCCTCTATACTAGCAGATACCCAGTAGATATCTACTAGGTGCTTCGGGAATTTACCCAGAGTAGGTCAGTTCACCATAATGGGTATTGTCATACATATATCCGAAGACGTTCAACATCACATTATTATTGATCCAAACAATATCTATATAGCCTTCGAATACTAGTATATCCCAAAATTCGGAACATACTCGTATCGTGCAGTGTTTATAAATTTTTAGAAGCCTTTAATGTAAAGTTCTGATTGGTCTAGCTGGGATGTACATACAGTAAGCAAAGCATTGATATCCTCGAAGATCACACCCATTACCTTCATTCATTCTCATGTTGCTGTCTAGTTTATTCTAACATTTAGCTTCAGAATCTGAGCTCTGACCTAAAACTACGTCTGCCATGATTATCATTCACCAATTAGTCAACTAGTGCACACTCAAATCGCAGCCTCTTGGGTCTGATCTTACCCCGCCACGTCAAGAAAATTTTCCGATGCCCTAACACACATCTAGAAGCAAATCCCGAAGGGCTTAGAGCGTTTCAGAAGTAAACCAACATGTCTCAGCTTGCAGCAGCTTCCTGGGGAGAAGCCCGACGTCGCTATACAGAGGTGACAGGTCTAGATCCAGATGATTCCCAATTTCCACACCCATCATCAATCGATGAACTGCTTCGGACATTGGAGATACAAAGTCAGAACTTTGCAGATTTCAGATCGCGTAAGGGCAAGTTCTTTCATGTGTTATTTGAAATCAGTAAGCCGATTAGCATTATTGCAAATGTGGCTGGGGGTGAAGCTGAAGGAGCCTTCCCAGCGGCCAAGGTCTGTCTGGGAACTCTGTCACATCTAATTACAACTGCAAGAGGTGTATCTTCTGCATATGACAGTATATTAGATTTGTTGGGTCAGTTGAAGGTTCGTGAGTTGTGCAATATCAAGTTCGTGGATTTGTTTTTGGTTGCTAACCTGAGAATACAGACCTTTCTTATACGCCTGAATGCATTTGAAAGTACAGAAATACCGGCTTCTTTGAAATCACATTTTCTGGATATGCATTTTCTACTTATGAAAATATTTGCTTACTCCACCAAAGCTGTCATGAAAGGAACGAGAGAGAGATTCTCCAGATTCGCCAAGAACCTTTTGTTAGGTGATGATGGAGTTATCTCGGGATATGTTGCCAAGTTAGACAAGCTTACCAAGAGCGAAGATCTTCTTCAAGGTGCATTGACGTTGGCAAATACCCAAAAGATAATTGATGGTCAAGACCGGATGGATCAACACATGGAGAAACTTTTTGCCCTGTCAACGCCGGCACAGGTACAATTTCGCGCTGAAAAAAACAGCTTGACAAGGCTAAGAGTATCCTCCAGCCTTCCGTGAGTCCCATTGATATATTTGAAAAGATTTCGAAGCAGCGTTTGACAGGGACAGGAAGCTGGGTCAGAAATCAACAAGTGTTTCAAGACTGGATCAACAGGAAAGACGCAATCCTTTGTCTTGCTGGAAGTTCTGGATTCAGAAAAACCTTTATCGCTGCGAGTATGGTCTCCTACTCAGATGATTTAGTATCACATGGCGGAAAGGAGTCTCATGACTCGGTGGCATACTTCTTTTTCAGAGATATCAATCCACAGACTAGAAAAGTGGACCAGTGTCTAAGAGATCTTGCATATCAAATCTATCAGAATGATGCAAGATTCTAGGCCTACTTTGACTCACGTTTCTCTTCCTTTACGGAAATCGAGTCCCCTGAAGGCATCTGGAGAGAGGTTTTTCAGCACTATTTTCTACGGCAAAACGATGTGAAAGGGGTTTATCTTGTTATAGACGGGCTGGACGAAACATTTGAAGAGGATCGAGAAATTCTTTACAATTTATTAGCACCAGATGAGAGATTCGATAAGTATCAAACATTATGTATTTCAACTCTGTCATCCTTTTGTGAGAACAGGCTGATTGGTTTTGGCAGACGATGTGCCATCTAGGATCCAAATTCTATTGACAGGAAGACAACACGTTTTCAGCGAGCTCACCATGACAACAAACGAAGATTTCCCAATTATTCATGTTGATCGATTCAAGAATAAGCAAGATATGATGAAATACATTGACCGGAGTATGTCTGAAACTAAATCACTGAAATCGTTCTCGCCAAAATTGAAGAAAGAAGTTGCAGAGACTTTGGCTCTCAAATCGCAAGGGATGTTTCTCTGGGTGGATCTTATGATACGAGAACTTCGAAGCAAACACCGTCCTGTTCATATACGTGGGGCTCTTCACAGAGCTCCGAAGGGCCTTCATGAAAAGGTTACTAGGGTCCTCGAAAACTACAGTTTGATGTTTGAAGACGAGGATGAGGCTGGCGATTTTAATCTTATTTTATCATGGATTACCTGCGCTGCAGAACCTTTACCTCTGGCTGTTATTGATGAATCACTTACGCTTCGAGTCGATGATGAGGACGCTATTCCAGGGCTCGAAGAAAAACTCAGGCATGAATGGGTGTTCTCCTGAACTTAAATCGCTCTGATGGTCTGACAACGGATGATCTCGAGAGCGACTCGGTCAAGCTCTACGAGGACATGGATTTCTTACAAGTAGACGAAAGGGGCACTGAAAACACAGAGAAAGAGGCTGGTTTTGAATTTGCTTCTAACCCGAAACTAGCAAAGGTCGTCTTTTGCCATGCGTCTATCAACGAAATTTTTAGGAGTGGTCTCCAAGGAAAAGTATCTTCCGAGGATAATCCTGCTATAGGCGTTGATATAGCAGAAGCTGCAATGCAGACTTTGCACCAGTGTCTAGAAGTTATTTTTCGAAAGCCATCAAATGGCAAAGGAGAAACTCCCCTCCGAGACTATGCCATTCGACGGTGGTTTGATCATGTTGATCTGACGTGCAAACATATCCTGAATGCCGAGAGAGAACCCGTTGAGGCTTTAGGGGCTTATCTTGTGAGAATATTTCGAGATGAAGAAGTAATGGAAGTCTGGTTACCAGAAGCTTCTCCTGACAATTTCAACATGGAAAATCTCGAGGCTCTACTAAGTATCATCAAACAATGCAGGGCTGCAGATTCAATTCCAAGTGATACACGCCAGTGGGGTCGAAGAGATCGTGACACACCCTGTTGGACTATTACTCCCAATTGTGCGATTTCTTACAAAGGAGTGGCTTGAAGGGAGCACATGGGATACCGATGTCTGTACGCGCATCATCCATCAAGTGTCATGTTTGGAGAATGGACGACTCCCCGATGAAGCTCCCCAATATTTGTCTACAAATGTGGTCCTAGAAACTGCAGAACGTGCCGAACTGAAGAAAAATTCAGAATCGCCATCGCTCTTCGCAATATGGATCATTTAGAAGAAGCGGAGGAGCATTTTCACGCTGCCATGAACTTGGATGAGCGAAACTGGCGCGCTCCTGCAGGCCTTGCTATTATTCAAGGACTTCGAGATCGTCACCAGGAGTCTTTGGCTCTTTATAAACAGAGCTCGGAAATTCTTGTGTCCCTTATTGGTGTTGAAGTACCTGACGAAACGCAAGGGAGTGACCTTGCAGGCGCATATGAGGACATTGCTGAGTCGGCGCTTGCTGCCGGAGACCAACAACTGGCATTGGTTTTCTTCAAGAAGTGTATAGAACTTAAAAATGGCGCAAGCAATGCAATTGCGCAGTATCTTCAGCTTTTGTCCAGGTCGGATATAAATGAAATTGTTCACATTATCAAAAGTTTGGACGTCCAGTTTGAACATGACCCCCCAGTATCTCATACACGTCTTACGGCTTTCATCTTCTCACAAGAACATTTTCTTACGGGTATAGGAGATTTCTGGAAAGTTGCCGCAAGTTTCAAGGCCAAGGGTGAAATTCAATGGTTGCAAAGCGCTTATCGGGCAGCAATTGTGGCCGCATAAACCAACCAACTTGATGTGCCGGAGTTCGCTCTGACTCTAGTACTAGCGGATCTGTTCGATGTGTATGATGATAAGCCGGACGAGGCTGCTCGGATTTGGATACGCTCTCTTCAATTACCGGAAACATTCATCTCTTCATCAAGAGAGCTGAAATACCTACACAGTCTGGTTGGTAGAACGTATGGCATGCATTTGATTCGCCGTGCGTTCGATGCGAGGGTCGGCACAGACGAGTCGAATCAATTTATTAAAGCACTCGAAGACGTTTGTGTCAGTAATGAAGGCATGGGTGATACTATCCCCGACTACTCAGCGCTGCCTCTTCAAAACCTGATTCTGGCAGTTTGGAACAAATCGGTTGGAAAACACGAGGAGGCAGCCGCAGTACTTCGACCATTCATGCAGACGGCGACTTCCGGCGTATATGAAGACTCTGGTCTCGGTGCGCCTATTGTGAATTTTGTCATTGCAAGGATTCTTATTGCAATGGGCGATGAGGCGCGTGGAGTCGCGCTGATGCGGACATACTCTACTCCAGGTGTAATTAACACCCTGTGCTATGGTCGATGTGGTTTGCTCCCTGATCGTTGGATAGGTGGATATAGCAGCAGTACCTGCCTAACTGATTTATGCTGTGACTGTGGAGAAGTCCTAAAGCAGAGAAAACGACTTCCAATCAACGTCTGTGGCCCAGAGCATAGCTTAGTCTCTGTTCCAAACCGCGAAGATCTCCCGCAGGGCAAGGCATATTTCAACGATGAACTGGTTCCAATCACTCAAATTTATAGCGATATTAGGCAGATATGGTAGATTTGAGTCTTTATTGATGTTACGCTAGCGTTTTTCTTGTATCTCTATTGCCATGGCGTTCTTCTAGAGCAAACAGCTTGAAATGAATCGTGATTCCGCATAGCCCATGCCTCCGTTCCCATTTCATACTTTTCCAGTGAAATTGCAATCCCAACATTTCTAGTCCTTATGATCTATCTAATAATATTATTGTAAATATATAGGACAGTCCAGGACTGACAATGCAAATATGGATGGATATAGGCTTGATAGAAGACGTGAATACTACATATCATCATCCCACAAGCTGCGTCACATGCAGAGTACTGCTCAGATCTTTATTTATAACAATCAATGGGTGTTCATTTCAATAGCAATATAGCATTAGGCAAAAGAAGAAGAAAAAATTGCATCAAGACGTGTGGAGCTCTGAGAGATGAAAAAAGAAAACAATAAAAAAAAGACAATGACCAGTCCCGGGCTCGATCCGAGGACCTTATCGGTGTTAACGATACGATATAACCAACTAATCCAACCGGCCAATTGTTGAGAATGGGGAGACATTTTAGCAATAAGTACAGCATTATTGGGCAATTATACAGGACAGTGGATCATACAGATTCAACCTGATCTGTCAACTTAAACCAGCAGCGCTAGAGACGACATCGCTAAAGACACTAGAGAGCGCAAACGCTAAAATGTCAAATTTCACTATCTTGGCTTCCTATCTGATGACCAAACGCCTCCGATGTTCCATCTGCCCCAGTCAACACCAAGGAAAAAGGGAAGAAGATAAGAAATCATGGAAAATAAATAAAACGCTTCAATCGTAGAAAAGACAAAGAAATAGAAACAAGAAATGATATTCGCTTTAACACGAGTGTAGAAATGAAAAATAGATGGTCAAACTTGGCGATAAGCAGGTTGTGTACTGGTGTCATGGTCACTAAATAACCACCCAGCGTCAGGACAGTAGCGAGCCTCTCGACCATATATCCCGACTTCACTCGCCCAGCAGATGACCAAAGCATCGACAATGTCGGCAATGACACTTTCGATGGAGCCCAGGATACTCCAGCCGATCGTTCCTGCGATCAACCCAACGACATAAGCGTATAAGCTACCCTTTATTGTGCCTCCAGTGCTGGACATAGTCAAGCTTCGAGCTGTGGTGACCCAGCCACCGAAACCAAGAGCTAATGACATCATAAAGCGAGTAGCATGTAATATCAACTTCGAAAGCCTATAGGAGAGTAGAGACGTCGAAGATCCCGGGGAACGTGAGAAAGTCCCTGGATGAAGAGATGTTGAGGCAGCAGACGGAGCCAATATGGCCATTTGACTGAGTCCGCGGGAAGAGGTGACCAACGGCTGCGAATGAATCGCCGCATATGTGAGAGACAAAGGGTTGGTTAGGTAAGCAATTGGTGTCGGTATTAGTGAGTAGGCAAAAAGGCTGAGGAGTGATGAGAGACGGGATGGTAGCAAAATGAGAGGCAGTCGGACGAGTAGGCCAACCAAGCGTGATAGGCAAATGGTACCGAAAAGAGTTGAAGTGGCATGGACAATTGCCGCCTGAACAATCTGCCTTGAAGACGGTGCTGGGTTGGCTAGACGATGGAAGTACCACTGGCTCACAGTCGCTGCTGTGACAGAGCGTTGAATTCCTGCAATCACTCCAATTGACCAAAGATAGAACAACACGAAATAAACGCCTAGCCACCAACTACCGACATCGATGATAAATGATTTCGCTCCTGCTAGATGGCCTCCAAGGAAGACACGGGTAAACATGAGCATCCAGATCCAGGTCCAGGACGCCACGCAGATGAGAACTCCCAGTCCTAGGGCAAGGAGTTCGGGATTTGCGGCCAAGATGCGGCATGAAAATTCAAGAACCCCAATTGCCTTTCCGATCGATCGACGACCCCGGAGAACATTGTAGGTCCATAAACTAGCCATCAAAAACGGGACAATGGAGCCCCACCGCATAACCTTATCTTGAATGCTTGTGCCATGCCATGTACCTTTGAAACTCGATATAAACGGGTACAGAGAAAAGGAGTAGAGAATGACAGGCACAGCAACAATGATTACGTGGACTAGTAGCCGCACGTAGGACCGAAGGAGGGCGAGCCATATAAGCGACACGAAGATGGCAACGAGAGTATAAACTCCTAGGAGAAAGAAAGATTTGTGAACGGTGAAGTAGATAGTATCACCCCATTTAGACTTGTCACCGGATGGGGTGGACGTGTGCAAGTAGACAAGAAAAGATGTGGCGAACAGACTAGCTAAAGCAATCAGAAACAACTGGCCCCAAAAGGAGTCATGCATAGAGGCTTCTGATGCAAGAGGCGAGCTCAGTCCATGAGATGATCCTGATGAACTTGGTGGTCTTGATTCATCGGGGGGGAAAGCCTTAGGTAGTCTCGAAGATGATTTCGATACACCTGCACCCGCACCTGCAGCGAAGTCAGAGAACCCCTCATTCAGAGACGGCTGCTCACGGAATCGCTGAATTGGAGGATCAGCACCGGTTACGACGTTAGATGGAGACTGATCACCGCTCCTGTCCGGTTGAAATGAATCTTCTAGTCCGATATCAACCAGATTTCCACCAGTTTTGCCGTCTCTAGTCTCCATATAGGACCCCGGGCTATGCTCCATATTCTCCGGAACAGTTTCGATTCGAGAGTGACGTGTAGTGGGCATTCCCTTTTCGCCGCGCCACGAGCTCTTGATACCTTTGCCATTCCCAGGCCGGTTATCATAAGAAGTATTCCCACCATCCGCTTCTGCAGAGTCTATTGACTCGTCGAGTTCGGAAGAATCCTTGAGGTTACTGTCACCGAAATTTCGCCTTGACCGTTGTAAGGCATAAAAATCGGCGATTTCACGTTCCCTTTCGGTTTCGTCATCTTCTTCCCGAAATTCATCAGGAGTGCCGTAGAACAAAGGAGCTGGTTGGGCAGACACGCGAGAGGCAAACGGGAAATTTGAAATCTGAGAAGCTCCAGTTCGATATGGGTCGCCTGTTCTCAGGAAGGAGCGGGAGGAGGGATTTCGAGAACTAGTTTGCCGTTGATTTGGGTTGGCTCGTCCGGTTATCTGGAGCTCGTCCGGACGAGATGCTATCCTCGACTGCGACTGAGCAAGGAATCGAGACGCATCTAAGAAAGAATACCTTTGTGATTAGCCAGGAGTCACCGAGGAATGTTGTTTTAATTACACAAAAAGAGACATAAGAAAAAAGGCGTACATTCAGAGAACATGGCCCACTACTGGGAGATATGATTTGAGTGGAGATGAGAGAGATAAGAGGGGGAAGCTATTCGACCGCAGTCGAAATAGGCTAGGCATAAGAGAAGGTTGAGAGAAAAAGAACTCCGGAAGAAGGGACGAGGTAGTCACAGAATGCCAGCCTGATCAATCTTCGTCAAAAGAGAAACCCTTCAGGTGATGTAAAGTGCAGTGTGAAAGTGCAAGACGTCGTGGGATCATCTCGTCATCCGCGCAGGTCACGATAGCTGACTCAGCAAGTCGCGCTTGGAGATCATCCGGGCAAGTTGGACCGCAACTCTTTCTATTCTCTCGCGAGATCGAAACTGTGATTTTTTTTACCATCTTCAAAGCCTTTATCTATCTTTTATTGGCTGTGTTTTGTTATCTGGCTGCTGTATGATCGGATGATCCACGGCATATACTAGTCTGTCGCTATACTCGACAGCTACCTGCTCACCGATAACTGCTCTCCATGTCACAGCCATGGGACTATATCGCTAAGCTTGTCTGCATTGGTGATTCTGGCACCGGCAAATCTAGTGTAGGAAATTTCTTTCTGTTTTTTTTCTTATTTTCCTTGCTTGTTCACTTTCTAATCAACCTATCGGGTATATAGCTTACCATTCGCCTCTGTGAGGGCCGCTTCTCCCCTTCTCATGATGTCACCATAGGAGTCGAATTCGGCTCCAGAATTGTCCCAGTTGGTCCACCGGCTTCAAACGAATTGGGAATTGATGAGCTTGCCCTGAATCCGACTACTTCTTCCAGTGAGGCTACCCCCGAGGAATCCGCCACCTCAGGTCTTCCCAGTCCTCCCCGGAAACCGCAGAACCCTCCTACACAAAAACGTATGAAATTGTCCCTGTGGGATACTGCCGGTCAGGAAACATACAAATCGATCACCCGTTCTTATTTCCGTGGTGCATCCGGCGCTCTACTCGTATTCGATATATCAAGACGTTCGACCTTCGTCTCATGTACGCAGTGGCTTCATGATTTGCGTCAGATTGCGGAAGAGGGTATCGTGGTCATTCTCGTCGGTAATAAAATGGATTTGGCTGGTCAGAGTTCCGGGTCGAACCAAAGACAGGTTACTCGCGAAGAAGCAGAAAAATGGTGCCGAATGAATAACATAGTACGCTATGTAGAAACCAGTGCTAAATCAGGCGATGGCGTGGAGCGCGCGTTCCTTGAGGTTGCTGAGCGAATTTATCGCAATATTGAAGTCGGGAAATACGACCTAAATGATAGGCGCAGTGGTGTGAAAGGGTTTGGTGCGTCCGGAGGAACAAATACAGGCGTACCGAGGACAGTCACCCTGGGCATGGATGATGCCATGCGCAAAGGTAGTGGCTGGGGCGGAGGTTGCTGCTAGATGCAAATTCGTTAAACATAATCTAGCATGCTGATCTGGCCCTGATGGGTCATCTAGGTTCTTATAAATATTCTCTTTGGCATATATAGAGAGATACCAGGATTAACTCATGTGCTAATCTGCTGGATTCTCAGGCGATAGCCTTTTTCTTTTCGTTCGCTTTGACAGACAAGCTAAATAATTTGACGAATTCAACTTTATTCTACATAGCCTCATCGATAATAAGCTACTTGCTAATCTTGAACAAAATCCAGACACCTATTACAACCAGTATGCCACATGCCAAGATGCAAATTAACCACGAATTTTGTAAATCAAGAGACCTCTCCTCTCAATCCAGGGTTCATCTTTCTCAGTTTGAGATCTTCCAGCCTGGCAGCCAACGCAAGTGAGCCCACTGTTGATTAGAGCCCTCCATGCCAAATACGATTGCTCGGAAATGGATAAATAGGCCAATGATGACTGCATAGAGAACAGCATACACGACAGTGGAAATCTTGACACCCATCCTGCGGGTGACCCAATCAACACAAAATCCAAACGTAAGGATGGCATAGTAAAGAGCCGGGTAATAATGGTGAACGTAGGTGACGCGAGCCATAATGATGAACGGCAGGTAGTGTAATACCCAGCCAATGACAGGGTAGAGACCGGAGTAGTGGAAATGATCGATATCAGCTTGGCTGAGATCCTGGTAACCTCTCTGCCAGCGCAGGAGATACCAAAGGAACAGGAGGCCAAATCCAACAAGACCAGCAGAGCTTCCCCAGTAAACAAACGGGTTACCAAGAAGATAGTACTTCACAACACTATCATCCCAGGAGCACATGCGCAGACCGACGTTCAAGATTGGCCATTGCCAGAATTTCGAAGCAAGGTCATCCTGCTTGTCGGGATCGGGCACCAAAGCATTATTCGATGTCATCATAGCAACGTTCAAGTGAATAAAGTCCTTAAGGAAAGGCGATTTGTACGATCCAGGGTCACCAGGGGGTACTTTCAGCGGACAGTTAGTTCTGTTATATTGTGTTTCTGAATGAATGACTTACGGCGATCATTGGTGTGGGATTCCACATTCCAGTGAGTATAGACATCACCAGGCTTGTTCTCCTTAGTACAAGTTGTCTCAATTTGTTTGAAACCCCACTGAGGCAGGTTCACGTTGCCAGCCCGCAAATAGCAACCCAGCACTGGATGGCGAAGTCGGAAAGCAGTGGTGAGTGTTCTGACCTTAGAATAGTCCCGAGAAGCAGCATCATCTACCACTTCGATCTTCCAATGATCCTTATCGTCTCCAATGGTGGTGTTTCCATAGGATGAGACTTCCCAGTGAGACTTGGTAAGAGGCGCTTGGATGGCGTGTGAGTGAAGATTTCGGCCAGTCTGTCCGTGAATGAGGCGAATGACATCCCCATCACCAATGAACTTCAGATCACCATTGGCGTCGAATTCCGGTTCATTTCGGTTGGGATAGATAAACCAATCGTTGTTGGCATCTTTATGGTGATAGCAAGTGACCTGTTGTTGGTTCGAACCCTCCGGGTATGTTTGGATGTGGGAATGCAGAAGACCACCACCATAGCCCATGTTCTTCAAAGTGACGCGCGATCCATGTGCAATTTCAAGTGGGCTATCCTTGCCGACTTCAGTGCCGCGCAAGTTGGCCTGGAACAACGAACTCATCTGAGCATCACCGGGGCCGCTGTTGGCGAGTACGAGGAAGTGAAGGTAGAAGGAGAACATGTAGACCAGAATGGGGATGACGATCAATCCTCCTACACGAGCAACAAGATGCTTTGCGAGCACGGCCTAGAAATGTGATGATTAGACATATACTATTTGGTCAACGTTGACAACCACCCATAAACAACGCACCTGTGGCATCTTCAGGTCACCAAATTTGTTCCATAGATCCTCAATGGTGTAAAGGCCAACGATCGCAGTGCAGAAGAATCCAACCCATTTCACACTGCAGACACAGCCGATGCTGAGACCTGTCAAGCCAAGCCAGATATACCACTCTAGGGAGAAGCTAGAGCGCTGCAGGCGATGGAATCTCGCCCAGCACAATGTCGTGGTGAAAGTGAAGCAAAGGAGCATCGAGTCTAGGAGGATGAATCGGGAAATGGTGGCGTAGGAGTTTTCGAAGAGAACCATCAGACTGATCAACCATACAGTGGCACGGCGGAAATTCAACTCGCGAGCAGTATAGTAAGCCAAAGGCACACAAACTATGCCAAAGGCAGCATTGAAAGCGCGCATGAAAGTGAAGTTTACATCTTCCGGGTATTTCTCGCCAGATTTAAATTCAAAGGACCCATTGTATCCGGCCAGGTAGCCAGAAAGGCCTACCAGCATCTTTCCGAGGGGAGGGTGGACATCGAAATAGAACTCGCGCTTCAGGTAGTGGGAACCGAATTTTCCGAAACTAAGAAGATATAACGGTGAGAAAGAGCCTCGAATGGACAGTAATAGGAAATTTGGCCTTACTGAGCTTCGTCCCAGGTGACAATGTTGGAGCGACCGATGCGATAAAGCCGAGTGAAGAGTGCGAGAGCCGTCAGGACAATCGGGGCAATCATCGGCTCCCAGCGAGCTAGGACATGCAGAAAGGATGGAGACTATCATTTGCGCAAGAAATTAGTCAATGATATCATTCTACTATAGGGCAAATTAAACGAAGATTTACCTGGCCAGCCCTGATTTTCTTCGTATCTATCTCAGGTACAGGCGGCACACCTGCTTGAGACTTTCCATCACCGACATTTCTGTAGCGCAAGTCGGTACTATGCTGGGCTCCCGTTGTCGTGGCAGTATCCATTGCCGCCATATTGTGTTCGATTAAGTTCCCAAGAACGATTGTGGAAAATGTTGATGTTAGGGTAAAGGGGGGTTGAGAGAACCAGATCGATCGAAATGAGTGACAAAGGACTTCAAAAAAGCATAGTGGCCAACGAGGGCCACCGAAGAGAAAAATCAGAAAATAAGATCCTAGACCCAACAAATAAAAGAGAAAGGGGAGGGTGGAATGGTGATGAAATGGAAAATAGAGAAGAAGGGGGGGGGAAGAAAGATGAAGGAAGCTCGTGAGGTGGCCAGATCGATAAACACTCCGCTTTGGTCGTTCGCCGTTTGCAGCAGAACGTGGCTATTCCTAAAATAGAACTACCCCAATAAATATACTATACATACTATGTATAAAAGCCATCTTATTTTGGGTCTTTGGGCAATACTAATTATAATATAATAGCATTTATAACTAGCATAATTAATCTGTGAGGCAATTTAATTAATGAGGAGTCTACAGTATCGACTGACATCTAGTAATGTTGGTTGTATAAATATCGTTGATAGGAAAATAGCAGCATTAGGAGAATTCGTACAATGCCTTCTGCTATAACTAGATTTAGATCACTAGTCACCTAATAAGGTTATTATGCTCTTTCTGAGGAGAATGATTGACGAGAAGGCTCCATTAGTACGAGTGCTTTTAGAGAGACAATTGAATGGCCGAAGAGAGTATAAACCTTGCCCTATTTGATCGCCTAATGATCAAGAAATCCAGAGATCAAAGATAACGATGAACTTGAGATGTATTGTCCAAGTCAATTGACAAGATTTTTAGATATCAAAAGAATTCACAGGGTAAAACGAAACATTCGGATTTGAACCAGTTTTGCCAGGGAGGAAATTGTCCATAAATATTCAATAGAGACTCTAGAGCTCAGAAAAAAGGTTCTGGGATCCCTGAAAAGCGACTGGCTACTCTATATCAAAGATCAAGCATGGTCAAGTGGTGAAGGCCCGGCATCGATAGGGTACGTGAAGATATAGTTAGGACCCTTGGCCATAAGGCCATTGCCGCCAGGGCGCATCTGGGATGCAGGAAGCCACAACTTCTTGTCCGAAGTCACCCACATAAGATCAGTCCAAAGAAGGGCATCATCTTGAACAAGCATAGTGGCACGTCCCTCCGGAGTAACTTTCCAAATAGCCAAAAGGTTTGTATCGCTGACATAAATATTGCCATGGCCATCAATGGTTGTTCCGCCAGTAGAAGGGGTAAGAGCAAATGGTTCTGTATAGTCTTCGAGGGTGGCAGCCATAGTTGTGTTCGTGAGAGTAGCGTCCACATGTACAGTCTCAATGCGATATAAGCCACCATTGCAAGGCTGGTAGTATAGATATTTCCCGTCAGGCGAGACTTCAATTTGGTCAAGACCTACTGCAAGAGTACTTCCTGAGGCCCCATATCCAGGGACAAGAGAGCCATTGTACAACATTGGGTACCATGCCGTGGCAGATTCAGAGCCAGCTAGCACACGAACACCATGGCCTGTCGTGAGGTTCAGAACGAGGAGAGCACCGGCGGTATCACTCAGGTATGCAATCTTTCCTGAGGCACTGAACCGAACATCATCAATACCACTGCCCGATGCTTTTATTTTATCCAGATAATATAGCTTATCAACAGTGTCATTGGTAAGGTTCACACCAACAAGCTTGGTCGAGCCGTTCAGACCAGAGGAGCCGCCATCAACCACCCAATATCGTCCGTCCGGTCCAATCCGGGCACCGTCGACACTGACAAAGGTTCGGTATGGGTCAGAAGTCGAGTCACTGGAGTTGTATGAATTCCAAGCCGGGTCTGGATATAGCTTGGTTGTATTGTCGGCAAGAAGCTCTACTATCTGGGGGGCAGCAGTTGTCGAGTAGCGCTGCGACAAGAACCTGCGACCATTGGCAGAAATGCTGATTCCCTGGGTTGCCCGATCTAGCGAATAGACACGCTCAAGGCCAGGGGCATATGCATTGACATGGCTGTAAAGAAGACTGAGAAGCCCGATGAATAGATATGGACGCATAATAGATCGATTTTCAACTTCAATGGCGGGGGTGACAATTGTAGGATTGTTTCGTGTTGAATCCAAGAAGGAGGTATCTATAAGATTCCTCTGCTGAGACTGAGAAGACTCAATTGAACATCGTAAAAGACGCTCATTGCGGAAAGACACCAAGCCGAGTGGTCTCTCTTGTAGTTAACGGACGAAGTGACGTGGAAAACTTGAAGATCACGCAGCCAAGACATCGTCTAACAAATAACGTGGAGACGCTGTGGACTGTCAACAGGTCGAGTGTGAAGCTTGGAACATGTAAATAATTTTGGAGTCATTCAGGTGCCAAAATTTATGGACTCGTTCTATGATGATTGGTCAAAAATATAAAAAAACTCGGGCAATCAAATATAGATTGCGTAAAATGCATCAAACTAATTAATCGTATACAATGCGGAGTCTAGTCCTAATTTGTACTAGGCTATGTCGATCCATCCGAATAGGATCTTACGTGTATGCACAGGCTACTGACCTTTAGAATAGTTGAAAGAAATTCTATTATTTAGCCGTAAACAGGAATTGAGCATGATGCTAATAGTACCCGCATAGGAATAATCCCGTCATTGAGCATTTCTTTAAAGTCTAAGAGCTTTAAGATAGAAACTGATCAATGGTTATATTCTATTGGTAAATTTTCCCTAGATCAAAGATTCCATTTAAGATATACTGGATTCCTGGCTCGGCCAAGAAAAACAAATATCTTTATATATATGATAACGGCCTGCTATATATAAAGAAGATTGCGGTCCCGTTATCAACAAGAGTAAACCTGAGAGAAGAATGGGTAGGAAAAGAAAACCATCAAGATATAGACTGCCACGATACGTGGCTATACGTCCGGTCTTAGATCTAAAGTCTTAGGGACTGTAATATGCTGATTGCTACACTTTTCTCTGTTCAAATTGATCTGATTATTAGATTGTACTTATTATCTAACAGGATCCCGGAACTGCTATCTGAGCCGCTCATATCCAATATACAGACAGCTAGACCTGGACAATAAGCGGCTCATGAGCGGATTTTTTGAGGACCCGCTTATCTTGAGCGTCCCTGATCATGAGCGTAGGTGCTCATGAGTATATTTACTCCGTTCAAAAGTGGATTGAAATCCCAGGACTACCATCTTGGTAGATTACGGCTACCGTACGGACACTTGTTTATCCATCCGTATATAATACTGCTAGTCTAAGTACAATATCAAAATATATAACTTTATTCCTCAGATCTTATATAGTAGTATATTCTACTAAGATCAATCTTCTACGGTTGGTCCGAGAAGAATCTAGTCGCCGCAGTTACGAACAAAAGATTGTTACGCACCTAGTAGGGCAGGCTCTACCACTAGGCCAAAAAGACCAAAATGCCGAATCTCTGAGATTCTGCACGCCTGCCACCACTTATTAATGTTACTCCGTAACAAAGATCTGTTCTGTCTTTTATCAGAATATCGAGATTCTGATTGAGAAAATCTATAAACAGATATTACTGTTATTTTTTTTGTCAATATCTATATTGTATCAGAAACAATACTATCGGAATACAATAGATATAATTACAAAATCGGATCGATCTGATATTCTGAATTTTGAACAAAATTGTATAATTGTATCAGTCTATATCAGTAGTATAATAATCGACAACAATATCAATAAATATAATTGATCAAAATATTTGGAATAATATACTGTAAATATATTTTCCGACTAAAAATAGAAAAAAAATAGAATTCTCTATTATCAATATCAGAAAATAAATAGACAATATCGGTCTGGAAACAAATAATAGAAAAATATAGCTGACCGGATCTAAATATTTTCCGATTCAATATTGTATTTTCAATCAAAAAATTATTTGTATCAGATACTATTAACTATTTACAATATTTTAACAAAATATCTAAATTTTTTGGTTTTTCCGTTCTGATACTGAATAGATTCTATTTTTTTTTTTCTGATATAATTTAAAATTATTGAATATTTTTCAATAATTCCAGAAATTATATAGTCGGATATATTTAGATAATAAAATAGTCTGTATAGTATTACGGATCCTGTACGGAAGGGGCCGCAATCTACAAATAGACCATCGAGAACCAACCAATCTACAACCACTACAACCACCTGCAGATTACGTAACAGAATACCACAGAAAACTATAGCTGTTTCACCAGAACAGAACGATATATAATAACTAGTCTGAGCAAGTAAGGAAACTATAAATATCTCTAACACAAAATCAAATACAAAAAAATACTTATCGTATATCCCGTACTATTCTACAATAGTACGTTCCATACGAAGACCCGTATTCTCCGATACTAACTATCCGACAAGAAAAACTATTGTACAGACGACCACGAATTCTCTGCTGGGACTAAAAAAACCGTGGTCCGTTATACGATGACCACTTATACACAAGAAGAAAGAATATAAGAAACTTATATAACCACCAACTGGTAGATAGATATTATAATATACAGATAGATACCGCCAAGTATTATCTACCACTATACTATCTACCAGCGATACCAGAAAAGAAGAAACTAGATATATAAGAACATTTATTGAGTATATATATATTTAGTTCTTCGCGATCAATCCAACTATTGTTATTTGAGTATATCTTTGCTTCGATACAGTATAACTACAACTATACTCTACAAATAGAGAAACTCTTCGGACTGATCTACTTGGCGCGTATCAACTGATATATCTACAAAACTTGCTCTACAGATCCGAGTCCGTATAAAATTTAAGAACAGCGACGGTACGGTTGCAAGACGGTAGACTTGAGATACGTATTAGAACTACGAAGAATCAGCTTACAGTAACCAGTTAGCACCGCGTAATATATAGTTTATCGAAAATACAAATTTAGCTACTGTAAAAACAGCAAAATCTGGTTTTTGAAAATCTGATTGTTATATAGAAAATTTTCAAATACTGATTTCTACAAAAATTTAACAAATATTTAAAAAAAACTAAAAATTAGAAAAGATTTATCCGAATATTATAGAAAAATAATGAATTATTTATAGAATATATTATCAATACACAAAATACTGTTACTGGCTATAAAAATATTATATTAACAGAAAATATTTTTATTCAGTTTTTCTTATAGATATAAAAACAAATTTACAATATAAATAGAAAAAAAATATAAATAATCGATTATACTAAATAGAATTATTAAACAATTTATTATCTATAAATATAATATAACAATTATCGATTATATAGTTATAAATCAACTACAGATAGTAATAATTCTATAGATCTAAATATTATATCTGCGGTTTTGGAAAATCTTCGATCAAAACAATTCTATACAAATATTGTATATTTTTTCTGAATATTATACTATACTATACTATAGTAAATAATATTATAGTAAATATCGGCTATAGTAATTAGTACAATTACCGATAGTGATAATATCACTAATCGCTATATAGAATCTAATAGAATTGACTATATAGCAATTCTTTCAGAATAGATCAGATAACTGATCAGATGACTGATTCTATTCACTATCGTCAAATTAATATAAATAGAACTATTATTTACCGGTCTAGATAAAAAGAACTATTTTCTCTATTTTATTTCAATCTGAACAATTAAAAAATTTTCTATTGGAACTACTTTTTTCTGCTACTAAGACTACTAGTCAATTCTACTACTAGTTTTTACAGATTATAAATCCGGATTGCTACTGCTAATCCATTTTTTTTCTATTTAGACAATTGTAAAATTATATCTACAATATATGTTACGATATATATTGTATAATATAGTTTTCCAGTTGAGAAACAACTATAGTTTCTTCGATATATCTCTGTTATTTATCCGATATTCTACCGGAAAATTGAATTTTATTTTAAAATGTAATTTTATCTGAAAATTAATTACAACTGCAAGATCAGTCACAGTCAAAACACACGCGACTCAATTTCTGGGGGATACATCCGACGCGACAGTCCAGCAGCTTTCAATCGACCGCAGCGGAATCTCATCAAAGAACGTATATTACCATCCACAATATCCACAACAGCACACCAAACATTTCGATAGGCGCGGTCGCACAGTCGGTTGAAATCCTGATATTCTCGCGTACCTATCGATGATCCATATTTTGACTGTGATGATTATAGCGAACCAGCTCTGAGATCAATTCAAAATATACAAGACAAAAAAAAGCTAGAGAACAGACAATAACGGGAACAAAATTTTGGCGCTTTGACCTTCGAAGCAGTTCAAAGACCATCCATCATCATAACATATTGATTTCAAGACCACCAGTTATAACAAATAGTTTTGCGCAAATTTATCCCATAAGTAATACAATAGCAGACGGCCGTGGATATCTATGACATTCTGAAACTATTCTATAAGATTGCATGAAAAAGATTCGTTCACAAAGCATACGTGCAAGCGGCGGAGTTTTTTCCTAGTTACTGAACCTAAGCCCTCAATGGAAATATATTCACCATATTGTATCAAGTGATTTTCTAATAAAGAATTGGAATATATAGCCGGGGGGAGGCCCCTTGTCTATTCGGAGAAAGCATCACAGATTGCAGAGGGAGACCAAGGTTCTTGAGGCTGGACAAAAGGTTTTGCTTTAAACCTTTTGAAGGAACTCGAATAGCGGTCATATATCGAATATTGATTTTGAAAATCCCAATCCTTCCCTTTCTCCTTCAATATCACAAACCAATGTGGCGTTGGACATAGATTCGACGTATCAAAAAATCACTTCGCGTTCTATTAACCAATAAGAAAGATGCAAAATATACACAAAAACACAAAAGTCTATCATTAACTCCCCCGATTGGCCGTCTGAGCGTCATAAAGCTTCCGAAATGGTCCTCGCTGAGCCAATAGTTCTGCTGGCGGCCCGGCCTCCAGGACCGTGCCCTGACCCATCACAATTACCTGGTCGCTGTCTAGGATGGTTGTTAGACGATGAGCGACTGTGAGGATAGTTCTGTTTGCGAACTCTTCGCGGATGATCTTTTGTATCTTATCGTCTGTCTCCCAGTCGACGTTGCTGGTTGCTTCATCTAATACGAGAACCATCCCTGGTCGCAGCATGGCACGAGCGAGGCAGAACAGCTGCTGCTGACCGTGTGAGAGAGATAGAGTGTCGATGTTACTGTCTAAACCTCCGTGTTGTTGCACGAGTGACCACAGTCCTACTTTCCCCAGTACTGTGATGATTTGGTCGTCAGCCGCGGAGCCAGAGGGAGACATGTTGAAGCGGACAGTGCCTGGAGGAAGGAACGGATCTTGCGGGATAGCAATCAACCGTGATCGCACTGTCTGTCGGGGCATCGAAGAAAGATCGATACCATCAACGTAAATACCGCCGCTGCGTAGTTCCATCATCCGGAACAGAGCAGATAAAAGGGACGATTTTCCACTTCCCGTTCGACCGCAGATACCAATTTTCTGGCCAGGCTTGATATGAAACGAGACATCCTTCACCACTGTATCTGAAGTAAGTGTATATGAAGCCGTGGTGCCACTAAACTCAATTGAGCCTCGAGTAGGCCAATCTTCCGGTGGACTTGTCAGAATAGTCGCCGTTAATGAATCCTCTGGCTGGGTGGTTTCAACATAATCTTTAACTCTAGCAACAGCCTGCAAAGAAGTTTCCAGATCAGTGTAGTAATAAATAAACTGCGCAAGACTCTGGCTGAAATTCAGCACATTAAGCAGAGCCACACTGAGAGACGCACCACTCGTGGAATTAGGCAACTGAGTTGCAAGAGTCATGAGCAGAACAGCCAGAGCAGCAACAATCAGATCGAGCACAAAGTTCAGCCACCGTTGGATACAATATAGTAGATAGACTGGACGCTGCGACGTGTCTAGTCGTTCTTGATTTCGCGTTTCGTATTGTTCCTGTCGACCGAATGCCCGAATGATTGCCAGACCTTCCAGGGTCTCGGAAATACTGGAGAACAAGGGCGACTTTTGCTCGAGGTCGAGTAATCGCAGCTGGCGTGAGGTACGTAGATAGAATTTCTGAAGAACCCAGGTAGCAATCATGACCACGGGAATGAATACCGCGAAGTAAGTAGATCCCGTAGCCATGAGGCCAATCTGAGCGAGTGTCTGCAATGCCATGGTAGTCGCTTGCATCATGGACACCGGCAAGCGGCTGTTAATGAGGGACATATCCTGACTGAAGCGATTAAGGGTCATGCCCGAGTCCGTAGACGAGAAAAACGACAGAGGCGCGCAAAGGACAGCATGGAGTAGTTGGTAATGCAGTTTGGCTGCTGAGATAGGAACAATGATGATCATCATGCACCATATCGAAGCGGCGTTGGTGATGATTGCCCCGATCGCAAAGGCGAAGAAGGCACCGAGGAAGCTTGCGTTGTTTGATATCTTTGACTCTGTCCACCACTGGACCCAGATCTGAGGGAAGTTTGTACAGAACGTGGAAATCACAGTTGTGATTAAGAAGACAAATGCGAGCCAGGTTCCGATTGACTTGAAGTAATATGAGAACACAGCTGTGTCGCTTGGGGCTTGTTTCTTTTTGCCATCAGATGATACTGATGCAGTTTTGACTTGAGCTTGTTTTGATGCTTTAACTGAAGTATCTCCAGTCTGAGTATCGGATGGTTCGTCATCCAGGTCTTTCTCGTTGGTGAGGTTTTGGAGCAAACACTGGACATATCCATCCTGCGAGCTCAACGAATCAAAAGTCCCCTGCTGGACAATATGTCCGCCATCTCCAAGAACGAGAATCGCATCAGCAGCACGAATCTGATGCACAGCATGACTGACCAAAACAACCGTCGTACCATGACTCCGCAACAGCCCATGCTGAGAAAACAACCGCTCAAACACCAGCTTTTCCGTACGCGCATCAAGAGCACTGAGTACATCGTCAAGCAAGACCAGTTTCTTTCGAGCATACACAGCCCTAGCTAGAGATAGTCGCTGTTTCTGACCACCACTTAGCGTGATACCCCGACTGCCAACTTTTGTTTCATCGCCGTCGGGGAAGTGCTGAATGTCTTCATCTAATGCGCAGCACCAGAGAACTTTATTATACCATTCTTCGTCGCATGGGGTATGATCAAGGATATTGTCTTTGATGCTGGCGTTGATCACCCACGGTGTTTGTGGGCAATAGGCAATTTGTGAAAATTGTGAAAGAAGAGAGCCTTGGGAGGTTTCGATTTCTCCTAAAAGAGCGTTCAGGAGGATAGTCTTGCCTGATCCGATAGGTCCAATGACCATGGTAAGCGAGCCAACCGCACAGCTGAGGTCGATATTGTGGAGCAGTATCTTGCCATCGGGCACAGCAGCAAACCCGCCATCCTGACAAGATATAGCATGGCCTTCGCCTGATTGACTAGAATCACTTCTCTTTGGTACCAGGCTTTGCAGCTCTATCTCATGCTGGCACGACCCTGGTGGTGTCGAAGGTGGAGAAGAACCGGGGCCTAGATCGAGTAGCCTGCCGTCAACCCTTTCATCAAGAAGAAGATAATCCTGAATTCGCCTGAAAGTTCCCAATGATGCCGCAAAATTCGGAAAAGAAGACAGAACCTTTTGAAGGGGTGTAGTAAGGAGCTGGATTAGGGAGAGCGATGAAAATGCTCGTGGGGCAGATACCTGCCCTCCATACCACTGCACGCCCGTGATGAAAATCAGAAAGGTAAACGGAGCGGAAAGTTGAACCGGAATAGAGGCTTTGCGGATGGTTAGTGCCGTGCAAGCAGTTTCCGACTATATAAACATACCTAGAATCGCCATATATGCGAAGAAGCTGCGGTAGCGTCTGGATAGGCCCAGCTCGTGTACCCTGGCATTTTGGATGATGCTTTCTACAATCTCACTCAGGCCGGTCATTTTGACGCTCTTCATATTTCGAAGGACTGAAGAAGTCATGGTGACACGTTTTTGGATCGCAGCACTCCACTGGCGCTGTCGTCCTGGGATATACTTGCCGATCCATGTATTTGAAGCGGTTGCAACTGAAAGTAGTTAGCACAGCAATGGAATCTGAATAATTTCAACATACATAGTGCTAGAAGAACAGGAGCAATACAAGCCCACCCAAGCTGACGCTCTAAGAGAACAATAGCTATGATAGACTCGACACTACTGGCCCAGATCTCATGCGCACTCTCAAGCGAGATACTGATCCGGTCGATATCTGAACTGGCATGAGTGATTGCAGCTGATTCTTTGGCATCGGCCAGGCGGATTCGCAAGGTCTTTTTATATACAATGCTGACCAAAGATCCTCGAAGCATGGTTGTCGCACGGTAGACTTTGAAGTTGTAGATTCCGGTGCTTAACTGGAAACGATTAAGCATATTTCTTTCGCACGTCAGGAAAGGGTTCACTCACGGCAATACCCAGATAGATCAAGCCCGTTGCACCGATCAAACCATAACCAACATTCTGGGAACGGTTGTCCTGGGCACTATCCACATAGTCGACAGCTGCAGATAGAAGAAACGGTTGACAGTATTTAAATCCGATCAATGCCAGACGGGCTGGAACAGGTGCCAGCAGCGGCCATCGCAAGGCGCATGAGGCCGCAATCAGGAGAGAGTGCTTTCTGCTTTGTTTTGCTGATGCTCGTTAGCATTGAAACTATAAGCAATGTAAGGCCACCACACACTTTCCGACCAAGCCTTTGCCATATCATCTCCCAACTTTTTTGACGCAAGATCGCTCTCAAGAGGATACAGATCCTCCAACGCAAGAGGTTTCTTATATCCACTCCAGAAAAGACGATTCAACCACCAAAACACGCTGAGGTTGTAAACACTGCTCCTGCTTTCTGGAGTGACCTTCACATCGGCTCCCAATGGAATCTGGTCCTTTTCGCGAGCCTCCAAATACGTTATTTCCAGCTGAACTGCCAATGCGGCCGTGAAAACAGCCGGGATGGAGATTGCGACATGGCGTAACCAGAGCGTTCGTGCTTGGGTCGCATCGCACAAGACAGCAAAGAAGAGATAGATATTCAATGTTGCAGATGGACGGATTGATCGCGTGTGTTCGTAATGCGAGAGAATGGCAATGGCGAAAGCTGTCGCAAGCGATACGGCGGCTGACGGAATGGAAGCGTCGTTGCGGGCACTCGAGCGCAGACACCAGAGGACGAGCAGTGTCAGACGAAGCGCGATGAGAATTAAGATCGATCCCTCAGAATAAATTTAGCATTGTTATCGTAAGATTCACGAGTATGCGACTCACCAATTTCGCTTTATGAGCCCAAGAAGGCGTCGTGACGATGCTGGCTCTCACCAAACGAACGAGTCGCACTGCGGCAAAGACCAAAAACAGCGCAGCGGGGACGAGCGACAAGAAGATCTGCTCAAAGTAAAGCGTAAAATCAAATCCACTGCGGCAGTCTGGAGGCACAGAGGGTCCAAAGGACCGATCGGCCTCGGGACAGGCCGCAGCTATCATCCTGCATGTTTCCTGGAGGAGTAAAGAGGAAAAGATGAATTGAATCTTCGAAGTCGCAAAAAGAAAGACAGGAGGGGAGATGCTGGATTGGGAATGGTCGATACCGGATGTTACTATAAATACGGCGATACGGTACGGTAAGATCGATGTAACCCCAAATTACCCAATCAGAGCCCCGCAAATCCACCTTTGTTGATCTATTTATCTTATCGTGGTTTATTTATTCGAGAGTCACTCTCTTTCTTTTCCTAAGTCCTCTTTTTACACTCTTGAAGCCATTCAGAAATTAATATCCAAGATGACATTGACAGACCAGCCCAAGGACGCCGCCCAAGACATCAACCCGTGGAGCGTCAGCGGGGCGATCGTCGATGGAAAAGTCAAAGAGATCGACTACGACCGTCTGGTCGAGACATTCGGAACGCATCTGATCTCAACTGAGCTACTGGAGCGATTCGAACGATTGACAGGACACAAGCCACATCCATTCCTGCGACGAGGTCTTGTTTTCAGTCATCGCGACCTCGACTGGATTCTCAGCCGTTATGAAAAGGGCGAGCCTTTCTTCCTGTATACTGGTCGCGGGCCCAGCAGTGACAGCATGCATCTGGGGCATATGGTGCCATTTACTTTTACCAAGTAGGCTTTCATAATTATTTAGACCCTGCAATATTTGCTGATCTGACCTTTTAGGTGGCTGCAAGACGTATTCGACGTCCCCCTCGTGATAATGATGACCGACGACGAGAAGATAATCTTCGGCAAAAAGGCCTACACACTAGAAGAAATGCGCGGTTTCACACGAGGAAACGCAAAGGACATCCTAGCAGTCGGATTCGACCTCAAGAAGACCTTCCTCTTCAGCGACTTCGACTTCATGGGCGGGGCCTTTTACCAGAACGTGGTGCAGATCTCCCGGCTAATCACATACAACAACAGCAAGGCCGTCTTTGGCTTCAACGACAGCGACAATATCGGCAAGTCGCATTATGTGGCCGTTCAGTCGGCGACTGCGTTCGCAACAACGTTTTCGCATATCTTTGGACCTGATCAGAAGAAGAACGCAACGATTCCTTCGCTTATTCCCTGTGCTATTGATCAGGATCCTTATTTCCGTGTTTGTCGCGATGTGGCGCCTAAATTGGGATATTGCAAGCCGGCTTTGATTCACGCTAAATTCTTCCCTGCTCTGCAAGGACCGGGGTCTAAGATGAGTGCTTCGATTGAATCTAGCGCTATCTTCATGAACGATACGCCTAAGCAGATGTATGCCTCTTGGTAAATTGGTCTGAGTACCGCTAATAGTTGAAATAGTGAGAAGAAAATCAACAAATACGCCTTTTCAGGCGGTCGTGTTACGATAGAGGAGCATCGTCAATTCGGCGGCAATCCAGACGTGGACGTTCCTTTCCAATATCTCAGCTTCTTCTCTGACGATGACGAGGAGCTCGAGAAGATCCGCACTGGCTATCAGAAGGGAGATATTCTGACCGGAGAGCTCAAGAAGAAGTGCATCGTGAAACTGCAAGAGTTTGTAAAAGACTACCAGGCACGTCGGGCGACAATCACAGATGAGCTTCTCGATGAGTTTATGACTGTCCGGCCTCTTGTTTGGAAGGGTCGCGCTGGTAGTGCTTGAAACAGAGAGCAGTATTATATCACATATTATGTAACTAGCAGACATTGTGGAGATTTCTGCCTAAGTCTATCTTGCATTGATTCTATACAACAAGAAAGTCACTTTCAAGGGGTGATTCCCTTGATCATTCTCAATAAATATTGCAAAACATAATCACTAATCACCTAAGACGTAGGTTAAATAGTAAACGGTTCCTGACTTTCCAAACTATCAACCCGACCTAACAAGAATTCCAAATGTCTAAACGCCGCACTTGGCTGGTATTGAGGTACTAAGCTCATGGTTAGCATACGATCATCTCAAATATCCAAGACAGGCATACCCATATGTCCACACAGCGCCACCTCCACAAACGTCAACCCCCTCTCAGTCCTAGTCCTACCCATAACCCCCGACCCAGCCGACATATTCGCATCCGGCGGAACATAAAACTTCCCATCAATGGGCTTCTGAAATCCCTGTAACCCATTCCAGGTCATATTCTGAATAGCGAGAACAGTCGCATTCGGGAGGATGGTATAGTCCATTTCCCCCTGTCCGATGACAGCGCGACTGACGTGCTCGATGACGCGGGGGAGGACAGTCTGGCTAGACCAGAGACCTGCTGCGGCTGTTTGGTCAGTGTCGTTGATGAATACTGGCTGAGAGATGCATTCTGCCCATGTTGCGTTTAAGGGGGCGTTGATTGCTTTCTGGACTTCGGGACGGTTGAAGTAGATTTGCGCCCCGGGTGGGAGGTAGTCGTATGCGCCTGGTGAGCCTAGTACGTCCCATAGATTGGGACATGTGTTTGCGAGATGGTATGGGTCCCAGCACTGTAAGTGTTAGTTATATCAATAGATTAGGGGTTAGAAGGCTCACAGGGTTAGGAATGAAGGCATTATTGCCGATGGTCATGTAGAGATCACAATTGGCTGGTGCAGGGGGCATTGGGCCTGGAGGAGGGAATGTCAAGTGCTTGTCGATAAAGTCAGTCGCACCGCAGGACTGAGCCTTATCACGAATAGTTTCAGCAAAGGTGTCGTTGAAACTGAACAGCTTCGACCAGGTCTCGTAAGTCTGATAGGCAAAGAGCTCTCGCTCTACATCGTTGGAAGCAAGAGTAGGGTCATAGAGCATAATACCATCCAGGTTACCTAGACTGGTATCATTTGCATCCAAAAGAGCATTGGCTATGTAAGGCACAAACATTCCTGAAATAGTTAGATATTACCTCTAAAGTAGATTTTATCACAAACCAGCATATGATTCCCCGGTGATATACACCTTCTTCTCCTGGAGCTCAAACAGCTCGACAAAATTCCTCAAGAAACCCAGAAACTGCGTCGCAACATCTTTCTGCGAAGTGACACTCGCATTACCCACAGAGAAACCGGTCCCAACAGGCTGATCAACCCACAACATATTCGTGAGACGATGCCAACTGTACGGATTCGAGATTGGCTTGAAAGTACCATACTGCCAGAGGAAGGGACCGTTCTCTTGAAGAAAACCTTCCATGGAACTACACCCAGGACCGCCATTCAGCCAGATGGTGATCTCGTCTGTTGCATTGGGATTTGTGGATGGGAAGAACCAGAAGTAAAGCTGTCTGTCTTCTTCTGTCTTGTTGGAGACTGGTAGAAGACCGGCATAGGATTCGCCGACGTCAAAGTCGACGTCTGGGATTCCGGTGCCATTTACGGCGAATGCTGAGACTGTGTGAGTATACTAAACGTAATATGAGATGGATTACTATACCTCTTGTTCGGCTGTTAAGGTACTTGGCCTGGTCTCTCTTGGATACCTTAGGCATCGGGGGCCTCGAGGCAAACAGGTGCCTGCGCTCTGCGTGAAAAGCAGCATGACCACGACCAGGGCCTTGAAAGCTGCCACTGGAAGATCCAAGGGCAGCAACTGCCGAGGAGTGCAGCCAACCAGCCACCAGAAAGAAAGAGAAGACTGAAAACAGCATGATCGGCACGAGTCTCAACAATTGGCGATAGTCACCAGAAGTGACTTGACAAGGAATCAAACAAAATGAGGGAATGAAGAATGCATATGTTGACAGTCTGTGATAGAACATTCCATCCTTGGGCAAATGAGAATTACTAGCTGTATAATAGAAAGATGTAACTTACAGAGGGGGTATTTGAAAGTGGAGCGATCGCCGCGAAATACGAGGTTGTATGAATGAATAGCCTCAAAATAGGATCTGCTCACCGCGAGTTTGATCACATTGCACTGCCCACGTATGCACACTTTCCTATCCGCAAATCCTTCAGGATTGATGGCGCCTTTCAGCCGCAGGTTGAGTAAATGCCTAATTCGAGGCAAGCAACCCTTATCAATAATGGGGCGAAAGAGGGGAAAAGAAGAGACCCCATGCATATTTAGAGAATTGACGGATGATTCTCTCTTGCTTGGCTATACTTGGCTATACTCGAAGTCTTGATTTTGTTGAGTCTGTCACTGCTTCCAAGTCATCAATATGTTGGATTCAAACACAGACAAAGAGTTCTCAGAGCCGTTTATTCCTCATCCTGAGTCTGATGATGGCTCATACACGCCCAATCCAGCAATAACAAAGTGCAAGGGCAAGAACCGTCTACAAATCTGCTTGTTCATTCTTCTCGGGATCCTCATTGCCTCATTGATCTGGTGTGTGGGCATCATCGCTATCCTTAGTCGCACTCGAAACATCACATCTCAAGACCTTTCAAACCCCACTCCTCCATCAGTCCAGACAGAAAAACAACTACAGACCTCACCCAAACACATCCTCCACTGCGGCGACAACCCCACCGAAGCCAAAGCAATGGGCTGCAAATTCCAAATCCACTCCTACGCCTGGGTCCCAGAGCCCTGTTTCGACCCAGTCCTGCAAGAAGAATGGCTGAAGATCCGAGACTGGGAATACTACACGGACAAGTACAACCAGGGCGAGCAGGTGAATATCAGCGTCGCTTTGGCGGGGGAGAGACGGCTGTATTCGACTTGGGGACAGCATATTGAGCATTGTGCTTTTACTTGGAGGAAATATGTTCGCACACAGACTGGATCGGGGGTGTTGTTGACGAATCGGGATTTGTCTTATGAGCATGCCCATCATTGTTCGGATGCGTTGAGGACGAAGTTTGAGCATCCTTGGGATGAGGTGAATACTAAGGTGACTGTTGAGTTTCACATGTGTTAGATAGGTAGATGGGATAGATGAGATGAGATAATATTCATGAATGTACATTGTCGTTGTTTTATTTGTATCAACTATTTATTTCATAAAACCATAAATATATAAGCCAACTAGAAAGGATTATGCCCATGCTCATGCTCATCACCATGACCTTCATGGTGAGAATGCTCATCATGATCCCCATGATCCATCATCTCCTTCTTCGCCTCATCCTCAGCCATCTCCTTCGCAGTCCCATTAAAAACAACATGCTCCTTAACCCAATCCACAATCGGCTCCCACTTACGACACTTATGCAGGGTATTAAAGCTAGGACTCTCACCATTGAATCCCTCAGGATCATTCCAGATGAGATACGGCGTCACATCAGCCGTACACATGAGGTTCATCCGGAGCGTCTCGATGCAGTGGTCGACGTGCCAGCGGACCATGTCTGGTCCTCCACCCCAGGACGCATAGTTGGTGTAGTCCCATTCGTCTTTGTAGGTGTATTGTCTGATCAAGTTCAGGCAATGGATCTGGTGGAATCCTTCCAGGAGACCGGCTGTTGGGCTGTTGGGCTCTCCGGGATGAACGCGACGCCAGTCAACGTCGCTTGATTCATTCAGAGCACCGAGCTTTTCGATTGGGACGGGGAATGCGCCGTCTGTTGATACAGTCTTGTTTAGCTAGTGTTCATCAAGTAGGTCGAAGGGAAATACTCACACTTCCAGAGATCAGTCCATGCCTGCTCTAGCTCAGCAGTTGGTTTGCCTCTGTATTTTGTCGGTGCAGTAGAGAACTCATTCTCAAAAGTAACCCATTCGTACTCGACGGCTTCCATCACCGGTGCTATCCAAGTCAGTCACACACTCAAAATGAATCCAAAGAGAAAACTTACAGTATGCATTCATTTTCGTCGCACATTCAATATCACTGGGCCCTGTAGATTTCACAGCCATAGATGCTGCGAAAAATACGACCGAGCTGAAGAACAGCGCGATATTGAGGTATAGCTCCCATCTTGTCGAACGCGTAGACTCTTTGGTATAAACAGGCGCTGAAAGCTCCTCGTCCGACGCATTGTCTAGAAACGGGGCATTCTGTTCCTCCATAGAGGAGTTTTGAGATACCCTTTGGAAAGTGGTTTTCTCGCGTATACCCATATTGTCGTTTGAGTTCCAATTCCAGAAAGTCATCCTGAATATTTTGACAGATGTGAATTTGAGAGAATATGGAACACAAGAAGGTGGGATTCAACCAACAAAATCAACAATTTGACCTGCTCTTGGAAAATGCTACATGTACCCTACAGAGTGGCGGAGTCTGATGTTTTGCAAAATACCACTCCGTATCGATCTCGTATCACGCAATATCGCTCATCTAGCCCTGCGATCGCCCTGTAGATCAACGACACATCTACACCCAGCCCAGTAGACTATTTTCTGAGATAAGAGCGGGGGTTCCAGTCGCCTCTGCAGATCTTCTATCGCCAATGCTCAAGATTCCCCGAATCAGAGATCGCCTATTAAGCACTGTCACACACTATCGGAGCAACAATGCCCTATCGGTATACCGTTGTCCTTGATGGAACGTGGGGGCTGGAACCTAAAGTAGCAATGTATACAGATCTTATGTAATTCATGGTATCATTTCTTTTTCTTCTTGCACCATATTCGTTTTTCGGAGTCTGCACGGAAAAAGTAGGATGCTATACTCTCACTGGTCTATCACATGGGCTAGTATCTCAGTATCTAATCCTGCCATAGTTTGTATACCTTGGTACACTCGAGAAGGCAAGTACAGCCTCCTTGCTGAAGTTCTGAAATGGCATTGTCTCAGAATGGCAATACTGTTGATTTTTGCTGTTTTGGTAATGGCTTCAGTTTCCCAATCTAAACGTCGTGACTGTAGAGTCACTTCCATGCTGACAGGTTGTATACCAAGCAGATGGCGTTTTACTTTACAAAATTGGTCTTAGTAGCCTGTATCAAGAGGATTGTTCCAAGTCTTGCATTGGGTTGGAAGGAATCCGGACAAAGCGCTAATCACATACGCTGGTTACATTGCAGAGAAAGTGGCTAGAAGTTGCCCGACCATGTCCAAAATCAGGACAGGATTGGACAGCTGGAGTGATTGAGCTGAGGCGCGAGGACAGTAACCGGCAGATAGAAAAGTCAGTATCGCCGTCAAGCACCTTATCATGGACTACAAATTGCCTGCATTCCCCCGTCTTCGAAGTCCTATTCCTATCCATCAGCCAATTCCTCTCTCCAAACAATCTACATAACTGTCTACCTTCTACAAACCTCCTCTTACTATCTCCTCCAAATGAAGACCACCGCTCTCGTCACCATCCTCGGTCTCGCCACCGCTGTCGCTGCTACTCCCCTCAAGCGCGACGTCGAGTGGACCGAGAAGTACGTCAAGCCTGAAGTTGAAGCTCGCGACGTCGAATGGACCGAGAAATACGTGAAGCCCGAAGCACGCGATGTCGAATGGACCGAGAAGTACGTCAAGCCTGAGGCCAGAGACGTTGAGTGGACTGAGAAGTATGAGAAGGCTGCTCGTGACGTTGAATGGACGGAGAAGTATGTCAAGCCTGAAGTTGAAGCCAGAGACGTTGAGTGGACGGAAAAGTACGTCAAGCCTGAATAGATGAAGTCGACATGCTTGTACAAGGTCGTGGTACCGTCTCAATGAGGAATGTTTGTATGTATCTAGATACATGAATATATCAATGTCCTTACGTTTTCATCAATGCTGGACTCTATTCGTCTGAGTAAGTATCGGTGTAGCTTTCTACAATTCTACTATATATTTGGCAAAGTAGAATGTAAAGAAGTTAGACGTTGCCAGATCCAAGTATGCAATATACATTGACATGAAGTCGATCCGAATGCCTGAGAAGCTCATCTGATCAATTTCCTTTTACCACCCTAAACAATACATAGTAATATGTAACAAGGCAACCGGCTACATTACCAGCGAAAGACCCTTCCATACTAATAACATAAGCACGATCCTCAAACCAGCACTACTCAGCAGAGCATAAACTTAATATCTCGCCATCACGGCGTTATGCGGGGTATCCCCGCCCGATTTCTTGTATTTTTCAAAACACTCTTGGCAGGGTCTATTTCGGTTCCTGATCTGCATTTACCGAGCCGAACCGCGTGGTACTGTGAGATCTGTATTACCCTAGTAAAGGGAAAGTAAGCACTAGCAAGCTTTTTAGCCAAGATTGTTGGCAAGGCTTATCTTTCAGGCCAGAACCAGGGAGGGTCTGCTTGAGGGATTGTATCCTATTGGGTGGTTGATTGTCCTTTTTGGGGAACTGCTGTCTGGCATTTGAGATGTTGGCCAATGGTATTTGGGGATTTGAGACAGTTGGTCCGGTGATCTTTCCCCGCGAATGATAGCCAATCAATGGAAATATAAGGCCAGCGGCAGTTTCCGATTTAGGGCATTTGAGCGACGGGTCTGGGTTTGATGTGACGCTGTTATCTATGTTAATTTATGTAAATTAGAACAAATAATGTGCGTTAGCATGAAGGACCCAAGAGTAAGTCCATCTAACCAATATGGGCATTTCTGGGTATGAGCGATGGCGAAATATATGTTCCACAACCAGAAGGATCCGACCCCAGATCATCTGCTCTAAGGCTTGATGCCTAAGACTGCAGCCATCCCACCGCGGCTTCCGGACACTAGACACACCTGACAGTTGAGCGGGAGCCACCATAAACGTCAATCATCGGATCCCCATCACAACTGGCTTTACAACAAGCAAGATAGATCCAATATAGACATTTGGCCACCTAAGCTTGAAATCTTCATCTTTGAGTCCGTACAGGCCTCCCATCACCCCAGCCCCGACGATATCGTCAAAATCACTTAACCCTAACGCAACACTAACGTGGCCGTAGGCCGTAACGCTATTGTTTGTCACTTGGTCTCATACTGTACGTCGAAACTTTGAGGTAATCCTTTCTGGACTCGGCGAGCTCGATTGAAAACTTTCCTGGCAAAGCCCCTCACTATTTTTATGACCAGGATTTTGGTTTAAAAACCTGGGTAGTTTTAAAACCAGGAAATGATCACTTCATATCTATTATGTGCTCCTTGTCTTTTATTCAAATTATGGGAGTTCATTGTCACTGAATGCAGGATGGGGCCCAAAATTTCATATTGACAGATTCTGATATACCGTATAGCCTGCGCATCCACTAAAGCGGCAATCAAATAGCTAGTAAAAGAATTTCACAACTTTGTCCATGGTATTCGTCATGGAAATGGTGTCTCCCCGATAGGAAATTTTCACCTGAATCAGGTGCTCGGTCGCGCTCATCCCATTCCAAAAAAACGCCTTCCAGTTTCATGGGAGATTGTCTATTCCATTTGGATCCTGATCCCAGTAAGAACTTTTCCCATCAATCCTATGGCCGACTAGAATCGCAATCTGTATGTATTTGCCTGGATTTGTTCCAAAGATCTTTTCGTCGGTTATATGATACCGGAATGTTGCTATTATTTGGTGTAACTTATGTTGCCCTGCCGATCGAAGCGAGTCAATTGCGATGAACGCGGATTTGATCTGGCAAATGGCGGCGACAAGATCTTTCTCTCCGTAGCAATCTTTTCATTTGTTTAATAGTGGCGAAGGAGCCGTCGGCTCTACACCACTGCATCTCATCACGAGACCGTCTGGATGGTTAAATGTAAGATATCACTCGTAATAAGAACATTTGATGGGATTGCTTTTGATTTAGTTAAAAAATAGAATGAGTCCTTTTATATATATCTATAGAAAATCCTTGTTCAAAGATCTGTTGGCGATAATGTTATTGATGGTCAGTCTTAGCTCTAGATACTCCAAATATTCAATTAGCTGTAGAAAAAATGACTGAACTCTTATTTCTGATTTAGCTAGTTTCCAGATACAAGATTGGAGCCCTCCATTTCTAAAACGTTTAAATTATAATATAGAAATAGAATTTGGTATTGAAAAACTGAATCGGTATTCTAACTTTCAGGGCGAGAAGTTATTGCCGCTAGTTTCGATTTCTTTTGCTCAAGGTTCCGCAGGAGTTTGTTCTGATCTGCTATTCGGATCAGAAGAGATTTTTTTTTTCTATTCGTAGCTGATTATCTGCCGAAATACTATTATATTCGCCGGTTTTCGTATTTTGAGAAAGATTGTCGATTTAAGTATTGATATTTCTAATAGTTGTATTTTGCTTTTTTTAATTTTTTTGATTGGTCCAAAAAAAAATTGGAAACCGCTGGAAATTGAACTGATATCATTTATTTTAGCTAATAAAACGGAATAGAATATTCAAGGCAGCACAGTCGGTATATGTAGGTCGAATAGGACAGAGAAATAACGGTAAACAATATTCCAAGTAGGACTATCTGTTAGTATTCTCTTAAATAGACTGGAACTCGTGCGAATTATAGGATAATACCAAAGATACTATCTCAATAAATATATATATATAAGTTTTCTTCTATATTAGACCAATTCTCTTGTATATTCCTTACATTTGTGGACAAACCAATATTCCCCGCTATACTAATAATATATAGAACAGCTATTAAAAGAAATTATATACTATATCTATGTTCTGGAAGATATAAGCGAGAAACAATATAATATTCGATTTTTTACGGATTCAAAAATAAAGCCAGAAATCTTGAAAACTCTCGCACAGTGGCTCGATTTTTTGGTTTCTATTGCAGCATTTTGAGAGCAAATATAATAAACAGTCTTTTTTCTTTTCTATCAAAAAATAGTATTAAACTGTCAAAATTGAAATTTGCGGCCGGAATCAAATAAGAATACAGAAAATTTTTTTCTCAATACTATTTGTAAACTATAGTCTATTTTGTAACAAATTGGAAAATATATCTTCTACTGAAAATAATCTTCGCCAGATTATTTGATTACAATTTTCCAGAAAAAAAAACAGTAGATTTTTTGAAAATATTCTGTAGATAAATAGCGAAAGCTATTTAGAAGAATAGTATCGGCCAGAAATTTCTATAGCTGTTAGACAATTTAGATATTTTTCGAACAATCCAACTATAATTCTGTTTTTACTATTGTTCCGAAATTCTATATATCAGTACTATATATCTAACCAGTTTTAAATAGAATCTCCGGAATACAAAATAGTTGAGATTGGATATTATAATTATATAACAAATTGTCAAAAACGGTAGTACTGAAATCGGATATTTTCAAAATAGAATAAATATTTCAAAAAATAGATTTTGACAGATAGAATTTTTGATAACAGATATAATCTCTAATAACTACAGAATTCTCAAATACAAAATAGATTATCGATTTTGAAATCTATAAGAAAATCAGATATGAAAACTAGATAATTTTGATTTTTGATTTATCAGTATAAATAATACTGTATTCAGAATAGAGAAAATCTAAATTTTTAAATAAAATCTTCAAAAAAAAATTTGAAAATTTCTGCTGATAAATCAATATTTCCTAAATATTTTTCTCGATATCAAATAGATTCTCTAATAATTCAAAAACTAAATAAATATATAATCTAAATTGATTTTTTAATTCAAAAAATTCTTGAACTAGTCGAATATATTTTTTTGTAATCTAGAATAGAAAAAAAATATATTGTAAAATTTCTATTTTTTTTTTCTATATCTTTTGTTTTGTTAGAATTACAGTTTGTTATTTTGAATATAGTATATTTGATTTTCTATTACAGCTATTTTTGAAATATTAACTACTAATATTATTTTAGAAAATAAATATTTGTTTACCGAAATATATTTTGAATTAGTTAAATTGAAGAACTAATATTCCAGCCAAGTTTGGAAATTATACAGTATTTTTCTATAGATTTTTCTATCTAATCTGGATAGTATTTTTGAAAATTGTAATTCGGATTCTGTTTTTTATCAATCAAATCTGATTTAGAAAATAGTATACAATATAATAGAATTAATAATAATATTCTAAATATTTTTTTTTAGTAGAATAAATTGATGTTCTATAGAACAGTCGGAATATAACTATTGTAAACTGATTCTACCAAACAAATAAAAAAATTTTTATATCTATTCCGGAAGATTGTATATCTTGGAAATCTCGGCAATATCTTTTTCTGTTTCTTTGTTGATTATATAATTTTTTCGAATACAAAACAAAAGAACTATTGATTTTTGTATTAGATTGGTCTATATTAATATAGATTTTTTGGATAAAAAATTTATTAGTTGGAAAATATTGGATATTCAATATTTCTGGATCTATATATTGATCCAAATAATCGATATTTTATTATCTATTCAATTAACAAAGAATTAATAGTTTTGGTTCTAATTAGCTGTAGAACAGTAGAATATTTTTGTATTTTATATATCTGTATAAATTAATTTTCAATTGATTCTAATAATAATTCTATTCAGATACCAGACAAATTTTATAGTTCTATTATTTAGTATATTTCTTTGATTTTTTATCTTGAAAAAAAAATATTTATTTATTTATTTGTCTCTATTATATTTTGATTTGGAAAACCAGATTTGTTTGTTTCCAAATGGACTAGAATAGTTCTGAATATTATACTATACTATACTATATACTATACTATAGTAATATTGGCTATAGTAATCAATACAATTACCGATAGTGGTGATATCACTAATCGCCATATGGAATCTAATAGAATTGACTATGTGGCAATTCTTTCAGAATTGATCAGATGACTGATCAGATGACTGATTCTATTCACTATCGTCAAATT
>Ga0209673_1000549_pt1 | contig 60548 bp, 49 predicted proteins | sample AraplaCol_mMS_r2_2_FD_184274 | JGI IMG/M metagenome (GOLD analysis project Ga0209673, IMG submission 184274) | Arabidopsis root microbial communities from North Carolina, USA - plate scrape MF_Col_mMS_r2 (SPAdes) (version 3) | ecosystem: Host-associated > Plants > Roots > Endosphere | place... | reverse complement strand
CTGTCAATTTTTTTTTTTTTTTTGTTTTCTCTTGCTCCTGCTCTTATGATGAGGCAACATTTTCACACAGACCTGTTCTGAATTTCTTTGAGGATAATAAATTGTCCAACTGCTATCTGATTGAGCTTTTTGCATTATATTGTTTCATGCCTATTTGCTAGCATCGCGCTAACATTTTCAAGATTTAGGTTCTTCGTTGTTCATAGCCTACATACCATACCATACCATGCCACAATATAAATATCTTTTTATGATCAAAAGCTTCATATCATATCCTTCCTCCTTAGATTCGTATTACATCTACGCCAAATTTGTAACATTGGAGTGTCATCCTTGTAAGCCGGCCCAGGAGATTGGAATGGGTTCTCATCTGGCCAAGACAGTCCAAGTCCAGCCAATGCTTAGACTACTTCAATGTAAAATCTAACCTAAGTATTGACTTGCTCTCCTGTTATACAAGTTCACGGCAATCATTTTCTGTTTTGATAGTCGTTGAGTACGGCTTCGTCTACTAAATAGATAGAAGAACTCTGAACACATTGCACCTGCAATACGTTCATGGGCATGAATCAGTGATTGGCGCGTGATTTGTATGAAACGATCTCTGATGATCCGTTCAGCAACCTTGCTGGCTTGAAGCCTCATTTATATATTCGATATGTTTTTTTCAACCATTATTCATGTTGAAATTAGGAATAAGTAAGGTATCTCCATAAAATGCAATATATTAAGGCTGCTTGAAATTTCCAAATGTGAAGGTTCGGTTCTAAGTTAGAGCCTCAATGTCCGCATTGGGAAAATATGCATATATATATACTATATATAATGCCATTTATACCGATAGGTATCACTTGTATATCAACCAAGTTTGACATAGTTTATACATCAGCAGAACCCATTTTGGCCGTGTTTAGCGCTAAAACCCTTTGGTTACTCTTGGAAGAGTAGGAGTACCCTCTATTCGTGTGGTTTAAGGTATCAAACTGCTACACTCACGCAAATTGTGGATTGCGATATTCCTAAAACTCCTAGTTATGCGAGGCCGCAGTCAAGCTGAATGGCCACTCCACGCAGGACACCGGCAGAACAAGCTAGAATATACAGTTCAAGGTTCAATATGTAGCCTGTGAAGTTCTCTAGGGTACGCTGTATACTAGAAATTGCCAACTGGCATGGTTCCTAAGATATAACAAAAAATTGATTTGGCGCTTGAGTTGTTATTCTTTTTAAGCAAGCCTTTCCTCAAGTGAAAAGTGCCAATCCACCTAAAACAGCCACTCCTACAGCCTTCAACCACGGATAATCATTAAGTGCAATTGTAAACCACCCCGCGAAAGGCAGGTATCCTTTCACTAATCCGACAACTTCTTCACGCACTACAAATGATTGACCCGGGGGATATAATGTGCGATCATGGACGGGATTATTGTCGCCTTTCGTAAGAATAAATTGTCTATCCTCATCAGCATTGCTATCTATGAATCCTTATCGGTGAGAGTCTCACTGGTTTTCGTGTATCATAACATTTAGTGCCCGGTGTACCATCGGTAATGGATTTCCCGGAAACCAAACAACCGGTATATCCCCAGCAAATACCTCGTAGCTTCGATTTGACAAAAAGAGAATATCACCTCGTTGAAATGCAGGTTCCATAGATTCCGATGTTACCACGACAATTGGGTATGAACTAGCCGTGGCGAAGGAGAGACCTTTCCATATTGTGAAGGGGGTGATGAGTATCACGAGAAAAGTGAGAGTGCTGTGAAGAAAACTTTGGGGGTGCATTTTGTTTTATTTGTTCAGTATCAGTCCTGATGGAGGATGATTAGACGTGAGAATATTATTTGGGGCATCGGGAGGCTTTATGGGGGAGAAATATGCCTATAGGGTTGGGGGCCGTAGGGGGCCAAACCTCGCTACTTAACATTCAGTGTATTCTTCGGGCAACTCGTTCAACTATAACTGGTTTCTCACCAAGGGCAATCTGAGATTCAATATAGCACGGAATAGTGAGTATTTTTCAAATGCTCTTGTTTAATTTAGTCATATCTAGCGCTTAACTATCTTCCCCGATGAAAAGAAATGGACCTATGACAAGATATCCCTCTGTACATAATAATCGAAGCTGTCAAAGCAAATATGAAGGAACCAGGAAACATTCTTGATTTGAATAACAATCAATTTGGTGTCCAATGAGACATCACCTTTATTAAAAACGCAAACTGCCAAAACCGCATGTCATAGTTAAAGATAACGAGGCTGTTTGGGATCTGACATTTTTCTCAGATCCAAATCACAAGCTGGTGAATATCAGCGAGTAGAGTCCTTTCGTTCGTAATTGGATTGTTCGGTCGATGACCTCTGAGTATCACCAACAGAGTTGTGCGAAGATGGCATGCAGCTATGAAACATAAGTTCAGCCAGATAGACCGACAAGACTGCCGCCTACAATGGATAATTAGATAACTTCCAACAGGTTGATGTAATTCCGGGGCTTACCAGGGCTAAATCCATGCCTTTCGCAACATCCACCTGCCATTCGGGTCGTTTACCCGGAATATATGCCATAAGCTTGTCCGTCCTTTTCGAAGTCATCACCAAAGAGCCGTTGACATAGAAATTCGTCCTCAATTTCCAGATATCTTGTCCACGAGCTTCAACGACAACTTCTTCTCCATTCATAGCAGCATTTGATACGTAAACATCAAATTTGTCCTTGAAATAACTCCATCGAGGCGCAATCGTAGCAATAGGCTCACGAGATGAGTCCTCACCAGGGAGTCTGACAAACCACGTCACACCAGACGCCTTCCGATTGATATCGAATAGTGGAAGACCTGTCTGATCGAGAAATTGGTGTCGTTTGGAGAAAGATGCAAGTTTGCCAGTGACAGTGAACATCGGGGTCACTCCAGAAGAAGAGCCCTCGGCATCTTTCCATTCGGAAATAGTAAAATCGCCCCCAGACCAACTCAAACTATGATGATTGACCCGAAGTGTGGTGGGTCTAGACGCAATGTGATCAAGGCGAACTGCAATCGGATGCTTGGGGCTGGTTAATGTTGAAGACATCTTTATGGATTGAGACAGTGCGTAGGATATTTTGACGGGGGTTTTGCAGTATTCTTGGATCAGAAGGTAGTTAAACTTGTTCGAGTGGAGTGAAATATTTTTAGATGATTAACTTACATGAAAAGGGACGTGTACGTGTCGTGTGATGTGAAGTCGAGTATGTTGCATGCTGCAGTGGAGCCTACTTATCGGGCGAAACCAACACGAAACGGCTCATCGTCAAGTAACGAGGGGCGGGAAATAGTACATAACCAACACTTTGGGAAATAACAGAGGGATTTACTGTGTATGATCTTAAGGAGCGGCTGATGCGGAACTCTATCTCGATGTTTCACGAATTGAAGAATTTGTACGGTATCAACCGGGGCAAAGAAAAAGGGTCAAAGTGGAGGTTAATTCAAGGACGGGCCCCCAAGGCGCCACAAGGCTTAACCAGACTAAGGTTGGTCCACTTCGATTGGGGGCTTTGTTTAATTAGCGCCCAGGGTCTCGTGGGGGCTGAATCTAGTGTATCACACCAGTATGTGGGCTAACTGGGAGCAGTTGGCGCAAAGCTCTCCGAATATCTTTATGATGTGCTTAAACGTATAAGAAGTAATACTCTCCCAACCTTGGGAAAGATGGAGGCGACACAGTTAAGCCACCCGGAGTTTTCAGCCAAGACTGAGGTGCGAGATATATTCTATCATGAAGCATCTCCGAAACAGACAGTCAGTGCCCCTCAGTGCGGGGGATCCAACTAAAAAAAGCTTGCCTATTGCTCGTCAACTTGATTTGGCCCCTAAGAGAAAAGCCTTCGGGAATAGCTGCTTGACCGGGAATATAATTCTTTTCATACATGGGGACGAATTCATAGTTCGTTCGGTGAGCCTCTTAGTGGGCCTGTAATTTTCTCAACAAACGTTTAGTCCCTTAAATTACATACTAACGAGGATATACATTCTGAAACTACCGTAAGCAAGGCTGCAGCTTGTAGCACATTCCGAAAATTTCCCTCTTGGGGCCATTCCTTTAACTATGGGACGCCAGGATTTGCGCCATTCCCAGATCGATGCTCTTTGAAAGAGGAAGGTAACAGCTGTTCCCATAGTACGGCGCTCTATAGCTGAAATCGACCCAGTGTTAATGGTCAGGTCCCGAAGCTATTGTAGTCTTCCCAATAAAGCGTTGCCATCCCCTCAGTGAACGTATTTCTGCATATGAAAACTGCTTGATCCTAAAAATGCAAGCCACTGAGCATATGAAACCGAGCAGAATACTTAGTAGTATAATACAGTTCAACGTTCATGCTGGACATCAATGAAATGGCGTAGTATGTATCTTCATCTACATCGGGAAACACTAGTAACGCTGAGATGTTGCCGTCCTGATGGAAACCCCAAATCAGCCGCGGCTATGGATTATCCTACCGTAGTATAGCTCAAGCGAAAGAACTTTAAATCAAGACAGTTGAAAAACTTTACTATAAAGCCAATATTCAAAAGCCAGTTCGAAGCAAAAGATCTATTCCTTATTGAACGCGATTCAAGAGAGTAGATACAAATATGTCAAGGTAAAAGTCACAAATAGAAGGGCCAGGTTTAAACCCGAGCACTTGGGATACATATAGACCATGTAAAGCGAGCAATATTTAAACCATCTCCTTGAAATGATCATTGACTGCACTCGTGCTCAACCTAGTTATGTTTAATTACCCAGAGTTGACTGAAGCTGGTTAAGCTCATCCTCGCTGATATTGGTGTATTCCAAGGAGGAAGAACCTTTAAATCAATGTTAGGTAACTTGGCTCGAATTTCGAATAGAGAGGATTAGACTTACCAAGAGGAGTGGGCACCGCCTCGTTGGGGTTATCTCCAATCAGAACAGTTGAAAGAGTCATACAAGCGGAAGGAATATTGTCGATACGGTAAGCACCCTTTCCAGTTGGTGTAAAGTTCACACTAGCACCATTCAGTTGATCCTTGCATTCATTGCCAGCAGGCTGAGGGAGGTTCGCAAATGGCTAGAAGGCAGTTTAGCGTCATCATCGATTTCAAGACACTTTTGATTATCTTACATCGTCGCGCTTCACCCTCGACACGAAGCCATCACGCTTCTTGTATGTGCCGGATTCAATCACTTTTCCGGTAATGGCTCCAGCATCACCGGCGCTTTTGAAATATTAGGGCTTTCTGTATGAATTTGTCATTGCCAGTGATATACTTACAGAGCGGCTGAAGCAATTGGGATGATGAGAGCTTGAGGGGCCGGGCATAGATTGGCCATACCCATGAGACCAGCAATGATAGCGGTTGATGTGATGATCAGATTCATTGTAGCAAGTGTGTAATATAAAACGGTTTGCGGTAGAGATGGTAGACACCCGATTATAAGAATATAACCTTCGAAGTTGTAGATACTAAAGACTTGAGGACAAGGAGGTTTATATAGTATGGAAAGCCCATCCTCGTCTACACTATTTTTGTAACTTCTGTAATCGCTTCTCAAGCAAGACTCAATCCGAACAGACATGACAAAGATAGGGTATCCCCGAAGCAGCCCCATTCATTGACCCACGCGAGAGCCTTCCTTCCGGACTAAACTGCATGGTGGACAATTACTTGAAGAGAACAAGCCTGCCAATGAGGAACGTTAACGATTGCTTGATCCATATATTCGCCCGATTCCCGAACATATTGATTCCTTCAAATGGTCGATCTTCCTTCGTCGATTCGACATCAGTCGGGGGCGATGGCAATGAGAAAGAGGCCTAAACCAACACAAGATGGGGTCGATTTGTGTTCAAAGTGAGGGATTAAATGATTGAAGGAATGAATGACCCTCCTGAATACAGAATTAGCAATTACAATGAGGCTGTGAGTAACAAAATGACGCATTCTGCGGACCTCAAGGTACGAACTTCCAAATTTAGGATATCGATGAGAGGAAAGTGATATAACGGGAGTAGTGGCATCTATAGAGAATTCTCGGGGATAAATAGCTGCATCTTCCAGCTTCAAATCTATTCAAATCATCACAGTTTCATTCTCCTCTCTACTCAACTATCAAAAACACTCTATCAACTCTTCCCACGAACACAACTTCGAATCCTCACAAAATGCACTTCGCTAAGGCAATTGGTATGGGCTCCGTGGCTCTTGTCTCTTTCATGCAGGTCTGCCCTGCTCCTTGGGAGGCCATTGCCCCTCTTGTCGGTGGTGTCATCTCTGGTTCAATTGCTGGAGGCCTGAGCAAAAGCCGACGTGACTTCACGAACTTCCCCAGTGACCTTGGAGATCTGACCAAGCGCGACCTACCGGCGGGCGTCTCTCAAGAGTCCTTCGACCAATGCAAGCAGCAAATCAATGACCAGGGCCCTGGCAATCCGGTCAATGTGTATAGCACTGGTGCCGACTGTATGTTTCTATTTAACTTTTCTATCCAATATCTAGTAATACCTGCTGACTGTCCCGAAACCAGCTGCTCGCGCCGATAATGTTCCTGCCGCCTGTATGGACCTTGCTACAGTTTTCCTCAGCAACCCATCCCAGGATGGTGGTCCAGTTCCCACTCCTATGGGTAGCGCCAGTCTTGAGTACACCGGGCTCTCTGCCCAGGACAAGACTGATTTGCAGAATGCTCTCTCTGCAAACCAGTAAGCTCAGACCATGAATTTGGTTGTGCTACATCTATTCTTTATCTAAGTGTATTTAGACATGTCGTAAACAGGGGATAGCCCTAGACAAAGTTTGTCTGCGTGTTCGGGTTTTTGATATTTCTTAGTTATTGTCTTTCAATGAAATATAGCTCTCGCTCAACTGCCTCCCTCCTATCACTATCTTAGTTATTAATTTATTTGTGATATCATACATACCGTAACAATCCTTTGTCAAACTATGGCATATTTGAGCTAAGCTCATCGGCTGTAGAAACAAGCAATAAGCAAATTGCCCAAAAATGCCCTGCGGGGCGCCCCCACTGCTTAATCGGGGCTAACTGTACCGTGTTGGACATTGTATACATGGGATTTTTGGACCCCAAGTAACGTCGTCTATATATAAAGAGAATTTGACGTCAGGAAATAATGATTTTAAATAAATACAACCGTGATTTTTGGAAAAAAAAAATTCAATCGTTCCTCCAGAACATCAAAATGTCCCTGAATTTCTCATACCTACCGGTTATTTCATCCATATTCTATTTCTTTCTTTCCGTTGGAGTATTTCTGGTGGCCAGCAATACCACCCACAAGCTTTTGTTGTTACCATTTCTCCTCATTCCCGCAGTCCTCTCTTTCACAAGGGCAAACTATTGGCCTGGTGACATAGGCAGCCTATGGGGCTTACTCCTAGGAATATGGATTGCCCATTCCATTTCACTGTTATGGTTGGAGGACCATAGAGTCTGGGACGACACAAAGACATTTCAGAGCCGTTTGGTGCCTACCAGATATCACAAGCCTTTGAAGCTTTGGAATAACCCCCGACTGGTCGGTACTGGTAGACAGGCGCTGAGAAAGTCCAGTCCTCCATTATCTCTGCGCAATTTTGCGGCAACCCGATTCACAAAATTACTGGTTTACATAGCCATAAATATCTACGTACTACCGAGCATATTCCCTGTCTTATTCCCGAATATGCAGGTCGAGGACTTCGGGCCCACAAAACAAGTGTTCTTTCGACGATTACTCTCCACCACCAACCCGATGACCTGTCGTGAAGCTATGATGAGATCGGTCTTTGTATTTTACTGGGTCGTCGGCGCAGTCACACAACTGGATGCCGCGCATACTGCACTGTCTATAACTTCCGTCGTGATTCTTCGATTCAACGATCCTGCAGATTGGCCGGGAATTTTTGGTTCTCCTAGTGAATGCTGGAGTATCCGTCGCTTTTGGGGCCAATTCTGGCACCAAATTGTAGTTCGACCATATACCAACTACGGAATTTTTCTCTCAAGAAGGGTCCTCGGCTTACATCCTGGCTCGCAGTCTGACAAGATCCTTGTCATTTTCATCATATTTCTTTTTTCCGGTGTTCTGCATAGTGTTGTTTCCTGGCAGCTCGGCGATCGGAATTACTCAGGGGATATATGGTGGTTTTGTCTCAACTTTGCAGCTGGGGCTCTGGAGGTGGTAGCTTCACAGTTACAACGAGCAGTTGGGCGTAAAGCAGGCCAGCGGGACTCATGTATACGACAAACAAGAATAGCATGGAGTAAGGTATTTGGTTTTGCATGGGTGTTCTTTTTCTTGTTCTGGAGTCTTCCTAAATCGCAGTACCCAAAGATCTATGGCCACGTGCAGGATGTTCTGTCCGAGATGGCGTTGTCAAATATGGAGAACTAGCATGATTTAGTTCATAATCATGGTGATATTGTCTAGAAAGAATTGGCGACTTGAGACCATCCAGCATTCTGTGAATTTATATGAAACTAGGCTTGGCCTTGGCCCGAGAAGCTTGAGTCGAGAGGCCATACTCCGATCTGGTACTGCAGTTCACAGTCAATTCTTTTTGCCTCATATCAAATCAAAAACTAGTCCACCAAGTGCCACCAAGTGTCACTAACAGAGATAAAAACATGAATAAAATGTGTTGTGTCTCGTAGAATCAAAAATGAAAGAATTGCGATCGGGGCTTTCTGTAACAAATTTGATACTGGATTATCCTTACTGTATTCGTTAGTTATATCATACAAAACCAACACAAGACGCGGTTAAAGCCCCCACAATGATGCTACAGGGATTATGCGACAGGGCAATGGGGGCCAAAGTCACGTTGTTCTAGCTAGAATGCCATCAAGTGGGATCTTCTCGGAGCTATCCTGCATTCTCCATATATTCTCCCCCATTTTGACGCCCGTCAGCAATACAAACCAAACAATATGTTCACCTCACATATGCAATCCAGAAGGCCAAATCCACCTCCAGAACGACCCCGTAAAGCCTTTCGCTCCCCACATCGCCAAATTGCCTTCAGAAAAGAATATATCGCGAACGAAGAAACTCGTCTGGTTCTCAAACCACAAGGCAACGCCCAATCAGCCGTTTCATTCAAGGTCGTCGACGATGAAGACGGCTCAGTGAAATTCACCGTGAGCGGTAAGAAATATGGCGATCGCGCTTGTCGAGAATTTCGTGACTATTCAGGACTGCCTCTTTTTGAGCTTCATCAGAAAGCCATTTTTACACATTCCTGGTTCGTCACGTTACCCGGAAGTGATCATGCAAGTATAGCCAAGGCAGCTCCAAAATGGTCCTTTGTCCAGGGTATTCACGATTTCAGCCTATCATTCGAGAACCAAGGTGCCATAGATGGGAAAAATCAAGATGAGAAACGAGTCGAGTTGAATATTGAGAGACATGGCAGTATCCTAGCATTATATGATGTTGTGGATGGAGATAGGAAAGTGGCGGTAGTGCGGGAGAGTATAGAGCACAACGAGACTTTGCCATTTATGAACTCTAGATGGCGCAGATATAAGCCTATTCTCGAGGTGACTGTGGCTCCTGGGGCGGATATGTCAATGGTAAGGATTTCATAAACCAAGCTCTTTGTATTTTGGCAGGCTAATGCTGTAACAGGCTGCTGCCATAGCTGTGATTCTGTCAGATTGGGTGTTTAAAACAGGTTGGGTAATCTAGTGAGGCAAATTGGCGGGTTCAGGGACTGCCATACCTATTCACGAATGATTTGCGTTAGAATATTGAGATACCTGGTGGTTATTCTTCCTACTAGCTAAATCAAGAGGAAGCCTAGGGCACTCTATAGCCGCAACCGGTGTAGTCAACGAGTGTTGTTAGAACCACGCTTTCCATTTAGCCTGTCATTCTCCCGAATCTAGATGAGTATACAGCTGATAGACCTTTTCAAACTCTCTGTCACATACTTTTATCTAATCCCAGTGAGAATGCAAAGTAGCTAGTAGCTACTTTGCATCCAAGTATATACCAGAAAATCGGAGATACAATGTAATACTATTTCGAAAATGCAAGCTAAAATAATTATGGGAAATACATACGATTGATCCAAGTAGTGAATGTAGTGACTCTATCAGTAAGAACACTGATTCTTCTGACAAAATCTGTTGACTGCATCGATTGCGGCTATAGAGTGGTGTAGGAAGCGGAATGACATCCGCCCCTGGAGTAGGAAATCCATTGCAATTCAACCCTTTCATATTTGCTCTCCCTAATAGATAAATAAATATGTAATATCGAATATGTAAGACCATTATGATTGCTCATATCCTTATACTCAAGGAAATAGCAGTGGTTAGGCATCTAAATGTTGGTGAATGGTGTAAACACGAGGGTTGTGCCTTCCTATTTCGGACATCAACCGGTCCTTCCAATTGGTCTTCCTCAACTTCGCCTTCGACCTCCCTCAGCTCTTCCCTTCCTACCCCATCAACAACCGACTACGACTACGACTAACCCATCAGACTTACATTCAGTAGTAATCTATCAGCATCCATCGTCTCCAAAGCCATGCCTAAGCGTCATCATCAACCTGGGATCTCTTTAAGATCGCCACGCACAAGTCAAGTAAGTGGAGTGCATCAACCTTGAGACCCTCAACTGAGAGATATATCTGAAAAAAAAATACTGTTTGAAGAAACTCCAATCTACTACCCTTATTCCTTGGAACCCCGACGCAGCCAGCAATCAGAGCCCAGAGCCAGCGCAAGGTCTGGAAAGAGGCACTAACAGTACCAACGTGCCAGAAGAAAGCACGAGTAAGTCATTAACTCTCCTATTGTTCCTGTCCACCGTCGTTTATTGATTTATTAGAAGATGAAACTAGCGGGGTGAATCACCAGACGATCGAGAATGTCATCGACCAGCACGTCAAGAATGAAGTCAAGAGCGAGATTCGAACGACCATCGAGAAAAATACCCTGCACGCCTTCAATAACGTCATGCACAATACCAGTCAGCACAACGTTCAAAACACCACCGAGAATGGAGCCAAGAGCGAGATTCGAACGACCATCGAAAACAATACCCTGCACGCCTTCCATAACGTTATCATCAATACCAGCCAGCACAACATTCAAAGCGTCTTCAAGAATGGCATAAAAAATGTCATCGGTGGGACTCAGATTGATCCGACTACCAAGATATGAGGCGTGGGAGGTGGTGGTCATCCTAGCGTGGTGCTCCGATCACTAATGCCGAATCATAATGGGACTTGCAATTCTTGAATTTAACTGGGTTTATTTCCACAGGTAACTTATGCACCATATGTGCCATAGTTAGGATTTTATTTCGTCAATCTAGTTAGCCTATTCTATCTATCTCCTTCTTTAGGTAATTCATGCTCGGATTGATAGGAAACCATCGCTTTGGTTCTTTCAAGTTTGATATGTTGTTTTCAATGTTGAAATTCGCACGTTCGAATGGAGGTTTCGATATGGGGACTCTCCGCGAGCCGTTGGGCTTCTTCTGAGCCGGATAGAGTCGATTCATCGCCCCAAATTCTGGAACAAGAGCGATTACCGTTGAACCGAGTGTGAGTATTATATCTTCAGCGACCATCGCCCACACTGGGAAGCAGATGGAGTTAATATGTGCTTGCAAAGTCGTTCTCAAAGAAGCCAAGAAGTGCAAATGAAACTAACAAGGTATAAAGCTTCCTCCAGCTGGTCCATCGTTTCCAACTGTCAACGGCCCAGGAGTCAAGCCCGCGAAGATTTCCAGCCCTGTCAACACCGTCGATACCGCCGACACTGAGGCAATTCCAGCAGAAGATCAGAACAATGCGAACAAATCGAGCACGCACGGAACAGCTCAAGTTGATCTTGACTTGGCCAGTGCTAATCTTCGCGAGATAGCGGTCGGTTACAAGCCAGCTGTCGAGGACCTGTGCCACGCCGCGTTGATGGCACAGATCCGCCGTCTGGAAAACCGCTTCGATAGGTTAGATACCAGTCTCATTGTTATCAGGACCCTGATTGTGGCAATCCTTACTCGAAGAATTCTCATCAAAATTATCACCTCTCTTCTCCTGGGACCATCCTTGCACTGAGTCTGATCACCATTTTCATGCCAAAAGGACGCTAATGGGGATTGTTCTTGCTTATATGTTCACCAGTATTCCTCTATATCTGGCTACTGCACAATACCAGCACAGCAACAGTTGCCATGGCTAGTCAAAATTTGCCCTGTTTTCTTTGGAGCACGGGGGATCATAGGGTACTATTCCTTCCAGGATCCATGGTTATCGTCTTACGAGAAACTGGATAGCGTTTGCTCGTTGATCTGTTTGTACAAATGTATTGAATTGGCTTTGTGCGTTATCAAGACTGTTTGCTTTTGTCATCGGGATTTTTCCTAAGCCTGGGCTTGAGATTCTCTTTTTGGCTCTCACCACGATCTTGATGATATGCTCATTCTCTGTCGGGGTCACAAAAGGCTCTCTACTACGATCCCTTTGCTGGTATCTTTCTTTTTACGAAAGGACTGGCTTACAAACCCATTGCATTCGAGGCAACTTTCGTATGGGACCTTCTGAATAGAAGGATGAATTGTATTGGACTGAGTGTCAATGTGTCTAAAACAGTAAAAATTAACATTCAGAGTATGGTAGAAATAATCTAGCATGTTCTCTCCGACAAGATAGATAGCGGTGACTGGCACTGCTTAGTGTACTGTTACCTTCCTCTCCTTGCCACCTTGTCGACTGAAGCATCTTTGCCATCTTCTCTCCCCTCTCTTCTTTGCCATTCCCTATTCTTCCAACAACAAACAAAATATCATTCTTTCATACCTTCTTCTAATGACGCCTATCCTTTGTGACAAATACTCTTTATCAAAATTTTCGTTCGCTTTCAATATAAACGGCCATCCTTCCACTGGGGATAGCAGCCCAGCCACTCCATCAACCCACTCAGGCCGACGTGCCTCTCAACGCCGGGAGAGCAGTCGACAAAGTCGAGGGGATCGAGGTGATAATGTCAGCCTCCACCACAAAACCCTCCCGGACACGACTGAAGAGTCAATTCAAATTCGCTCTCCATATTTGAACGCAAGGAGTACTGCGCTCTTTCAGAGCCAACGGGCACCCTCGGGTGTCACTGGAGCTGATTCGCGAAACTTTCAACCGATAAGACCGATTAAGGGAGCGAATGGTACTAGACCATCACGACCTGAACGTGAGGTAAGCTGTGTTCGCACAAGTCAAATCTCAAGGAGATCATATATTTAAACGGTGATCGTGGGTTAGAAATGCCAAAGACCTAACGAGGTAAAAAGGTTTCCCCAGAGTTCGGATCCCCAGCTTCTTTGCCGGCCGCTGGCATCGTGTTCGATACGGTTCTCAACACCGCCCATGATGTTGAAAATGGCTACTCCGTGAATGCTCCAAATGGAACTAGTACAGTATTTCCGAGAAACGGTGTCACCACCTATACTCTTTCAATGTTTCCCGGACCCTAAATGCCAAGTCACGCTAAACCCTATTATGAAAAGAATAGTAACAATAATATTCCGGTTTTTTACAAATACAAGTACATACAGAACTAAATTATATACTGTATATTTATATATATAACTATAGATACGTATGTATTGCTGGAACCTTCCGGAGAAATACAAACAATTCAAACAACTCCAGCAAGCGGTAGACCTTGCGGATCCGATCATCTGCCTGCCATCTTCACCAATACAGCCGTCCGAATAGCAATCCTACTGCTTACTGGAAAACTTTAGAACCTTACAGCCCCCGGAACCGTACGACCAACCTACACGGACCGATCTACAGAACTTCTCCGACTGACAGAAGACTTATAATCCCGCTGATCACCATACTAAACCTGCCAAATTTCGCCACGATTTTGTAGACTTTTGGCAGTCTGTTGAGTCGCAAATATATAGCTCGTGTCATGTGTAACTGTTTCCCCTTACTTTTACTCGTTCATTTTAAGGCAATTAGTTTATTTAGCCGGATGACAAGGTCCATGTGGTATCTATTGGGTATAATGTGGAGTACAGCTGTAGTAAATCCGGTCCGGAAGCTAGGACACGTTCGCGGCGGATGTCCGGGTTTCTTCACTTCCGCGTCCCGGCTCCGGAAAAACAACGGGCGCGCTAAACCACATGATTGATGTGGATGTCCTACTTGTAGTGTCTCAATACATGGATTTATAATCCAATTGGTGTGGAGTTTGTGGCCCCTAGTGTTAAGCTTAAAAACTCCAAGAGATCCTCTTAAGTAACATGGCCAGCACTTTGTATATTCCACTCCCAAGGATCCGCCCTCGCATTTACTGTCTCGTCACCCAAGACTGAAAGACTTCGCTAGCCGTTCAGGAAACGAAGATGAAGAATACTGCTCTTTATGCCGACGAAAATGGCAAATTTTGCGTACGCCGCGATTTGCTAATTCCCAAACCTCGCGATGGCGAAATTCTGATTGAAGTCCTCTTCACCGGTGTGAACCGTTCGGATATCACCACGGTACAACTCCTCGGCTCTCGATCTCGGGTCCTGGGCAACGACTTTGCCGGACGCGTCGTCGAAGTTTCAGATATGACGGACATTCCGTTCAAGCCTGGTGATCTAGTCGCAGGGTATACGTTCGCGAATTATGATCGGCCTCTCCGATACGGGGCTCACCAATCATACATCTCAATTCCACCAAGGAATATTTTCCAAGTTCCAGAACACGTTTCTCTAGCTGATGCTGGGGGTCTTATGACTGTCGTTCAGACTGCGAACGATGCCCTCCTGAATCTACATCTCCCTCTGCCATCGATGGCCCATGGCACAATCGATGGAGTCTTGGTAATCGCAGGTGGCGCTACGACAGTTGGGATAGCGACTATCCAGCTTGCACGTAACAGTGGCGTCAGATCTATTATAGTCACGGCTTCCCCGGGGCGCCATGAGCTGCTTGAAAGCCTAGGTGCAACACGCTGTTTTGACTACAGGAATGAGAATGTTGTACAGGATATCAAGACGGCGGTAAAAGAAGCTGCTGGCCTTGGACCGGTTTTTGGTCTCGATGCAGCTGGTACACCTGACTCTGCAAAATTACTTTTGGACGCATTGGGAGACACTGACGATGTTCGTCTGGCATCCCTCTCTCCTTGGGGTGGAAACCGTTTCAAACCCGTCATGGGTGGTCGAGATTATGATGTGATTTTCCACCTTCCAGGCACTCCAGAGCCTTTCATCATTCCTGCGAGACCAGCTGATGCGGCTAAAATGTGGGACAGTCTCATGTGGGTTCTTGAGCACTATGGGAAAGAATTTAGGTTGCCCGTCATTGAGGTTTTCGAAGGGACTGGAGAGGACGCTCTAGGAGTGTTACAGAAAGTGGCGGATCAAGCGAAGTTTGGCAAGATCGTACTGAAACATCCCCTAATTTAATACTAGAATTTTCCATTCCCATTAGGATAAGTTCTGGGGATTATAATTGAACCCAATCCGAACCTTTATATATCTGAATCAAATGCTTGCATCGTCTTAGCAGATGAAAATTCTACAGTGGCTCCCTGTTAAATATCTTGTTACGCGCTAATGACCGAGCGCGGTGAAACGGAATTTCCTGGGTGATACTTGCTTCAGGTATTTGGGCCTTCAAGATTCTCCACAATCTTGCCGTTACGTACGATGCTTTATATGGGCTCTGGTCTTTAGGGTGCTTGCAAAGGGTCGTCGGTCGAGTGCTCCAAGTAGGCCAGTCCGAAAAGCTCCCTACTTGTAGGATATTTGGCTTAATATCGAACAGTGAAGTAGATCAAGAGTAGATCCAAGTAACAATACGGATAAAAATATTACAAATTACAAACAAATTATCTAAAAATATTTACCAGATATATACAGCAAAAAGAGAGTATTGGAATATATAACGATATTTCCGATAGTCTTTCTAAACAGTTTTATACAGAAGAGAATCAGCAGTTTGATCGACAGAAGAAAAATTCGGATATTTTTATATATAGATCTATATACTATTCAGTTTATTTTTATCTTCTATCTCAAATATCTATTTCTTCAACAACTACTGAATATACGAATCCAGTTTCTAAATAAACTGATTCAATTGATATTTCTGGATTTTTTGATATAGCCATCAAAGAATATACAATCTGGTATCAACCACGGATAAACAGTAAAATCTTCAGGGAAAATATCCAGAAAGTCTTCGATATAGTTTTTGAAAACTGTCTGGATCTCAAACAAATCCACGACGATCAAAATCCGGATTTTTTGTTAAAAACGGCGTAAAAACAGAAACTATCCGGCGATTTGTTAGCGATATTGCCCACTGGATAATGCGAAACAGAGATACGAATAAAATTGCAGAGTAACCGTGACCTCTCTAGATATTACAATATATAGTTCTTAGAGAGCAACTGCCACCAGTATAATTTGTTTTAGTCTAGAATTGGTGTCAATTTTGTTTCGCAATCTTTCACTGTCATTACTGGTTTAACAGTATTCTGCTCTCTTCAAGCGCCGGTTATCCCCAGCCTTTCATCCGCTCGGAGTGCAAAACCTGCTCTGCTGTCGCTCTTTTATTCGGCCGAAAGACTAACATCGCTAAAAAACCCGTATTCATCAAAGTTGGTTTGAAGGGAGTTTGAACTCACGAATAAGACGCGCTAGTGTACAAGTGACACAATTCATGAACCTCAAATATCCTTCTAAACAAGGATCGCATATAATGTAAGCACAGTCTTCTGTCGGAAAGCAGGCAGACACTAATCTTTAGATCGCTAGATCGACTAAGACCATCGGCTATAGTGTGAGGATCTACAGCAGAGTACATTTAGTATGGTTTAGGGAGTATACATCGTAAAGCCAGACTGTAATCTGGGCTTTAACCCACACTGTGAGATGGCAATAGCCATTGGTTTTAGAATGCTACATACAGTATCTATTCCATTTAGGACAGCCACTATTTGTTAATCCAAATTCCAAACGGCAAACGGCTCAACTCCAGTCTCGTCGCTCTTTTGCTCCTTCGCGTCCGTGCCCTCCCGTCGCCTTTCCCCGCGCATCTTCACGAATGATTAGCCCTTTATTATCGTCCTCACCCCTCGTCCTCGAGAAAGCGGGCCATGTCCTCTATCTCACCGGCACTCTCCCACTTCGTCGTTTCTACTAGCCTCTCGACTTACTGCTGACACCTTGTTCTGCTGGAATGATGCATAATATCTGGGCGGTCCCGCTCCGGCTCTCCAACTTCAACATCATCGTCGCCGTACTGGGCGGCTTTATCTCCCTCTTTGGCCTAATATCCTACCTCCTCAAGGAAAATTTCTATCTTTCTGAAGCTCGTGAGTTCTCCTCTCAGCGCCCGCTCGGATTGTTCCATTGGATGTGACACCAAAATCACTGACTTGGGAGGGGGGAAACAAACCAGTCATTTCGCTCTTGGTAGGCGTTGCTTTTGGACCCAATGGAGCAAATTTCATCCGTCCCAGGGACTATGCCGAATGCAACCAAAAGGGAATCTCGACCATCGAGTGCCGGGACAACCTCGATGCCATCACGCTCAACTTCTCCCGACTCGTTCTGAGCGTCCAACTAGTCCTCGCTGGCGTCCAGCTCCCCAGTGGTTACCTCAAGAAGGAATGGAAATCGATTCTCTTGCTTGTCGGTCCTGGAATGACGGCCATGTGGATAACCACGAGTTTGCTCGTTTGGGCCTTTGCCAGGACGCCCAGCTTCCTGCACGCCCTCGCCGTCGGAGCATGTGTGACGCCTACAGATCCCGTGCTTTCTGCTGTCATCGTTAAGGGTAAGTTTGCGGACCACAACATCCCTAAGGACCTCCAGAACCTTGTCATTGCCGAGTCGGGCACCAATGATGGGCTCGGCTACCCGTTTCTTTTTTTTGCGCTCTACCTCATCAAGTACGTGGGCTCCGGCGCCGCGACTGGCGATGCCGGAGATGCTATGAGACTTTGGTTTAGCTTTACCTGGGGATACACTATCGTTCTCAGTATCCTGTACGGCGCAGTGGTGGGCTGGGCGGGGAAGAAGCTGCTGCGCTGGGCGGAGGAGCGCAATTACGTCGACCGCGAGAGTTTCCTCGTCTTTGCTATTGCCCTCGCCTTATTTGTCCTGGGCACGTGTGGCCTCGTTGGCACCGATGATGTCCTCGCCTGCTTCATCGCGGGCAACACGTTTACATGGGATGACTGGTTCCGGCTGCAGACCAAGGATGACTCCCTGCAACCGACAATCGACATGCTCCTCAATGTCACCATCTTCCTGTGGTACGGCGCGTACATACCCTGGGACCACTTTGGCGACAACCCCATCCCCTCGACCTGGCGCCTCGTCATTCTTGGTGCTCTGGTCCTCCTCCTTCGACGCCTGCCTTGGGTGTTTGGCATGCACAAATGGATCCACCAGATTGAGGAGATGAGGCAAGCCATTTTCGTGGGGTTCTTCGGGCCCATTGGCGTCTCTGCCGTCTTTTACCTTTTTGTGAGCTTGGAGTTTATCGAGGAACATTTGAGCGATGAGAACGGTGTTCCTCGAAGAGACGTCGAGAACCTCGGGGAAACAATTCGTGTCGTTGTCTGGTTCCTCGTAGTCTGTAGCACTGTAAGTCTCCTTATCCTTGCTTCTTCATTATCGACTTAATCTAATACTGGACAAGGTCGTGCATGGCCTCAGCATCCCGCTCGGGAAGTTGGGGTACCTAGCACCTCGCACCTTTAGCCGAGTATGGAGCGAGACCCTGAGCGATGAGCCGAGCGCGGTGGAGGCTCGGCGCAGGATCCCAGTGCTGGGAAAGTATCTTGTCCGACAGCCTCACGTCGTCCGGTCTAAACGAGTCCAGCGCACTACCGTCATATCTGGCCCCTTGGACTCTCATCACCCCTACTCCGAGGCAAGAACGTCGGGCGATCCATTGCAGGCAGCCGCTGCATCCAGTGCCGCGAGCCCAAATCGAGGTGGAGTCGGGGATGATAACTCCGATTTCGATTCGGCGCGAGCACAAGGTTCGGTTTTCTGACGAGATGCAGACCAGTCGCGAAGACTGAGCGATCTTGTAAACCACGACCGAAAGCGCAGCAGATTCGCCGGTAGGATACGGATAATCTTTGGTGAGGTTTGTGCTGTCTTCGACCGTTTCCAGTCACGTGATTTGTGTTGTTTCCCGTCGTCCTTACTGTGTGGAGCTGTAGATTCGGCGAGAATGCGTTTATTGGGCGTCATTGGCAGTTGTGCGTTAAGAAAATACGGATCAAGGATTTGATATTTTCGTTGAGAATGCTATGTTGAGAAGGTCGAAGCAAAGGGACAAGTATAGGAGGTCATTTCTTCTAAAACGCAGGTCTCTAATCTATATACTGAAAATCTATAGTAGGAAAATTCACACATGTGATCAAGAAGGTAAGTTTGGGGCTTGACCCTCTATTGTAGGGAAATAATGGACTTTTCTACGTAAGTAGGAAGGTCAGCCTTGCATACTGGGCAGCAGCATGACCGGCGCCAGAGTAGCCATTTGTCCACGCACTCAACATGGAAAGCATGAGCACAGGGAAGACCGCGCACTTGAACTCCATCTTCGATAATACTCAAGCATATAGCGCAGACATAGTTCGAAAACATGACATCTGAGGCCGACTGGACTGTCTTTTGCTGCGCAGCTGGAGGATATTTTTTATTGTCCTCAGGCAGCTGGAACGACTCGAGGCGCGATTCCTGTTTTGGAGATTCGTTGGGAACTGACATTCGGGTTTCAGCAAAAGTATCTTTCAGTGGCGATAAATAAACCGGGATCTTCACCTGGAGAGATCGGAGCATGAGTAGAAATATCGAAAGTGGAGACGGTGGTCAGGACATCCTGAGTCGCAGGTTCGATTGAGTTCGCTCTTTTCCAATCATTAGCGACGGCCCATATCACAGGATGATTTTATGGTAAGACAGTGCCTTGCACGTAATTGTTGACCCTTCCATATTTTGAAGTCCGTTATTGGTAGACATTTGTTGAGATCATCCTCGGTCAGCAGCGACTGAGGCTGCTTTTGAACCTGACTTGTCTGCAGCTGAATGAACCTGGATATTGGTAACACGGGATGATCTCGTGTAGACGATCCTGATTGTCTTCTATGGCGAAAAAACCATTGCGCAAAGCCCGCAATACTATTAATGCAGAAGAACATATTTAGTGACGTGGACTTGTAGATCGTTTTTGGCAAATTCTTACCATAACCCCCCAACCAACACAACACAAACGACAGCTATAACGGCAGAAGAAGAAGTGGGACCATTTGAAGCATCAGGCATCTCCTGTTGTCAATTATGGAAAAAAGAAATGAGAGGCGGGCTCGTGTTTTCAGGGGAAAACAAAAAAGAACAAAAAAAAAGGGTAAGTTAATATACCAGTCACTCCTGTAGTAATAATTATAATAATAATAATATACATAGTATGCGGGATTTTCCTGGGCTATAATGAACATCAGAGCGAGAAGTTCGTATTTGCCATTAAGACGGATCAAGCCTAACCTCAAACAATTCAAGCTGCGCCAAAAAAATAAAGAAAATAAAAATAAAAAAAAATTCACTTCTTCAATCAGAGAAACCTCATGGAGTACGTGTGTGAATGTTTCCAGTAAAGGGGCATCTGCGACAAAGCCATTTGCCCAATACTATCCCGCACAGTAACAGCCGCGATAGCCACAAAGTATAGTCTTGGAAACTTGTCTGGAGCGCGGGATACCACCTAGACTTAGATTTCGCTGTACAAATTCAAGATCAGCCGTTAGGCTGTCAAAGGATGGCTAGAGCGTTAGTTGCTGAAATGACACTGACAGAAATGGAAATAATTCTCAAGCCGCAAGCAGTGGCGTTCAACCCGCGACGTGATTTGCCCGAACAAGTCGCTCACCCCAAAGTTTTAACAAAGTTTTATAGTCTACGAGATATTATATGCGGCAATTATTTTCAAACCTCCAGATCAGCCTGAGCTATATATTGATCTTTTGCATGACGCCCTCAGATACTTTTCCCCCTTGACAGAAGTTCCCCGATTTTTGTGCCATGTGGAAGCCACCGATAAATTTCCTATCCTTGCATTGTATGTGCATACTTCTTGTATCTGTCATTCCTCGCGCTAACGGCTTCTGGTAGACGCGTGGATTATCACTCTGAGCATTTTGAGCCTGGTTATCATTTACCCTTATGGCAACCTCAAGGCTATTGATGCTTATTTTTTCGGCGCCAGCGCGTCAACGGAGTCGGGTTTGAATACGTGAGTGGCTCACCTTTGCTTCCCTCCAGTCTTTCTAGTCTGCTAAGCAGAAATCGTGTCAAGGATCGACGTCAATGAGTTGAAGACCTACCAACAAGTTTACATCTACCTCATTCCGATTCTGGGAAATCTGGGCTTCATCAATATAATTGTCGTCATCTTTCGGGTTAGATGGTTTGAAAAGCATCTCCAAGCAATCGGTAAGAAGCGTCTATATACTCCAGTTCCCGGATCGATGGCTAACTTGCCAAACGCAGCACCGCGTCTATTGAAGCCGGAGGCCCTTCCAGGCCAGGATCCAGAGGCACAATCTAAACACATACAGGATCTGAGTAGCTCTGGTCACGAGGCTCCGACCGATGGATCTACAAATCAGGCCATGGACAATGTGGCCGAGGCCAACGATCCCGCTTGGGCTGGAACATTGTCGTCGAGGTTGGTTTCAATCCTACAAAGCGAACTACAAAGCGGAATAACATCGCAAGATAGAAACTGACACATAATCAGAGTTTCTCAGGAATCGAGGCATTCTACAGCTGATGAAGCTCTGGACGTAAGCCTAACTGCGGGAAAGCAATCTATTCGATTCGCGGAGCCTGATCGGCCGGCTGCCGGTAATGACAACGCTCTGTATATCCCACCACCTTGGAGACGGGATAAAGGTATATTTAATCAACTCCTGGCTTTTTATTTTTTATTTTTATTTTTATTTTTTATTTTTTTCGCTTTCTAAGAAATGTTTTCAGGTGCCTCTTTTTCCGCAATCAATGAAAGAATTGACGAAGATGATGAAGGTATGCCCTCCGCGTGTACCAGATACCAGATATGCCTGAGTTTGAGATAGCTACTGAACAGTCCAATTAAAAAGGGAAAGCCGAGAATGACCTACGCCGTCGCCAATCTACCCGAAGTCTGGATTCACGTACTCGCACCCTCGAACGAGTGGTCACCTCCGTATTTGTTCTAGGAAACTTTCCTGACCATGAAGGAAGGGGCAACATTGCGACACAGAACAACAAGAAGCAGCTTAATCTACCGAAAATCTCCTCCCATGCCACGATCGGCCGGAACTCTCAGTTCTACAATCTCACCAATGAAGACCGGGAAAGACTAGGTGGCATTGAATATCGGAGCTTGAAGCTTTTGCTAAAGATTGTCACCGGGTATTTTTTCGGTTTGCATCTGTTCGGTGCGATCTCACTTGTAGGATGGATTCTACATGCCGATCCGAAATATCGTGACTATCTTGCTGAATGTGGTCAGGGCAGTGTTTGGTGGTAAGTAGACCTCATATTCGTGTTGGTAACTGAATAGCTGATTCCCTTAATTTGAAAGGGGGTTCTACTCTTCTCAAACTATGATCGACAACCTTGGTTTTACCTTGACCCCAGACTCGATGATCTCCTTCCAGGATGCGACCTTTCCAATGCTCCTCATGAGTTTCCTTGCATTTGCCGGTAATACCTGCTACCCATGCTTACTCCGAATGATCATCTGGATTATGTACAAGGTTTGTCCAGAGAAATCATCCCTCAAAGATCCACTTAGCTTTTTGCTCGATCACCCTCGACGATGCTACACCCTACTGTTTCCAAGCAAACCAACATGGATACTCTTTGGAATCCTGTTCATTATGAACTCGGTTGATGTCCTTCTCATCATCGTGCTAGACTTGAACAACCCGGCTGTGAATAATCTGGCACCCGGTCCGCGAGTCCTTGCTGCTATTTTCCAAGCCGCATCAGCGCGCCATACGGGAACATCGACCTTTAACTTAGCTGATGTTAGCCCGGCCGTACAGTTCAGCTTAGTCGTCATGATGTATATTGCCATTTTTCCGATCGCAATTAGCATCAGAGCCTCCAATGTCTACGAGGAAAAGACATTGGGTATTTATGGCTCTGAGAGGGGCATGGACGAAAGTGATGGTCGGTCGTACATCCTCAATCACATTCAGAACCAATTGAGCTTCGACTTGTGGTACATCTTCCTCGGATGCTTTTGTATCTGCATTGCTGAAGCCGGCAAGATTGCGGATACATCTATTCCAGTGAGTGGGCAGTAACCAATTTGGTTTGATAGCACAATTAACAACTCTAGGCCTTCTCCGTGTTCTCCGTGTTATTCGAAGTCGTTTCAGCATAGTGAGTATCACACTCAAGCTACGACTTTCAAGACCTAGCTAACTCTTTTCTGTAGTGGTAACGTGGGACTCAGTCTAGGCTACCCGACCGTCACAACATCTCTTTCTGGGGAGTTCACAGTCTTCAGCAAGCTCGTTATTTGTGTGATGATGCTCAGAGGTCGTCATCGTGGATTGCCTTATAAGCTTGATCGTGCTATTGTTCTTCCAGGCGAGCGCTCAGAAGATGAGAGGAATAGGGATGAAGTTCAAGCGTCGCTGAGCGAGCGATAACTGAAATTTTTTCTAAATTCCGTATAATTATAGAAATAAATTAATTTTTATATCGCCTGATTGGGCAGCTTGTCATACGTGGGGTTTAAATATTCTTCTTCTACTAAACTTTTAAGCAAAGTAATATTATATGCGATGACCGAATGGCTCAATAAATTGGGGGGGAAATAATAAACCCGCATGTATACTATACGGCTTCCCAGGGATAAACTTATGGCAATACAATCTGCGAGAAATGAAGAGGAGCATAATTGAAAGGAAAGCCTATATCTGTCATTCAATATGGAAAAAGGACCTGTGTAATTTGTCTCGGGTATAAAAGAGTCTCTCTGGGTTTAAATCTAGCGAGCCTAGGCGGGTTCGTACAAAGTAAACAAAACGCCGAGATTAGTTCCTATATCAACTCTTTCGCTGGATATCTTCAATATCAATATCTGCGTTTATGAAATGGTCTCTTGCGTTCTGTTTCTTTGCCCCAACTTTGTCAATATACCAGTCGAGGAAATAGTCGAATTCTTGATCTGGGTTTTCGGCGTAATATTGCCAATTGCGCCGAATAAAGACTTTAAGTTCCGCAAAAAACTCTTCAATTGGATTCAAGTCGGGTAAATACAGAGACAAATAGATTAGTTTGATTTCTTTATCAAAGTATATCTGTTCTAGTTTCTCAGAATAATAGAAAGATATATTGTCTATAACAAAAAACTGATTTAGAAACAGGATATTTTCTACAGTGGTAGAGAAATTTTTCAATAAAATCTTCAAAGAATAAACTGTCTGTCGTTTTTTGGAAGATACGAGAAAGTAGAATTCTATTTTGTATATATACAGAGAGAATCTGATACTGCTGATCGCGATAGAATTTTGATATTTGTACAGATATTGTATCAAAAAAGACCAGCCAGTTTTTCTGATCTCTATCTGTTTATTATATCAGATTTATCTATATAGATAAAATAGTATAAACTATATTCTAAAATAAAATAATAGTAATTATTATATAAATCTGGATTATATTTTTTCGTTTTTTCTCGAGCTGTTTTCTTGGACTATTTTTTGCAATACAGAATATTGCTGATTGTAGATTTTGATACAGATATTTCGAATTTATAAAAAGAATAATTCTATCTTATAAAAATATAAATCTGATTTATTAAATAGATAGTTATACAGAACTTCCAGTATAATTGGAATAATATTCTGTAACTGTCTATATTTGATAGAAGAGATTTTAACACTACCGAATAGTCGCAGATTAGACCGGATTCTAATAATAGCGCGTTTGCTGCAGTCTGCAGTTTTCGCTATCTGCGAGATTGTTAGTTTATTACTGGCAATTATATCATAAATCAATACAAAAATAGATTTGGCTAGATTGGAAACTATAGTTTGTGGCCGCCAGTGGAAATAGCAACTAAATAACCCAGATAAGAATTGGGAAAATAAACGTAGAACAATCAAATTACAGCTTCTCGCCTTACAAGTAATAAATATATTTCCCGCTATTATAATAGGCCGGTAGTTTACGGTACAACATCAAAACCCTTTCAAAACCAATGAGGCTCAGCAAGCCTCTTCCAAAGTAGTTTAGCGTTTCTTGGTATTAGGGTTCCAGAAACAAAGAGAGAGTGCCGGGGGTGACACCGAATTCCGGAAATATTGTAGCAATCTTCCCGCTATGTGAAAAAGTGAATACTCATTTGGTGAATTCAGATTGAGGAACCACGACTTATAAACCACTCCTCTTTTTCTTTGTCTACTGAATACGATATCCATGCTGTTCTCAATTAACCCAGAAAGGCCTAGATGGAAGGCAATCAGAGGTAATGCAAATTAGTCAAATTTGATTTGGGAACATGTTAGAAGTACATCTGGCATGATATCTGTGTCATCACAGATTGAGGTCACTCGTAATGGTTTGTTGTTACCTTGCTCTCACTTTGCACCCTATCAACTAAACCATATTTCCCATCATCTCTCCTTTCTACCAATAACTATCCCCGTATTGATTTCCACAGTTCCTCTTCATCACAACCACTTTTCATCGACCACTCTCTACCGACCAGTCTTTACCTGTTTCTTTTTATCGACTGCTCTTGATCAGCAACTCTTCAGCAGTAACTCTTCATCCCTCTGTAAAAATGCACAGAGCTACTTTGACTGGAGATGGAAGCCCACGCGTTCAAGCAACCCAGCCGGTCCGTCGACGTTGACGACGTCGACAACATCCGTTTAGAAGTCAGGCAGATCGAGGCGAGCAAAACAATCAGGCTGCCCCCCATCTCACAGTCCCTTCTGCCGCCGGTGAAGACTTGGTACCGACTGACTATCCGTATTTGAATGCGGTAATGACTGGACTTACTCAGCGTGGGGTATCTGTAGACCCTACTGCTCGGAGCAACGAAGCGGTTCAATCTCACCAGACATTTAGCACTGTTCCCCACGGGACTCAGCAGCCCGAGGTAAGTTGCGTTTGCAAAAGTTGATCTCAAGGAACATATTCCACAGGCGCATCTTCAGAGTTCAAAGAAGTCAAAGAACTGACAAGGCATAAAGGTCTCCCAAGAGTCTCAATATTCCTCTACCTTCGTGCCCGCCGCAAGCGCCTGCAATTCCCATCCCGTCAGTGAAAGCGACATTGAGGCACATCTCCGTCGCCTGGAAGACCATTGTGACGACCTGGAGATGTGCCTCAACAGTCTCAGAACAATGATAATGATGACAGCCAGGCTCCTAGCCAACAGAACCGAGTAGTCTGTTTCTGAGGTGGGACGCTTTCCGGATTTTATGGCTCTCTGGGGGAGGGGATTGTGTGGTCTATCTCCATACGCTTGACCGAATGGTTTGCTCTCCTTTGTTATCTATTGGCAAGATTTGTTTGCTTCTGGCTTCTCGGTTTGGCGCTGGGTTGAGCTTTGCTTCTCAATGGCTACCGAGGACCTTTCTGTCCTGGAGTGTCAGCCAAGTCTGTCTTGCATTTCGGAACTGTGAGATGGTATTTCAAGCCCTCGTCACCTGAAAACGAATGCCCAGATACGGCTTCGTTCGTATTTTGCATATGTACTACTATTTATGTGCTGTTACTGGTCCAAAAATTCAATACCTGGCGCATCCAGGTTGCTTCTGCATATCTGTGCCAAATTATCATCAATATCTGTAGAAGTTGGCTGGACAATTGAAAAGAGATATCTTTCTAGAAGTATAATGATATTCTTGATCGCTGTCATCGTCAAATTTTGAGCCGCAAGTGAGTCGATGGGTCGGTTACGCGATCGGCGGCCCTAAGACCCCTTCGTCCTCGTATTTTGGTTCCTCGTATTTGGGTGACACTGCCACAGTCGACACAGCCTGTTCCTAATCCCAAGTCATAAATAACAGAAGAAGCTGCATTTAGATTGACAAAGATACTAAATCTATCTATCTATCAAACAGAATGACCTTCCACAAAGGATCCAGCAAAGACGGCCCGCCAGCCTACGAACCATCATCACCTCTCAGCAAAGCAATCCAAGACGCAAAAGCCCTCCGGGAGGCTACAAGCGGCATCCGAACAGATAAAAAGACCCTGATACAAATTATCCCCGCTGCATCCTTACATCCAGGGTACATGGCATTGCTCCAACAGACCTACACGCAGATTCACCAGCGAGACCTAGAAGACGACATTCGTGGACACATCCCGTCCGATTTCAAAGATACCATTCTGGGAATGATCAAAGGCCAGGTCTGGTCCGATGTGAAGCGGCTTGGCGACCTCATCTCGGAACCAGTCGAAGAAAGACGTGTTTTCACCTTCTGCGAGATCATCTTTTACCGAACCCCAGCCAAGCTTCAAGCAATCAAACAGCTGTACAAGCTGAATAATTCACAGCCCTTGGCCGAATACGTCCGTCACCGCTGTGACGGACATACAGCGGAGATGCTAGTGAAATATCTCGAGACTTCGCGATGTGAAGATGGTTCTGACTCGTTCGACACTGCAAGCATACGGGCCGACACGCAGCTCTTGCACCAGGGAATTTGGCGCCAAGGCAAAGAAGATATCGAATATGTGTCGACTATTCTGGCAAAATCTTCACGCGAGAGAATTATCGCTTTGCTAGATGAGTTCGAATCCGTGTACCACGTTAAGCTGAGGAAGTATGCAAAGGAGAAAACAACGGGTACATTTCAACTTGCGTTGCGGTTGCTTTTAGCGTGGGCGGAGGATCCCATACAATTTGCGCGAGATTGTTTGGTAAAGTTATTGCCAGTCCAGAATAGGGCGGCTGAACGAAGTGCTATCACTCATACTATGCTTTGGGCTCATTGGAATCGGACGATTTTCGAGACCGGGAAGATGAGACTAAAATATACTACTTCGACTGATATGCGAACAGAATTGAGAAAGGGGCTCTACGATGATTCCTACCGAGAATTAATACTTCAAATATATGATGCGAAGTATTGACCAAATGTTCGTTTAGTAAAATCAACACTGGGAAACGAACATGTATACCCATCTGATGTGCGTGGAATATTTATTTTCGCCTCGGGATTGATCCGAGGCGACGATAGTGGTTTCTCAGAGCAAGTGACAGAGGTTGAAAGCTGGAGTGCTAGAATCAAAAGGTCAATGGTTGAATAAAGCTACTCTTTATCAAAACAAACACAGCCGATGCGCCATCTTCCTTCCGTCGCGAACGTATAAATTGCCTCTTTCTTCTTTCTTCTTTCTTCTTCCACCTTCTTTCTTCCATTCTCCGCGTCTACATGCCATACACACTTTCAGGTAACAGTTTCGAGAGCCCAGACTCATTTCGAAGTCTGATGGTAAGTTGTTTCTACAACTTTTAATATCGATAATACTAGAGTTCGCAATATTATCATGGCACCAAATAAGTTGAAGGACTGACAAAACATCAAGCTTTGCTCGGAAATTCAATCGTCCTCTTGCTTTCCCCACAATCAGAAAAGGACAAACGGCTGTTGATGCTTCCAATGATATCCGATAGGGTCCTCTCATGAATTTTCTGAATGTACCCACGAAGTTCAAATGGTCAATGCAGTGCTAAGTGGTTATTTTCGCCGAGTGTGAGGTATGACACCACAGACAGAGTAATATGATTTTTTTCTAATCAAGCTTTCACTACTCAGGGCATATGCTTTTGTCAATTTCAGCATGGTAAATTGGGTACCTCCGATCTCTCGATGTTTATCGCTGATTCTCCACTTAGCCTCACGACATCATGATCGTATGCAATCATCTACATATCCGAACCTTCAATGATCGATCTCTTTGCTGACAACTCTTCAGTGTCATGATGATATGGTGGCAGATCGGTACAATTCGTCGTGGTATTTTTCTTCCAAAATACAAGGTCGGTGGCAGAGAGGAAAACGTTGCCCTAACCCATCGCTCAGGCCAAGTTTTGAAACAATGACAGATAAGCTTGCGGAAACTCAACCTCCAGCTCAACCCTTCAGAAGCTGTCTCTGAGCGATATTTCCACTTCCCATTTTTATTTTAATATGTCTTCTGTATTTGATTTTCACTTAATTTGGCTAAAGCTTTGTTACGTATTATGTATCGAGGGTCAACCTTTACTTTCTAAGCTTCTCCCTAGATCCTTTACTCTTCATAGAAGCTATTTGGGTTACGTTATGTCCATTGACGACCTTTTCAGTCAGACAATGTCAGCATATCACTGTTATGCTGTATGGGCGACTCCCAAGTCGCTCCCGGCACCGAAATTAACGGTGATCGACTGAATGCGGGAGTTTTGACTGGACATGGTAGTTCTGTATGTATTCACCAACCGATACCGGCGTGGCATATGATTGGGTTAGTGGAGAGGGCGACGTTCTGATTGGTTCCTCCGTTATTGTATACAACCTTGTTTGAACACCGTGGTACTGGGAATGGCCTCATTGAAATGGGGTCTGTTTACATTTGCCTATATCTTTCTCGAATTTGTGTTTTAATTTATTCCCTTGAGGCGTACTCCATATTATATCATTCTACAGAAACCTATATCAGCACTAAACATCGTCAGCTGTTCCCGCTTGATGATTTTCCTCTCCAGCGTACATCTCGTTTCCACTGTAAATTGACGGGCCTGTTGACAGTAAACCACGGATATAGCTCAGACTCTTCGTCATCGGTGTTTCTCGGGGCCTTAGAGACGCCCAGAAACCCAGCTTCATCTTAATATGTACCGATTCAAAACCGGGCTAATCGAAGGGGACTTAGACCAGCCCAAGGGAATGTAGCGGGGATCAAACCTCTGGATTTTCTTATAGGATAAAACTGTAGTTCATTTACTGAAAGTATGACGGGTTCTATCTTCCGATATCTTGCCGTGCGTTCTATAAGTTATCCCTCATAGTCTCCAGCTTCTCTTCCTCTCCTTTTCTCGCATTTCTCTCTTCTCCACCTTCTACTCCTGCCATTCCCATAACGCCCAGGCTCGAAAGGTTTCTATACCCGGTAGAGTTAATTTACCATAGATGTCTTTCAACGTCTGAGGGCACACGTTTGTCAAGTTCGGCAGAGTGAGTTGGACTTGTCCGATTTTCACAAATTACTTACTGACTCTTCAATTAGCCTCACGACGTCATGATTGTATGTTCGCATCTAGATATTCAAAACCCGTAAGATGAGGCTTCTTGCTAAACATATTCTACTTTCATGAGGCCCGACGTCGGGGCGACTTTGGGAAGTGTCTGTGTGGTATATTTATGCCAGATTCAAAGCTGACAGCAGCGTACAAGTCGTGGCTCTAACATATCTTTCAGGTCCGACTTCAAAAACTTTACGAATGAGCTTGCTGAAAGGTCATCTTCGAATAAGCTCTTGATTTGGTCTTCAGCGAGATGATGGTTAGCCAGAGGCTGCTCTGGCCCGCTTGGCAAAGACGGGACACCGTGATCATACTCTGCATTTTCCTAGCCCCAAGGCGTGTATGCCTGTTTCTTGAGTGAAATAATGCTATTGAGTGATGTCTACAAATCATTTGTTCGTTCAAACTGTCATGCCAGAGCTCATTCTTTCCTTATCACCACATAACAGTATTTCCGTAATTGAGGGGCTTCATGAGATTGTACTCCGTCTCGAATAAATTACAAAGCCTTTTGGCCCCAAATGTCGTGGCAAAAGACCCCCAGACTGAGTAAGGAAGTATCTGGAATCCTATTCCGTGGTTTTCAAAACCATAGGTCTCGCTCTACCACATAGAGAGGCAAAGAGGCATCTGACATTGAGAAGATAGAATATGACTCAAATGCTAACAATAACCATGGGCTTTGAATCGCCTCTCATAGGTTACATCCAGTAGCGTTTGGTCTGAGAATTATTTTCTCTCTGGTTGCACCCTATAAAATTCCCTCTCGGTTCCTCGTCCTTCTCTCATCCCTCTTCCCTCTTCCCTCTTCCCTCTTCCCTCTTCCCTTTCTTCCCTTTTCTGCTCGAAAGTTTCTCCCAGATTAGTGTTCCTCCCAACTTGCCTCTTCTATTCAGGTATGCCATCCTGTTAGAGTGTACAATCAGATATCCCACAATTCAGAGAATCTCAGCAACACGCCAAGCCTGACTTGCAGAATGACCGAAAGTACTGCCAACCCATATCGGGGAAATCGTCGTCGTCGACGAGGTCAAGCAGGGGGCCGGGCCAGTCGGGGTAAGTGTGATGAGTTTTTGAATCCTATTGTTTCCGGGAAAGTCGCTAATTGCCGTTTGCAAGGGCAAACAGTCTCCTCTTCCACCACCGATAGCCCTCCCACGGGGATCTTCACAAGCATGTGGGCATCCCCAGCCCCTGCTCCAAGCAGCCAGAGCAAAGCTGCATCTTCTGCTGCGGCAGTAGCCGCTGCATTGAGCGACCCTACTCCAAGGACCCAGGGCGAGGCTGCACTTTCTGCTGCGCCAATGGTCTTCGCATCGAATGACACTGCCCCAAGCAGCCAGAGTGAGGTTACGCCGTCTGCTGCGCCAGTTATCGTTGATTCCAAAGATGCTTCCCTCAATCTCGTTGCCTTTTCTGGCCTTTCCAAGAGCCGCTGGGCTCCAACATCGGTTGGGACTGAGAAGCCAGATAATTCCGAGCCTACTGCTTCCGCTACCACCCCCGATCATGGAAGTCTTCAACCAGTTACCCTCAAACTCGAAGTTAGCGTACAGCGAAGGGGATGATATCTGTCCTTTGAACTCCCATTTACTCTCAGGCTCTGATGACACTTCACCCAAATTGGCAAAGGGGCTCACGGATACTGACGTAGTCGATGAGAGAATTGAGCCCGGTAGCTTGATGAATGTCACCAACGCGAGCTGTTGCGAGAAAGTGTCTTTAATGCAACACTCCAGCAAGTACTGGCAGTCCACAGAGAGCGATTCGAGTTACTTCCACCCCGAAACCGACATTACCTCTTATTCACTTACCAATGGAACTGGGACCAGTGCAATGATCGACCAGATCCACCAGCGGTATGAGGATCTCGACAAGGGGTGCAAGGATCACGAACAGCGCCTTCGTGCTGCGAAGGCGATGACCCTTTGACTTCGATCAAAGTGACTAGAGTAGCATACCGATAGCTAGATGGCGGAGCTTGGGGGTTTTTTCTCTGTCCTCTTTTGTGCTGACGTACCTCCCGTCTGCCCTTTTTCCCGTGGAAGAATCTCTCCTCCAGCAGATCGTTTGTCTATTTTTGTTTGTTTGTGGTACTATTTCAGTGCTATGGCTTCCTTACTTTGTGTGATTCTCTTGCTTTACTGTCCGGCAATCAATGGAACTCTCCTCTCTAAAAACTTAAAAAAAACCAGTTCTTCAATTCGCAGAAACCGAACTCATGCATTCTGGAATTTTCAGTCTTTAAAGAATCCTTTGACTTGGTATATATACGAGAGTAAATAACCACTGGAAGAACTTCGCATATTATGTAAAACTTATTTGATGGCAAGTAGTACTGGTTGATCTGTTCTAAAATTGTCTGTCATGGCTTATAACCGAGGTGGCCATTGCGCTGTCTCCTTCATCTCCTTCCTTCCATCATAAATGGCTAGGTAGCCTTTTACTCTCAATTTCCACCCAAGGTTTCCCGTACACCCTTCCTCTCTACTGAAAACGCAATTTGTCTCCGAGACTTTCTACCAGACTCAGCCTCAGGTCACAATGTCTGATTCTTTCTTTCGATCAAGCTTTTGATCTATCCCTCATGAATCAAGACTGTCAACCTAAAGATTGGAATCATCAATCCAGAGATCATCGTCATTGAGACCAAGATGATAGACATCGACACAGCGATGATAGTCATCGACACAGAAATCATCGTGATCAATCCAGACACGATAGTCATTGACACAGAGGTCACAGCCATCCCGCTGCGAGTAGATATGCTATCCCAGCACATGAAGGGCATCGACACCAGCGTCACGGAAGGGGTGGAGCCATCCAAGAAACTCGTGGTTATGGTATCAATCTCAGGTCTCCCACCGTTGCTGCTGATAGACGTGTGCGGAGAAGACGGACAGCCGCCCAGGATGCTACTGCGACTGATCCAGCAACCTATTTGTCGAGAAGGACCGATGCCATGATATCGCGCAGTCTTTGATTAGCGAGTATGCGACTTTATCACGCCGGTCAGCAAGCGAATGTGAGTTGTGTTCCCGGATTTTGTCGTCGAGAAACCCCCGATGTGCAAACGGTCATCTTGGCCTGAAAGGAATTGAAATACTAACATTTTATAGAGTTCACCCCGTATCCGCGCTCTGGAACTACTACAAAGATGGAATCGAAACCGCCCGGAATCACCCTGGCCCCTTCATGGTCCCCAACATGTTATTCCTGGGACATCTACTGGACTTGGAAATATTGACGATGGTGTGTTCTTCTCTCTGGGGCTTAGTGAACCACCAGATTCCGATCTTTCAAGTGAGGATGTCAAGGGATGAAATGACCCGTCGTATGAATCACCTAGGGGATTGCTGCCATGGCCTTAGCCAGCAATGCAATGATCTTCTTCAGCGTCTTGCTGTCGTGGAGGCGATGATATCCCGACTCTCACCAGATGGGCAAGAGTAGGTCTTTCGGCCTGGATAGCGGAACATGCCAGTTATTTTGAAATGAATGTGCTGGATGTGATCTGCTATTTTCATATCTACGAGTGAGAGAATCTCTTCGTGAACTATCAATATTAGATTAGTGAGTTATGTCTTCCTCCAAATTCTTTTCAGTCTATCAAATCTTCATACCAAAGTGCTCATTCCCTTATCTTGGCCTCCCAGTATCTGCATAATTTCAGAGCTTTTGTTCGATGACATTAGCTCGTCCTTAATACAGAATAAGTTAATGAAGTTTTTGGCAATAGACATCGTTTCCGAAGACCACCAAAGCATGGAGCAAATTGCTAGAAATTATATTTCGCAATATTTAGCATTGGAATTTCAATTTTTAGTCTGGGAAGCCAAGATACATTTTGATCATCAAGAGACTGGAGTTACGACGTTTCCTGGTACCAATCTCTACGCCTTTCAAATTCCCTGTTATAGGTTACATTCCTAGTAGGAAGTTTGTTGTCTCAAGTCCTTTCTCTTTGCCACTGTACCCTACCAAGTACTCTCTCGGTTCTTCCCACTTTTTTCCTTTTCTCGTATTGCTTTGTCCATATTTCGTCGAGCTTTTCGCCTAACTTGATATTTCTGCCATCTCCTGTTTGCCATTCGCGTTCTCACACCGCGTTCAAATCCATAGAACCCAACGTCATTGCTTCAACCCTCCAATTCACAATGACCAAAGAGCACTCGAACATAGGGCGTGTACATCCATCCACTGGCACTGCCAACCAATCCAGTGGCGATGGTCGTCGAGGCCGTCGAGGCCAAACGCAGGGCCGAGCCCATCAGGGCAATCAAAGCGCTTGCCCTTTGCAAGATCAAACAGTCTCTTCGTCTGTGACTGCGACCACAGCAACCGGAATATTCACAAGTATATGGGCAATCCCACCTACCACACAAAGAGCAAAGATTGTGAGGCGTCTGTTGATCCACGAGTCATTGCTGCATCTAACAGCGCTGGGGCAGCTGCTGTTCCCACCGGCCCTGGCCTTTCAAATAGCAGATGGGCCGCGCAACCTGTCGACGATAATAGATCGAAAATTTCCAAGCCCGCTGCTTATACTGCTGCGGATCGTCCACGCCTTCAACTGGCTGCGCCCAAACTCACCACCGACGCAGAGAATAGCGAAAATGATGAATGCTGCTCATCGGGCCCTGGCTTATCAGCAATTTCCGATGACCTCTCAGTGAGAGGAGCTACTAGCATCACCAATGAAGTCCCTATATCGACGAGCTCGATGAAGGTCAACAACGGGTGTTTCGAAAAAGACTCATCTCCATCCATGTACGACACTCCCGCGGATATTAGTAGCTCGGAAGTGGGACATGCAAAGGAGGTATATCACAACCAGTCCAATACTGTGATCACTTCCAAATCACTGGCTGATGGATCTGGCCCCGACCAAATGATTGGCCAGATCCATCACCCAGAGAATCAATATCTTGATTGTGAGCAGAGGCACAAAGATCTTGACCAGCGTCTTCGCGCTGTCGAGGCTGCGGTGCTTCAATTACTCCCGAAGGGACAGAACTAGCCTTCTGGAGGCTTGACTGCGAGAGCTTGTGGGCTCCTTTCCTGGACTCCTTTGCCGTGTGTGGTTCCTTTGTACCTTTTCCTCATGGGGACCTTTGCTCCCGCAGATCGCTTGTCTTTGTTTGTTTGTTTCTAGAACCGCGTCGGTGGTATGGCTTTCTCGCTTGTCCTGGTCCGTTTGCTTTTCTGTGATGGCATTCAGCCTAGTCTTGTTCATGATACACGGGTATATCCAGCTAGTTGAAATGTGCCTTCAAATAGAATATACTGGGTATGATCTACTATTTGACTATCTCTGATCAAATGGTATGCTGCTGTGTTATCGTAATAAAATTAATCCATTATTGCATATGCACATAAGCTCTAGTCTAGGGTTAACGAGGCGCTTTGCAAATCCAGAATGCAGAGTTTGGCTGGAAAAAGATAGAATATTAAGGAAAGGATTCGCCAGAAGGACAAGAAAATATCAAGCTTATCTCCGTCATGCAAATCCATATTTTTTTGAATCAAAGTTCCACCGGCGGTTCGGCTTAGAACTTAGGGGTGAAGCGGCTCATGGCGCGAATCTTTGCTCCGTAGAAAAAGAAAAGAACAGGAATCGGAATCATCGCAATTGTGATGAAACCCAGAACACTCGAAGCCCAGTTGACGCCCAGCTTGTGATACATCTGAGTCGCGAACAAGGGGAATGCTCCGCCCAGAGCAGATCGAATCAGGGTGTTCGCGGCGATGGCACTGTTGGCGTACATCATGTACACATCGATGATGTAATTCAGGCCCTGCATGAAAATGACCAGAATACCCATACCAATCGGGATTCCAGCAATGACTTGAGGGGCCCAATGGACGTTTGGAGATGAAGTCCAGCCGAACCAGAAGAGACCAACAGGCAGGAGAATCGAAGCGATCATCATGGGCACAAGACGCTCCTCTGGGACGACACGGCCATGCTTCTCGAGCTTACGGGCAAAACGAGTCTTCGTGGTGTATATGATCAGAATGACACCGCAGAGGACACCAATCATGATACCAATGAATGGCAGAGCAGCAACACCCTCAGACTTCCAGCCGCGCACTTCGGAGAAGGAAACCGGGTAGGCCTCAAAGAATAGGTAGAGGATACCGTAGATGAGGGCGAGGTAGATGGTGATGCAGATCAAGATGGGCTCCATGGCAAGCATCTGGAAAGGTCGCAGGATGTATTTGTAGACGATGTCACCCAGGCTAGGTTCGTGCTCATCGAGGAAAGAGTGTAGGGCCCAGTTGCGAGTTTCGCGGCGCAGACGAGCAGCGCGCATTTGGAGAAGCTTGGGAGAATAAGTCTCGGGGACGATGATGAGAGCGATGATACCGAAGAAAGAGGAGGCGATCAGGGTCAGCCATGCGGTCCAGCGCCAGCCGAGGTGAGATTGGGTAACGAAACCACCACTGTAGATTCAGTTAGTTGAAGCTCTTCCATAGAAGGTCAGAGATAGGGATCCAACTTACATAATAGGACCGAGAGTAGGGCCCAGGAAGGTAGCCGCACTGAACATCGCAATAGCCACGGCGCGATCAACGGGACCCCAGATATCAGCCATGGCACCACCAACAACAGCAAGAGGAGAGCAGCCAAAGAGACCCTGTAGGAAACGGCAGATCATAATGGTCTCCAGATTTTGGGCGACAGCAACTGGGATCTGGAAGATGGCAAAAATGGCATAGCCGGAGAAGAGAGGTATCCGACGACCATAAAGTTCACTTAATGGAGCCCAGAAGAGAGGACCCAGCGCAAAACCAAAGACAGTCAAACTGGTACCCAGCACCATAACCTCACTGGAGACATTAAATTCCTTTGCAGTGACTAAAGTCGCTGTTGAGAAGACACTGCTAGCAAAGGTAATCCACATTGTCATTGTAGACATCACAGCGGTTATGATCCACTTGCGCGAGCGCGAGAAGTTCTGAGGGTTTTCAGGATCATCGGGTCCATCCCATTCCACTAGATTTGGATCTTTTTCTGTTGGTTGTTCTGGTTGAATAGAGGGCTGCGCATTCTCGAGATCCTTTTCGTTGTCATTGTTTTCATGCGATGATGGGAGAGATGGTGTCAATTCCTTCTCGGCGTTAGGGCCGATTGGCCCGTTGAAGTTATCGTCGCGGCTCTCCATACTTAATCGTGGGGTTGTTCCCATTGAGTCAAAGGCCATCGGGAGATTTTGCGTTGCTGAGCAAGAGAATGTTGCTGACAGGGTGTACAATCCCGATAAATAAGTTCTCTTTCGTTCGCGAATATACTTTGAAGTATTCCGCCAAGCAACTCAAGGTGAGGCAAGTGCTATGATTTCGAGAGGAAGGAGAGAGCGGAGTGTAAATCCAAGTGATAATCAAAGTAAATTCTTTTCTCACAGCAGATCAAGCTAGATTTAAAAGCCATGGGTAGTTTCTTGCGTGGGTCTTCTATGAAAGAATCTAGAAAGGAGATATTCCGGAGCTAAGCACTATTCGGGGTTTTAGAGCACGAGCCCGAACGACCTCGTGGTAAAGGACCCATATTACTCGTGGGATCGATCCACCTGGTGGGTTATGTCCGTTAGATCTTTCGTCTAGGTTTAAGTCCGAGAACGCGAGGCTTAACACCCAGGGCCAAGTTAGTGCCGGTTTCCGGATGTTACTCCCAAAAGCACATACATAGTATTGCGCAGTGCCGAGACATGTACTTTCCAGCCTTGTGAACGTCTAAATCCAGGGTCGAAATCTCATACAATATCACGTTTTGATTGCGTAAGTCTGTGTGGGTGGATCTTGAAAAAGTTGAGATCGGCCAGTGATTCGGCAGGCTTTTCGGGGTCGGCCTTCGCGTGGGACCGAATGGCCGGAGCGGATCCAAATTAACTCGGCACAACCCGCCTTTAAGCAAGGCCGACCTCCGAATGGCACATCAGGGATCGCAGAAAACCTGCTTATAAAGACGATAACATGGTTGTTTCCATTTTCATGTGTGTCGCGGTCATCGGACTTTGATCAATCATCATTTATCCGAATACTGGGATGAGCTTAATCTATAGGGCTAATGCGGATAGCCAAATATCCTTCTCTTCCAATGGCCTGTATCACTAATCGCGGCATTAATCCATCTCTCAGGTCTTCCAATTTTCAAATACACCATTTGAATAAGGATATTGATGTTATGATCATTACTTGGTAGTTGAACTCGACTGCTCACTGTATTACAGAAATGGCGGGGAAAGGGATTGCAACTATAGATTGCTTCGTATACAGACCAATAGAGAACAAATCAAAAGAAGAGTGAACAAAAGTCTGAAGCTATATCTGCCTTCATAGTTTTCTTTCTCTTCAGATGTGATTCAGCTCCGCATCATACCTGATCTCTTTGTCCGGATTAGGAGGAGGGAGTAGCCCTAGCTGCTGTAGAGCTGTGAGGGCTTGTTCTTCACCAATCTCGTCCACAATCTTGCCATCCGTCAAAGTGAAGATAGTTGTACCGGAGAAGTAGACCTCTTTCCCAGTATTTGCTTTGTCGAGCTTGCCAACTGCAAGGTCATCAAATGCCCGGCCATTGTGCTTGCCACCTCCAATCCAGCGGCCTACCACATAATCCCCCTCAGCGATTAGGGGGAATTTGTACGCTTGGAAAGAAATATTCTGGAATGCCTACCAATAATCAGAATGTTAGATCTGTTGGATCGCTTCTTTTGGTAGGGGGCTTTGTCATTGTCTCATACCTCCCGAAACTCGAGCAGCATTTTCTTCGCCGCTTCTTTGCCACGTCGAGGACCATGCATAGGATAATCGATCACAAAATTGTCGGCGCAAACCTCATCCACGATGCCAACATTCCCTTTGCCCCAATACTCTTCGAAGTATTTCTGCACCACGGCCTTGTTCTTCTCCTCGAGAGTAGACATGATGTGGTTTGGATGTTTGTAGATTGTCGTGCGACTGAATAATAAGACCCTTGGAAATTGCGGAAGTGATAAAGACATATGTTTGACAATGCAGTTATGGATTACTCTCTTATATCTCTAACTACAATATTGAAATGCAGACCGCGAGGCTTGCTGTCGAACTAACCAATCGCTTCGGAATAAGGTGTTGATGTACATATTGTCCAATGCTTTAGAATTGGCCAATCAGACGACGAGCTACTTGGCAACCACCGAACAAAACCAAATATGATTTGCCAATTTGAGGGATCAACTCAAGATGTATGAGGCAAACAGAAATTTAGCAAAACGGATGATTATGTGATTGGTTATTTCCAGGGCAATATCGGATGTCACCACTGGTTATCTCATATCATTGGACATAATTGCGCAATGCTTTTCGGGGGGAGATTGGAGAATGATTTCGTCTATTTAAACGCCAAATGATTGGTACTAATTCTCACTCTCAACTATAGTTCATCAGATGATTCCACTATGCCGAATTCCATCATCTTCAAAGGCTCCGAGAATGGAGAGATCGTGGCAGGGCGCGTCTAATACCCCGACCCTACTGAGAATGAGGTCCTCATTCGAGTTACTCATTCTAGTCTCTGCGGAACCGACGAGCATTACAGACATGCCAACATGGTCCTTGGACACGAAGGAGCAGGGGTTGTAGATGCAATTGGTTCTAAAGTTGTTTCTCTCCAGATGTAAGTGTCTCAATTTTACCTCATCTCGGTTTTTATTTGTATACACACTGCCTGGACTCGAACTGACATAAACGGGGGCAGAAATGATCGTGTAGGCTGGGGATATGCACATGGTAGTTGTCGTCAGTGCAAGTATTGTCTACGCGGCGAGGAAATATATTGCAATAAACGAAAACTCTATGGCGAATCCAACCTCGATCAAGGGTCTTTTGCTCAAATGGCTATCTGGCCGGAAGATTTTCTCTACAGGATTCCAGACGAAATATCCAGTGTCCATGCAGCTCCCCTGATGTGTGCCGGCAGCGCAGTGTTCTCGCCATTGCATAAATTTAAAGTCATGCCGGCTGAGCGTGTCGGTGTGATTGGGGTAGGTGGACTAGGACATCTGGCCATTCAATTCGCCGCAAAAATGGGCTGTCAAGTTGCAGTCTTGTCAGGAACGCAGTCTAAGAGGGCTGAAGCGTTGGCGCTGGGGGCCACCGAGTTCAATACTTTCACGGATGTTCCTCCTAAAATGGAGCCCTTGGATCATCTTCTGGTCACATCATCGAAGCAGCCGAATTGGGAAGCTGTTTTCCAAATCATGGCTCCAGGTGGCACTATCTATGCTCTTACGGTGGATATGGATGAAATGAAGTTCCCTTATCTACCCCTAGTCATGAAAGCTTTGCGAATTCAAGGCAGTCTTCCCGCAACCCGTGGTAGCCAACGTGAGATACAGAGGGGTATTGGTCCATGATATGAATACTATGTGATCTTGAGGCTACTTACAGTGCTAAATAGCATAACGGAGGTCTGCACATTCAATTTCATGTTTATAGCTATTCATATCAATACAATCATGCAGTGCTATCCTTATAAGCACCAAGCTTGAAAAGCCTCTTCGCATTCTCCCGACCAATCTTATACCGATCCACCTCATTCAATTCCGCATTATCAAACCAGTCACATCCATCCTCAAATGTCTCAAATGGATAGTCGATACTGAACAAAATGCGATCGGAGCCAACCTCTGCCATGCAGAAATTAAGTGTCGTAGTAGAGAAGTGTCCCGAAGTAGTAATCCACAAATTTTGCGCAAAGTATTCCCGAATCGTCTTTTTACACGTCTCCGCCAGACCAAGCTGCTTCTTCCGATCCTCAAACCAGTGGTTAATTCGCCACATATCAAAGGGAATGTGTTCACCCAAATGTCCCAAGATGATTTGTAGCTTTGGGTGACGATCAAATACACCGTTGGTCACCATGCCCAATGCATGCAGAGACACGCCCTGCGCAAAAGACAGAGGAGGTCCAATGAGCCACTTTCGGTCTGCCCAGAGCTTATCGTAGATGGTGCCAGTTGGGTTCCGTGGGTGAAGGTATAGCGGGACATCGAGCTCTTCACAGGTAGACCAGAAAATATCCCACTTCGCATTATCGTAGAAGATCATGTCATCGCCGTCGGGACCCGCGCGTTGAGTGTCATTTACTAGAGCACCGAGGAAACCATACTTCGTCACGCAGCGGCGTAGCTCTGCGGCTGCTTCTTGAGGGTCGTGCATGGAGAGAGTACTAGGATAACATTAGCTCAGCCCATTTCAGGTCGACTGCAAAAGAGAGAACTCACGCAAAAGCAGCAAACCGATCAGGATGCGCCTTCACGCGCTCGGCAATATAGTCGTTAATCTCAACAGCCAAGGCTTGCGCATCTTTGGGATCCCAGATATCCTGCACACCCGGGGCAGTGTATGAAAGAATCTGAAGACCGACGCCGTGCTTCTCCGCAAAGTTGAGACGGATGGTGTCAACGTCTGTGATCTCTGCGACGTGTTTGTCAACGTCAGTGGCGAACATGCCCGCCCACCATCTTGTCTTCTCCTTGAAGCGTGGCAGCGCAAAGGCTTCTTCTAAAGCAATCTTCCCCAGCATTTTCTTCGGTTTCTGAATGGGATGAATGTAAAAGGGAAATGTCGAGAACCTGTGGACACTTCTGATGTTCCGAGAGTCCAGGGTCCCCTCAATATATAACCAGGGCTATCTCGCGGGGTACGTTGATTAGCCCCGCATATAGGGAACACGGCATCTATCACTATCACTGTCACGACCTGTACTACACTAATAATTCCCTACTTTAAAATGACAAAGCACACTGTTCAACTCCTGTTCCGAAGAATCGGCTCGCATCCGACGCGGCGGTCCGCTGTTCCCCGCAAACAAAAAATGCGGGGCGGGCGAGAAATGCCGAGCCGCCAGCTCCGATCCGACGGCAGCGGGGAATGGTTTAGTCAGGAATTCTACAGTGTAATACTGATTGGTAGAGGTGTTATCTTTTGCTTGCTTTATTATATTTCTATTTACACAGTTTATATCCGTCTCTGATTACGAAAAAGTCGAAGTATCACAGTCCGCCTGCCACGAGCCACGCGAATGTACAATCGATACCAGCATTCCCAACACGGCAAATTCAAGCTTCAGCTTGATGCTATACACAGTCGCCTTGAAAATGATCTGCGTGAAGTAAAGGCCAAGGTATTCAAGGATCACAAGAGATAGATCCATAATGATGGCGGAAATATTGACTGCCAAAAGTTCGTATAAGATCTTGGTCCGCCGCTTATCGCCCTCAGGACTCAACCTCATCATGCCAATCGTGTCGTAGATGTATATACTGGCAATAAGACTTTCCTGCACCGCGAACCAAGTCACCTGGATCCGCTCGATAGCTTCGAAACCGGATACCCAGCTGGCGTTATGTGGAACATAAGTAACACCCACATTCAGCGTGATGGTTGGGATGGCAATGAATACCAGAGACGTCACGATGAGCCACCGGACGAAACCGAGAACTTTCGGATTCTGCGAGACCAGGTGAAGTCGCGAGTATAGCACGATTGATTGATTCGGAACCATCATCACAAACCCGACGTTTGATAAAACCATACATAGCCACAGTGGCGCCAGTTCAAAAAACTGCAGCGCCGGTCCAATGGTCGCGGGAATAACACCTACTGACGCAGATGTGAGGAGAGACCAGAAGTAAAGACTTTGATAACGACGGAAGCTGAGTGGGATGAGGACGGAGAGTTCGAGCGCGTTGTAGAGTGCTATGGTCATGAAAATTATTATCGCGATGCCAAGCGCGAAGTTGCCGGTCCCCGGGGTAAAGAACAACGGCGCGTCTTCGTCGACGACGGACATGATGACCGAGGCATCAGATGAGCGAGGGCGAAGACTAAGGGCATGGGCATGGTTGGGATGTCTCTTGATTCCGGAGGCGTTGGGGATGGCGCTCCCCTCTATATGAGAGTGCGGACACGGGGGAAATAGGAAGACGCCAAAGTTAGACCGTTTTCGCGTCAAGCCTAAATTGGGTGTAGAAAAGCTAATCGTGAGAAATTGGAGACGTCCACTGGTTTAAGTGTATTTTTTGTGGAGGCGAGATGATCCGCCATGGCGATTTGTTCCACGTCATTTTCGCCCTCGTCCAATGAACGATGGCAAATTTGGACTTTAAGATTTATCAAAAATTGGAACTGGAAATTACCCCAGAATTGAGCCAACCAACCATGTATTTGATATGTTTTATACTCGGTCAGCTACCGGAGCGTCTGCCATAGTTAGGGTAAGACAAAATGACCTAGTACGCGACTCCCCCGCTTTCTTTACTGCTAGAACACACAAACCCGATCTTTTTCATAGATGTTTTAAGCTATTGATAAGATGAGGGATCTCTTATCTTCTCATCTGGCGCTGGGAAAAATTCCGCATCCTCCAAGGTCGCCAACATAGTCACCGCATCCATAGCTAAGCTGCATCAGATTCAACGAAAGTGGAGAGGAATTTGAATTGAATTGAAATGCATTGAATATTCAACCACTGTGGTGTCAATTCTACCCTATTGTAATTCTCTTTGTGACAATTGCTATTTCTTTCTGATTGAATCTTGATTTCAATCATACTACTGTCTAGCATTCAATGCTGATTGTTTCCTCCTCATTGAATCTGTCTTCCTGTCATGATACTACCTGGCCTTGAATACACAAAGCCAACTTAGTGGCCGGCTATAGGCTGTCATTTCATAGCTATTGAAGCGCATTGATGCCTATAGGCCTATTGTTCAACTTTTGGGGTTCAATACAGCACTCCCATTCACAATTGTAAAGACCCAGGCAGAAAAAAAGGAACAATGGATCAATAGTAAGAGCATATTCCAACCAGCCCAGACGATAAATCCACAGAGTATAAATACTACACACAAGCTCTCGTCCTAGAACCTCGATCTCCGTGCTATCCAAGACTATCTCAAGCCAGTATCTAAGCTACATCTGATCGAATGCTTTCAAGTTCAACTCAATTTTCAAGGTAAGATAGCCCAAACCACTTTAAAATGCTTACTCATCAGATAAATAGATGAGGATTCTCGAGCTAGTCGAACCCGTCAACTACTGCACCTAGCAGGCGGCTTCTAAAGATAAACCCAAAAAGATCTGGGACTGTATGTCGCCCACATGCAAAGACTCGGACTGGTACACGGGTCCCCATATCAATATTCCAGCAGCCGCCCCGTGAGAGAAGGAAGGCAAGCGGGAAGAAAAGAGGGAGTGATGGATTCAAGGATTCTAACTCAATTTTCAGATGACTAGAAAAGTGATGTTCATGTTTATTTAAAGAGATTTCTCCATGGATTTTCAACACTCTTATCATTAGTCTTAACATTCAATACAAACACCTCAAGTGAGTGCAAAGACATTCGATGTAGCTACAAGATCATTTAGTATTATGTAGAGTTGCACAGGACATCGGCAATTTTCGATATTGCATCCTTTTTTTGGTGGTGCAATCCAGCAAAACCGAGCGTGAAAGCTTTCGTCACGATAAGCAGTATCGTCACGAACCGGTTAGTATAATTTCTTTGTACGATAGTATCGGATACTGCATCGTTTGTAACTTCCCTTTAGCAATCCAATAAACGATAATTGTTGACCACAAGATTACGATGCGGTGCAGTAAGCGACAGTCCAAAAGCCCGAGGATGTCCCACCTTTGACAGCTCCAGTGCTATATTTGAGTGGAAAATTAATTCCACGGTAGTAGAGAAATCTACATGCGAAGTCAATCCTAAGCGAAGGAAGACTACCTTGTACATACTCACGTGATCGTTCCCAATACCGCATATTAGTCATCCCACAAAGACAACCTCTGGTTGGCGGAAGTCAACTTTTTCCCATCCACTCAACTCCACTCGATTGTCTCCACAACTCTACATCTAGATTCGCTGATCTGCGCTATTTACTTTATGCAGCGATGGAAATTATTCAACAGAAGGAATCCTTCAAGTTCAATGAGGCGGCAGGTCGACTGATGTTCTCTTACCTCAGTGTCTTTGCTAAACAAGATGGCAAATTATATTATGGAAAATGGCGCGAGCGATTCGGCAAGCCAGAGACCCTCGACGATCTCCAAGAAATCAAGGAAGTCGCAACAGAAGACGTCGGCCCAGAGCTGAAGACCACTTGGTCTGGTGTTCACGTGAAGACCCCACATCTCTTTACGTTGCTCAAACCGAATGTTGATCAAAAAATTGCCCGTGAGGTGGAAGCGTGCGAAATAATTCGCAAGAATCCTCATCCGAATATTGCGACTTACTACGGCATCACCGAGGCTAATGGGAAGGTGTCTGGGATATGTTTCAAGCGTTACGTTGATAATTTACACCTTACTTTTAATCCTGCACATCTTAGCAAAGAAATGTTTCGTGAACGTGGACGTGACTTGGTTCAAGGGGAGATGAAACATCGCCTAGATGGACTTCTGGCGGGAATTTTACATCTTCATTCGCTCGGTCTTGTTCATAACGACATCAATACGTCAAATGTCAAGCTCGATGAGGACGGTAACTTTATCCTCATCGACTTCGATAGCTGCCGACGCATCGGAGAGGATCTGGAAGAAGAGAGCGGGGCCGGAAGAACCTTCGGTTGGCATGACCCTGATGTCAAAACTGCACTCCCAAAGAACGACCTAGACGCTTTCGAAGAGTTGCGGATCTGGTTGATTAGGTCCTCTAACAAAAAGTACACCTTTCCATGATCTACTCGCCGCGATTACGCTTCTTATTCTTTGTCTACTTTCTGTTTCTCCTGTATTCGATCATTCATGAGCTTGCTCGGAGATATTCTTTCACTTAGGATCGGATAAATAAAAATTTTCTATATTATTGATATTTTATCTAATATCCTTTTGCAAAAATCGCCTATGATTTTCTGGCAGCCCTCCAGGGTTGTTGTGAGGCCTCGGAACAATCTATGTCATCTAAGGTTGTGTCCCACCTATCCTCTTCTTCCTCGAAGTCTTTGGCCATTTAGAAAGGCCACCTCAGGTTTCAAGGTTTACATATCATCTTATATATACTAAGAATAAAGATAATTCTTTAAGAAAATAAAACTTTGTATGCCATTAAAAGGTTCTAATTTCATATGTCTAATACTGGAGAGACTATTGGATATCACACATGTGATATTAGAGCACCATGTAGATCATCGCCCGTTTTTTTTTCTTTTCTATTTTTGTCGAGCTAGTAATGGGAAGAATCCGCAACTCTTGAAAGAAGTATTCTTTTTGTTCAGTATGATTGTGCCCTCTGTTAGCTTGTTTATGTAAATCGTTTGATAATCTCACATGTATGCCGTTTAGCACTTCTTCCTCTATCGCGAATTAGTGGAACTTAGGGAAGAAAAATGGATTCTGAGTATTTAGCACATTTTAGTCCTGTGTATATGAATTGATCCGACAAGAATGGCCGCTCTTGGGGGTTTAAATCGAAGGTTAGGGCTTACTTCATCAAAACGAGACAACTCCAGATTGGCCCCCGTCTTACACTCTTGGCTTCTTCTCCAAAGAGTATCTCCGCAGTAAATTCAATCCTTTATGCGCAGAATTAAACATCAGCTAACTTTGACTAATTTCATTACGCATTAACTCGGTCTAGTAACTGCTACTCCACAAATCCATATCCCCGGAATCACCTTGAAAGTCCCAAATACAATGACTTTGACAATGTACAAGACCCGGTCAGACGGGGGACTATTCTGCGCCCTGCGTCTTACACATCCAACGCATCATCCTGCATGTCCAGCCACTACCATTCCAGATTTCCTTGCCCCATTAAGAAACACGAACAGAAGATCTTCTCGTGACTTCTTTGTCACTTGGTAAACCCGACCTCAATGCCCCACGTATATCAATCTACCAATCATCCAGCCTCCTTTCTTTGGCCCCAGCTTTCAGTAGGCCCAACTACCCAAAATCATATTCCCGAAATGCCCGCTTCTTCATCGATGCGTAGTTGACCCTCCGAGAAGTCGACATTTGCCAAGTACTCAAAGCTGTCAGATGTTTGCTAGTTACTTGCTTCTTCACGAACTCCTTCCAAGTTCCTAAAAATTCCTTTGTTTTTCTCACTCACTTGCGAATCCATGCTTACTCCTAACCCCACATTCCCTAATATCCATCAGTCATCAAAATGCTCAAACAAGACAACGGTATAATCGAACAAGACGAGAACATTGACGACCGACCACGAGAAAAATTTATTCCCCAACGAACCATCGGAACAGCAGCCGATCGCGCACGACGCAATCTAAACGCAAAACTCTCGAATCCCCTTGCCGGATACAGTCATGCAGAGCTCCGCAAACAAGGTCGAACTTTCGCGATGATGCACGAAATGGGCGATGAGACCGATATTCGAGCCTTTGAGTTAGGCGCTGTACTTGCGCAATTACCAGAACGATTCGAAGATGTCGCTGGATTGACGCCGCAAGAGAAAGAAATTTTAAGACATGAATTTACACATCGTTGGTCGCAGCCTTGGAAGATGTATGCCGTTATTGCGCTCTGCTCTTTATCGGCGGCTGTTCAGGGAATGGGTTAGTATACCCCCCGACAGGAGACGCAATAACTGTTATATTTGCAAGCACATGCTCACCTGCTTGATATGCGATAGATGAGACTGTCGTTAATGGAGCCCAAATATGGTACAAACACCAATTCGATATCGCCAGTGAGGCTTACAGAGACACCTGGTTGGTAGGACTGGTCAACGCAGCGCCTTACCTCTGCTGCGCATTCGTAGGATGCTGGCTTACAGTCCCATTCAACCACTGGTTCGGTCGACGAGGCACAATATTCATCACATGTTGCTTCAGCGCTATCGCATGTCTCTGGCAAGGATTCGTGAGTACATGGTGGTCAATGTTCGTCGCCAGATTCGCACTGGGATTCGGAATTGGACCCAAATCCGCGACAGTCCCCATCTACGCCGCGGAGACTGCACCACCTGCTATCCGCGGTGCGTTGGTCATGCAGTGGCAGATGTGGACGGCATTTGGGATTATGTTGGGATACGCGGCAGATTTGATATTCTATCAGGTTGAGGATCCAGTTGGAATAGTCGGTTTGAATTGGAGACTTATGATGGCTTCGGCGATGTTTCCTGCTATGGTCGTGTGCTGTTTTGTTTTTGCTTGTCCGGAATCACCAAGGTGGTATATGAGCAAGAAGCAGTATTATCGCGCGTATCAGTCAATATGTACGCTGCGTCACCATAAGATTCAAGCTGCGCGTGACTTGTACTACATGCATACCCTGCTGGAAGCCGAAAACAGTATGAAGCTGGGGCAGCACAAACTGCTGGAACTAATTACTGTTCCTCGGAATCGAAGAGCTATGCTTGCTTCTGAAATTGTCATGTTCATGCAACAGGTATGTTTTCCCCCCTTTTCTTAGCTGTGCAGTGAGCTGATCTGTATAGTTCTGCGGCGTCAATGTCATCGCGTACTACTCATCCGAGATATTCCTGGTAAGAAAGCTTGCTCTGAAAGTTCCTTCGCATGTTTGACGCTACTTGATTTTTAACTAACGATTTAAAGGAGGCAAACTTCTCTCCCCCCTCGGCTTTGGCAGCATCTCTTGGCTGGGGTGTGATCAACTGGCTCTTCGCAATCCCAGCAATCTACACAATCGACACCTTCGGTCGACGAAACCTCCTTCTAACAACATTCCCACTCATGGCACTAGCAATGTTCTTCACCGGCTTCAGCTTCTGGATCCCAGAAACCAGCCACTCCGCCCGCATAGGATGCATTGCCCTCGGAACATATCTATTCGGTGCCGTATACTCACCAGGCGAAGGACCAGTCCCTTTCACATACTCCGCAGAAGCATACCCTCTCTACGTCCGATCATATGGGATGGCTCTAGCTACCGCAACGACCTGGTTTTTCAACTTCGTGTTAGGTGTTTCTTGGCCGTCGTTGCGAAATGCATTCACAGCTCAAGGTGGATTTGCGTGGTATGCTGGATGGTGTATTATTGGATGGTGGCTTGTTCTACTATTCATGCCGGAAACAAAGAATAAAACGCTCGAGGAACTGGATCAGGTTTTCAGTGTGCCAACTCGTTTCCATGCACGGTATGGCTTACGGCAGATTCCATATTTCTTTAAACGATATTTGCTTCGGAAGGATGTGCGCCCGGAGATTCTTTATGAGCAAGAAACAGCGCCAGCACAGGATAATGGATACAATTCCTGATGCAGTTTGCCCTTAATCAACTGTGACGATGATGCGAAAAATATGAATTCTTTCGAATATACCCCATACCGAGCATGAAATGGTCAATTTAATTTTTTCCCTCAATCGAATCACATTTCACCAATTTATAAGATCAAGCCTGCCTTTCGAAACATCTCAAAGCTCTCGATCCATCCATCTATAGGATCCTTATTTCCTTCAAATCCAGTATTTCGAACCTTTTCCAGACTCAGTTGTCGATCGAAGGTAAGCCAATATCCGACGCTATCCAATTGCCGATTCCCCGCTCCCACGCCCGCAGTCAAAGCATTCTTGCAACCATGAAGAGAGAATGTAGCTTGATGTTTCATGATATACTCTCCGGGAGGAAGAAAAGCCGTTGATTCTGGAAGCTCGCCGACTTGAAGCGTATTCTTGGTTTCTGAATCATCAACAGGTCCAATACCTTCCAGTCCAAACCATTCTGCCAGCTTAGACCAGATTTCACCGTACGTACATGGTTCCTCGTGATCAGCGATATTAAATAAATTCCCCTGTCCACATTCCTCAGAGTGAAGTGAAGCGTAAATCATAAAACGCGCAATAGTCTTGCTAGAAACCGGCGTGAAGAGCGAGTTCGCACCAGCGGGATTTCCTGGAAAGGGAACTTTGACTATATCTTCCATCGGATGCGTGGAATATCGAGATTTCCCATGATTATAAGCGTAAAGAGATAAATACTGAGCCCAGTGAAGTGCTAAACTAAACTGGGATCCATTGGGGGTAAAACCAATCTTAAAATGTTAGCTTTGCAGTTGAAGGCTAACAAGAGTAAGAAACATACGATCGCATCTGGGCACACTTCGCACCATGTCCAGCCTTTTCCTTGACTCTTCTCAATCAGAAGTTCTCTATATGAAGGGTACACGACTGTCTTTGCATAATCTGCCGGAAGATTTGATACCATGTCCTCTCGAAGTGGTGGTGTGAAAGTGCCTCCGGGCGCATAAATTCCATAGCCCTGGAAATGTATCAGTGGAATGGACCAAGAAGGCAAAGAAAACGTCAAAATTGATTATAGTACCCTTGTTCCGCCGATAATAGTCACGAATTTGAGATTTGAATTAAGTATGTTATGAGCATCAATGACATTTCGAAGCATGCGCAGATTCGTTGCGACTTCTTCGATATCGTCATCCATTGCGGTAAACACTTCAAGATTAATAAGAATTATGTCAAAGGGAAAAAAATGGAACCCTAGATCAAACAAACCTGAGTAGTATATTGTCGTAATGCCTTCAACATCATTTACTTTCTCCTTCAATGATGCGGCTAGTGCGGGACCCTCTTCATCACGAAGATCGAATCCAGAAACCAGCTGCAATTTGGGTCGATGTGTATCGGGCCTCGGCCAGAATGAGCTTGAAAGATCTAACGGGCGGTTCGTGATGGCTGTGACTTTGGAGAATGTTGAGGTATCAGGGTATCTTTTCAATATTTGGTCAACTATAGACCAGCCTACTATGGCCGAGGCACCATAAACAATTGCGTGGTTGGAAGACATAATCGATTCGTCTCTTACAATTGGAATTGATCGAATGAGCAGATAAGCTGCACGACTTTATATACTTCGCTTTAAGTATGCAGAGATGTCTGATTGATTGATAGTATTAGACTATCGTGAGTCATCATGAGCCATCCAATCGGTCTCCCAATTGATCTATCAGGTGGGTCAATTAACAGAGCGCAATGTATGCAGGCTCAATTATTAGGTTTATTGACTGTTTAGTATTGAGTTGATTTTGGACTTCAAGAAAAAGGCAAGCTTCTCTAAACTTATTATCACCCTGGTAGCAAATCTTACTTTGTATTGTTTCAATTTGAGAGAAGGTCTGAGATCTGCTGTGAATATATTCAGCATTTCTAGAAGTGCAGTTATGATGTCAGATGATATTGAAATCCATTGACTACCATTCGATTCTATCAAATACTATAATAATCAAATTGATACTCAAGACGGGAATGGTGCACTGCGGGAATACTATTTCCGATGTTGGGAGAATATTCCCGAGCACTGGTAAGATGTGGAACTTCCAGTCATTGCAATTTCTATCTAGAAGTACAATCAAAATCAATGAATAAAGTATATTTAAGAGTGAGTCGAAAGTATTCGAAGCTGTGAGAACAGCTAGTAGAACCTAAAAGAATGAAAAATATAAGTAAACAATTCCACTGTGTAAGTTGTTATTAAATGGATTTAGGATGTCAAGGAAGGGCGGAGACTAGCACGCTCGGACCACATCGAAAAGTATTTCAACATCGGACATCGTTGGATTTGAACCTTTTTTTTTATTATATTCAAATATTTCTGATTGAATGTTCCATTGTTTCAGAAAGTCTCGAGGATATCACCTTCATTCTACCTTGGTTCAATTGAGTTGCAATATCAGAAGATACATCACCAACAAAGTACGTCTCCCCTCTCCACATCACCTTCATCATCATCTCCAACTAACAAAACCAGATGTCCCAATCAACCCAATTAATCTACCAAGAAGAAGGAGAAAAACTCCTCCACCCTTCAAAAATTCTCTCAATAATCCCACTGTCAAATCTCCCACCAGAAGACCAAGCCCTCGTCAAAGACTCAACAATCACCCACGCCATAATCACCGACTCAACAATCTTCTATGTCCAAGGCGGCGGCCAACCATCCGACACAGGATCAATCAAGCCAAAAGATGCCTCAACTCCAATCTTTGAAGTGAAATCCGTCCGTCAACCAACAACAGGATCTCAAGTCCTCCACCTAGGCCAATTCACTCCAAACAACGAATCATTCACATCAGACGAAATAACCCAACACGTCAACGAAGAAACTCGTACCCTCCACTCACGCCTACACACAGCAGGACATATAATGAGTCTAGCAATCCACGCCTTATGCAAAGAAGGACTCATTCCACCCCTAAAAGAATCAAAAGCGTCCCATTACCCCGATTCAGCAGCCGTTCTATTCGAGGGCCTAATCGAAGGAAAACACAAAGAGGCAATTCAAGCTAAAACAGACGAATTCGTTCAATCTGCGCGTCCAGTTAAGATTTATTGGTGGACGATGGAGGAATTATTATCTAAATGTGCTGGTGTTACGGATGGCTTTGAGTTACCCGCTGGTGAGGTTCTGGGGAGAGTCGTCGAGATGGAAGGGCTGGGGAGTTACCCTTGTGGTGGGACGCATGTTCGGGATTGTAGTTTGGTTGGAAGGATTGTTGTTAAGAAGATTTCGAGGTCGAAGGGGATCAGTAGGGTTTCTTATACTGTTGAGGATATTTAGTGGTATTTTGGACTTTAGGTGATATAGATGATACTCCTGGCAATAGAAGTATAGATTTGGGCGTGATATTTGAGTGATGTGGGTCCTTGATTGCTTCATACATTCATTTGATCGGAGTCAATGCGAATGATACTAAGCAGGATCATGTTAATATCGTTTATTGGTATAGCCAAGGCGTGGAATAAAATACCTCCATGCACTAAGTGGGGAGCTCGCTTGACTACAATCTAATCACTACGTCGAATACACCAATTGCCCAAGGACAAGACCATTCCATAACTTGAAAGTAAATCCATTCTCATGCGTTAAGGGTATCTTACAAACATAAATCATCACCACCTTCCATCTCTGAAAAAAAAAAAGAAAAAAGGACCATATCCATCGCCATACCTCCCACACCCCACCTAACTCTGTTCCACAGGAAGAAACTCCATATTCGACACGTCAACATCAGGAGCATTCGGCATCAGAGAAGGAAAGAAATATTTCTCCTTAAGAAACTGCAATTTATCCCGATACATAGCATAACTAATCGTAGCTCGTCGAAGCGTATCCCTCACACAATCAACATATTGAAAAGCCGACGCACGTCTCACATTATCAGTCGCAAGACCAATCTCACTTCGTTCCAGAAAACAAGGTTTAAAAACCCAGACATCGAAGAATTCCAAGAAAGCAGAAAGAAGTCGTTGCTCGATCAGACGGGGTTTTCTAAGATGCCTGGAAGACCTGGGCGTTAGCTGGTTCATGGACAATACCAGTTATTAGGAAATAGTGGCAGGGCAGATGCACAAAGCAGCAAGCATACCCAGCAACAACACATGCCATCCGACGGTATCGGATGAGAACACTTAATTCTTCCTGGGCGATACTGGCTAGTATGAAATCGACGTGAGATGATACTTCGACCAAATCTTGTAATGTTCTTTCCATGCCAGAGAGATACGGCATGATGACTTGGATGATCTCAATTGCGTTTTCTGCATTTGACACGCTATCATCAGACGAGAAGAGAGCATGATCAAGTCGAATTACCATGTTGGTCAAAGCGATGAATCGCTGACGAGTGTAGAGACGTAGTCGCGGATTAGAAAGGAGGTCCTTCATGTCATCGAGAGCGCGGCGTTTAGGAAGGTGTTGGGCCTTTGGTGTATCGATGGCTGGTTCGATGACTGTTTGACGGATTTGAGTTTGCATTGCTTTTGCGAAGGCTTGATCGAAGGCATCTTCCATCACGATGTGTGCGTCACTTTCCGTTGCGTCGAAGTCAGGGAACGGTTCCTTTGTGGAAATTGATAAGGCGCTGAAGGCGCTGCATGTAGCGTTTTCTAAGGTATCGTTGGAAGTCGGCGCTTCCATTGTGTTGATGGTGTTAGGACATGAGTGAGGATGGCCTCTCACGGGGGCAATATTAGTACGGTCGAGGTGGATGGAGTGTCGAGGGGTGGAAGAGTCACTATCAGAGTCCAAACTGAGGTGGGCGCGAATAGTGGCGAAGAGGGAGGGCTGAGGGGTTGTCATAAGGGAGATGGAAAAGGAAATAGGAACTAAGTTGAATGTACGAAAAAAAGATAATCGAATGTTGAGAAGAGTAGAAGATGAAATTTGAAGAGTGGAAGAAAGTGGGTGGAAAAAGAAGAGTGAATTGGCTCGAGACGGAAATGCTAAAAAGGGCGACTATCACGACTAAACTCAGTGAAGGGCAAGAGAAGAAATGTGCCACTCCTCGATCCCAGCTGCATGAAATTGTATGCAAAGATGCATTATTCCAGTAATGGCCAATGAAGCTGATTGAATTGAGAAGTGAGCCTGCCTTCCCCGCGACGACTGGCTGGTGGATAAAACTGAGATCGACGAGGAACAAGACGCTCCAGATGCCAACCTAACAGTTTCTCAGACAATCATTGCGAGTTAAGAAGGATCAGGGTCGTTCTTCGCACATTGACTGATTGACGTGTCATTGGCAGGAGCACGGCAACTCAAAGTAGTGCGATCTGATACAAAGGAAGAGCTGGTGGTAGACTCTTGTGCAGTCTGGGTTGGACCAGGGACAGGCTCAGATTTGAATTTTACATCAGACATGGGCTTCGGTGTTTCTGTTTCTTCTTCTTCCTCTTCTGAATCGTCAGGCAGAGGGACATCCGTCACACGTTCACCAACACGTTGAAGTGAGTGTTTAGTCCATGATCGAACTCCTTTATACACAGCCTGGGAATCGGTTAGCAATAGCGTGGATGGAGGCAGAGACAGTCAAGTATCAACTGCATACCCATAGAAAACTGAGAATGCCCATCAGAACAAACAACCAGTTCAAGGACCGGACACGATCTCGACCACTAGTAGAACGACCACCAGCGATACTGCGTGCCCCCCACCATGGTGACATTGTGAATGCAACGCGAATGAACGATAGCAAACCCAGGGAAGCCATCCCTTTAATAAGGTGTTCCAACCATGAGGCACTCTCCTCGTCCAAGTCAATATCAACGTCCAGGGGAATCTCATCCAGAGGACCGAGGTAAAAATCAATGATCGGGTCAGCAACAAAACCAAGCATGAAAACAGTCAGAAACAAGATAGCTATTGTGAGCAAGATCTGTGTGCTCGTACTACTGATCCATCGAGCCCAGGTCAGTCGTTGCAAGCGATACTGAAAGCCACAAGTCGGGCAATTCCAGAAGTTGCGCGTGGGATACCGGGGGTCCACGGTACGCCACTTTTGCAAACAGCCCTCGTGAACATAACGCGAAGAGCCTTTACATTTGCATGGGCGGAGCAAGCGGCCCAATTCCGGATCCTCGGACAAATACACGACACGGGGTTTCTGTAGGAACTCGGATGGTTGCAAGGTTGGCAGCACAGTCTCTAGGCAGATACGGCAGACCCGGGGAGGATAGGTGTGTTCGGGGGATGGTTGTGATGGTGACTGACCAGCAGTCTCCGGTTCATCCGACTCATAACTTGACTGCATGGAGGGCAGCAAGCATGATGTAAGACTGTTCACCCTTGAAGTAGTCAACGAGAGGAAAAGAGAAAAGAAAAGAAGAACGAAAGAAAAGACGCGAAGTGGACTAACCGAGCTGACCGCTCACGTGATATCATAGCAGAGAGGAGAGGAGTGTAGAGGAGCAATATATGTGCATTGTTTGATATTAGATAATGTTGAATATGAGAAAAGAGAGTCAATTGAGAGAGAATGAATAGCTCCAGGTAAGTATGTCTCTATTATATTATCTTGATATTCTATTGTTCTGGTATGGTTGTGGAATCATGATGAGACCAGCATAAAACCACCAAGTACTTGTTCGATGCTTTTAACATGTTTGGCTGATCAAATGAATAATGAGCCCCTTGTAATCTTTCTGTTTATATGGTCATTATTTTATATTGTCCCATATGAGTACTGTGAATATTCTAGCGATACTACTAGCATGGTGAGTGTATACTGTATACAACTAATGCCCGGCGGTCAGTCACGTTACTCCCGCAGCTCCAGCTAACGTCACCCGCTCTGCCTGAAGCTCCCCTTCTCTCCATCTCTCGTTTGTTCCTTTGGGTATCTCTCTTCAATTGTATACCATGGCGGACCGATACTCCTTCTCTCTTACGACCTTCTCTCCCAGGTATGATTTGAACCTCTTAACCCCAACTCCCAGATGCGCACGATGCTAATATCGTCAACAGTGGAAAGCTGGTGCAGATTGGTAAGACAGCTCCAACTCCGAGTCAAGCAACACAACAACACCATGCCCATCTATCTCTATCCCATGCTTGATCATCGACTACCGAATCTTGAATACGCCTTGCTAATTGCTCATCAGAATATGCGTTGAACGCGGTCAACCAGGGTGTGACAGCCCTAGGCATCAAAGGTGAGTGAAGCTAAGCTACTCTTCGCCGAACTTCCCCTTCTTGTAACTATCTACTCACATCCAATAGCCACCAACGGCATTGTTCTCGCTACCGAAAAGAAATCTTCCTCCCCCCTCATCGATCCTCCCTCTCTCTCCAAGATCTCACTGATCACTCCGGACATCGGCATGGTGTACGCCGGCATGGGTCCCGATTACCGAGTCCTCGTCGACAAGGCCCGCAAGGTCTCGCACACGGGATACAAGCGCATCTACAATGAATATCCACCTACACGTATACTGGTGCAGGACGTTGCGCGAGTCGTGCAAGAGGCCACTCAATCCGGTGGTGTGCGGCCGTACGGTGTCAGTCTGCTCGTTGCTGGCTGGGACGAAGGCGTCGAGCCTGAAGTTGAGTCCGATGACAAGGAGAAGCCATCTGGTAAGACTGGTGGTATCTTAAAGGGTGGACCTAGTCTGTACCAGGTTGATCCCAGTGGAAGCTATTACCCGTGGAAGGCGACTGCCATCGGCAAACACGCGACTAGTGCCAAGACCTTCCTAGAGAAACGATACACAGAGGGTCTGGAACTGGAGGATGCCATCCATATTGCGCTGTTGACACTCAAGGAAACCATTGAGGGGGAGATGAATGGTGACACAATAGAGCTTGGTAAGTGAACAATCATCGCCAACAAAACAGCACAAACAGTATACTGACATTTCCAGGCATCGTTGGTCCACCAGCTGATCATTTGCTGGGCTATGAAGGTGTGGAGAATGCACAAGGCCCGCGATTCCGAAAGTTGACCAAGGAGCAAATCGAGGACTACTTGACCAATCTATGAGACTTAGGACGATAGGATGACTAGACCGAATGATACTACCTACTCACTCTACTCGTATAAGCCATTTTAAATATCCTTATCCTTTCTCATCCATTTTATTTCGCTTGGTATTATTTCATGGCCAACCACTGCGGGTGGCAGCGTATGTCTTTTTCCACGCACTTCCCCTTCACTTCCACCAATTTCAACGTCGCAACTTCTAATCCAACAATCCTTTCTTCCTTAACCACATCACCGGGATCCTCTTTAGTGGAAATGAACATGGGCACGATTTCCTGTTTCACTCAAACCGCGGCACTTTCATCCAATAGTTTCGTTCGCCCATCCACGCTATTAAAAATGGCGTAGATCTACACGCTACCCCGGGCTTTGGCCCCATCATCCACAAATGAAAATGAGGCGAATCGAGCACAATGCCTAGGCTGAAAATAAAGGAAATCTCAAGCAGATGCAACTGCAAGCCTTGTCGATTGTCTAGGCGTGCACTTACTGGATTGGTATGCCTTGCGCTGTTGCGTTGCGTTGCATCTTGCTGGCAACCAGTCTGTATCACAACTCTACTCCTTTCTTACATATTTGCCTCTCTATTTGTCCTTTGCTGCTTTATCTCTCTTCCTCTTCTCTCTTTCCCCCTCTCTTCCACTCTTTCTTACTCTGTACACCTCCATCTTCTCTCTCCCACGCACACGTCAAGCAATGTACATCTACCAAACGGGGTGATAAGCTCGACGAGCTATCACGATCATCGGGATCATACTGATTCACCATGGCCGATTCCGCCGAAAACTTGATGAACGGTATATCTGGTGCCCTGGCCTCAGAAAGCGACATACTACAAATGACCCTGGTCGCCTTCATCGGGCTGTCCTGGTATAATGTCTTCGAACTTATTGTGCTGGTCCCATCGACATTCCGACGCTGGCGCGGACTATACTTCTGGTCTCTACTAGTCTCAGGCTGTATCGGCGTGGTACCATACTCACTCGGATTCCTCATGAAATTCTTCACGAGAGCCGACTCCGTCGTCTCAGTAACTGTCCTGACAATCGGGTGGTGGACAATGGTGACGGGACAATCGGTCGTGCTATATTCGCGTTTACATTTGGTACTTCGAGATGAGAAGGTTCTACGCCGCGTTCTCATCTTGATAGTCGCGAATATCTTCCTACTACACGTCCCCACGTCTGTCCTTACATATGGCGCGAATATTGTCCACGTCGACAAAATGTCTTGGGTAAATGGGTACAATATCATGGAGAAGGTACAATTAACTGGTTTCACAATTCAAGAGGGTCTACTCTCTACGCTGTACGTTATTGAGACTGTCAAATTACTTCGACTAGGCGCCGATGTGGCCAATCGCTCAGACTCACGCTTAATCATGTACCAGTTGATTGGAATAAATTGCGCTATCATGGCGATGGACTTGTTACTGCTCAGCTTGGAATATGCGAACTTTTACGCAGTGCAGATTACACTGAAGGGCTTCGTTTATTCATTGAAGCTGAAGCTTGAATTCGCAGTGTTGGGTAAACTTGTCGATCTCATTCAAGGTTCACGACATCCTGTTTCCATCGCTATTGCAGATACATTCCCACTGTGTTCGTTCACCAGACAACCCGAGACTCCTGAGCAAGAGAATCCTATTGAAACACCATGCGAATCTGAACCCAAGGAGTTCTTTCCTTCACCCCATAGTGCACGAGTGGTGGAAAGTCTAACATTCGTTGAATCGGGGACACCTCATGTATGAAATGACTTATGATAGGAAATATGATAAATGTGTTGTTCAATGACTGGCTGTTTTCTCTCCATCTTTTGAAGGCTCCTCCTTCTTTTGACCTTCGACATCATCCAGTAAAGACTCATCCCACTGATACTCCGCTTCAGAGTCTTCATCCTGGCTATCAGCAACCTCGTCCTCGGCTTTTCGCTTCCGACTTGGCGTAGCGTCGATCTCAGCCCGGAGCAAGATAGGCGATTGCACGCTTCCTTCGGGTTTGATTTCTTTCAATTCATTCTAGACAGCCATTAGACGTATGCAACCATATCACGACAGATGTCCATAATCTCACCGAGAACACCCTAAACGAAACAATAAACTCGGGCAATCGAACTCTGACAACCCTCCCAGCCCTCTTCGTAATCTCCACAAACCTCTCATTCGGCAAATCACGATAAATAACAAGACGCGTATAAATCGCATTTTCCCAGGCAGTATTAGATAAAATAGGATGTAATGTCGCACGAGGCTGATTCTTAATTTTCGTATGAGCCTGATTAATCGCGAGAATAGCGATATTCTTGGCCGCAAATCGAGATAAATAAGTCGCAATATCACTCGCAACATTCCACTTTCGATTCAATAACCACTGTAATTGCTGTTGATCTTTAATTTTGCCTTGTGATAGTTGTTCTTTTAGTTCTGCTGCATTTAGAAAATATGCAGGGAACTGTGATGATACAGAGTCTATCACTATCAATGATGTCCCTTCTGGCGGGAAACTTGAAGGTGGACGCATGAGTAAAGCGAGGAGATGGGCGAGAGTTGTGGCTCTGAAATATATTATTCGTTTTTGGTCTTCATCTTCCATTCCATTTAATCGATTCCTTGGAAGAGGTGGGCCCGTATCTACTAATGTTAGTATGTCTGTCTGGGTCACTATCCCATGGCTGGACAAGGTACGTACCGATCCAGACGACTTTACCACCATCTCGTAGGGCATGTGAAGCCACACTCAGTCTGTTTATATCAGCATATCAAGCTTGTAATCACGAGATCCCGTCTGATACACTCACGCCAGGGCAGTCTTGCCAGCACTCGGTGGTCCAAATAACTCGGTGATGTGACCACGTCGGATTCCCCTGCAATCCGAGTCCTCAAGAATATGATCTAAACGTGTCAATCCAGTTGAAATAGCAGAAGGAGTTGTTTCAGATGCATTCAGAGACTGCGAAGCCGATATAGACACGATAGGTGCTGGACATGTCAATATGGACTAATTCCACA
>Ga0209673_1000544_pt1 | contig 61223 bp, 59 predicted proteins | sample AraplaCol_mMS_r2_2_FD_184274 | JGI IMG/M metagenome (GOLD analysis project Ga0209673, IMG submission 184274) | Arabidopsis root microbial communities from North Carolina, USA - plate scrape MF_Col_mMS_r2 (SPAdes) (version 3) | ecosystem: Host-associated > Plants > Roots > Endosphere | place... | reverse complement strand
TTCTTGTCGTCGGCACCGGCGGTGCGGGTGACCTTCTTGACCTTGCGGCGGGGAGTACCCTTGCCTCTGCGACTTGTTAGCGAGTGTGTGTGATCGTGGTGTGGTGATGATGATGATGATGATGATGATCGTGGTGGTGGTGGTGGTGATGTGAAGGATTGTGCGAATGCTGCTGCTGCTCTGCTCGGAATTGAAATCGGACCCGGTCGGAAGATGTAAAGTATTTAGAATAATCGCAAAGACCCAATTGATTCATTCCATTCCATTCCGATATTCGCATCGCATCGCATTCATCGCATCGCATCGCATCGCATCACAGTGGGAGTCACAGTCGGTGGGGGGGAATCGAAGAAATTGATTATACGTACCCTATTAAGCGTTCAAGTTAGTAAGATTCATCGCCAATAGAGTAGACTCAACAAAGCTAGCTGATTATTCCACCTGGACTTTATTCGAACTATCCAACTGATCGAGACTGCTGCTGCTGCTGCTGCTAGTGATGATGATGGTGGTGGTGGTGGTCATCGCGGCACAAGCTCTCACAGCTTCATCACACCCCTCCACCTCCAGTTCAAATCGAGTCATATCCAGCTTTTGTAGTTCATACAGTCCAGGCCCAATAATCCAACTATACAATCACAAAATGAATAAAATCAAAGCAAGAATTAACCTACCAATCCGCACGCTCGCCTGCATCTTCGCCAGCTTAGCCTGATCCATGATGTCGATTTGTGGGGTGATCGGATCTAGTCGAGTCAGAAAAATGAAAATTATAAAATGAAAAGTAATCAACCAAGTCAAAGAGTTCCAGGGACAAATATCTAGACTCTTCACAGCTGATCTGATCTGGGTTGACGTACCGAGTTTGTGTTGAGGGGTTGAAGTCGGAGAGTTCAAGTTGGCGGGAGATGATGCGCCTCCGTTTTGTGTGGATCTTTTCGCTAAGCAACTTTCTCTGCTTTTCTCTTAGATTGAACAGCTTCAATTGAGCTTTGATAGCTTCAATATTATACATGTTACTCTACTTGTATCTACTATTTAAACTTCATTTCTTCTTCTTTCTTCTGTTTCTTGTGGTTTGTGGGTGATGCTGTTCTCGGCTAACCCTAACGACTCTCTTTCCGGTAGAGTGGAGAGTATCACACTCATACTCTCTACACTCTTTATACATCTACACTTCTACACTTGATACACCTACGCTTTATACACCCACTGCTGTACTAATCAATCATTCTCTTATCACTATCCATCACTCTCTACTTTTCCTCCATTTCGTAAAATACTTCTTCCAAGGATGTTTCTCCCGAAATCCCAACAACCGCTTAATCTTCGCATTCGACAACGGCGCCTCAAACTCCTCCAAATCCCTCCGAATCGGCGTATCAGGGTAATTCTCCCTCAAAAATTCCTCCGTCCGTCTTCCATTCGTCATAGTATCATTTGTCGCATTAAATATCTGAAATCCCAATCCATCCTTCCGAAGTCCAGCCTCACACATCCCTCCCAAATCCCGAGCATCAATATACGACCACCCATGAACCTTCCACTGAGCAGGCTCATGAACATAACTATAAAAAATCTCCTCATCATATTCATCCGGTTCAATAAGTCTTCCAATTCGAAGAATGTAAATATCGACCCCGAAACGCGCGGCGAACCCTCGCGCAACGCGCTCATTACATAGTTTTGCCAGTGCGTATGTATCGGTTGGATTGACGTCTTGATCTTCATCGATGGGGAAATATGGATAATCGGCATCCCCTTGTGCAAAACTCACCCCGTAGACAGTAACACTGCTAGCGATGATGATTTTTCGAATCCCGAGTTTACATGCTGCTTCGACGATATTGTAAGTTCCCTGTGTATTGGCGCGGAACGTCTCATTGTCCGGAACTAGCATGTTACGTGCGTATCCGGCTAAATGAATCACGGCGTCTGGTCGGGGTGGAAGACCCTCGGGGAAGGGTTCATGAAGTTGCCATTGACCAGAAAGAGCGTTGAATACTTGTCCGCTGTCGGCGAGGTCGGTTTTCAGTGTATGCACGTCTGGATGGGTCATTGGCATTAGGTCGAGATTGAGGATTTGGTGTCCGGCAGCTAGCAGTTCGGTGATCACGTATTGACCGGCTTTGCCGGAGCCACCGGTGACGACGATGCGGCCCATTTTGGAATTGGGATTGGGAGTTTGAGGGACGCCCGGGGAGAGACTGTGAGTTCGAGCCTTGATAGAGCGAGTTGGGATTTTGGCGAAATGGTGGAGGTGTTGGGTCAATGGGCCGGGTTGAGGGTTTAGAATGGTGAGTCGGATGACTGGGTGTCGGATCATCATGATGACATTGGTATTTGAACATTCAACGGATTGCCGGACCAGTTAGACTGATTATCAATTCAGTGAAGAAAAGAAGACTGATGGACTAGCGTGTGGGATGGATATTTGTGGTAAATGAGAGCTGATGAATGTATCCGCGAGCCTTGTACAAACGGGTCATGATGATATATAGATTGCACTAGATCATGATGGCACCACACCTAGAATTATGTACATTTAGCTTCACTCGGAACTCTGTTCTTCAGTCCATTCCCATAACTTCCGGGCTATCTCGGGATCTCGAACAAACTCTGTACCGTCACTCCGGAGGCCAATGGGGGTATAGTATGCACCGTTAACCAGCTGATGCTTTGCGGTTCCGACAGCCCAAAGAGCATTCAAAGCTCCACTGGTGGTACTTCGGAAGAAGCTTGACCCGATTGTAGTCAGGGCGTGCTTCATAAAAGAGCCAGAAGCCTTTGCATGAATGTAGAGATCACTATTGACCGCACCTGGGTGCACCGACACCGAAAGAATGTCTGGGTGTCGACGTGCCAGCTCAGAAGCGAAGAAGATGTTCGCCGCCTTGGATGCCCCGTAGCGATGCCAGGTACTTCCCGACAACAGTGACGACGTCGAGGTTAGTCCTTCAAAGGTTGTCGGGCTCATGACGTGGGCAGCAGACGAAACAGTCACGACACGAACGTCAGGGGTCGCTCCGCTTGCGCGAACGTGGTCGACCGTCTTCTGTAGTGTCGGAAGAAGGAGCTTTGTCAACAAGAAATGACCAATATGATTTGTACCCAGCTGCACCTCGAAACCCTCCTCAGTCTTGGTGGGCGGATTACCCATAGTCCCAGCGTTGAGAATCAGGAGGTCGAGCCGATCATTTTCTGCGAGGAAAATTTCTGTCGCGGCACGAATGGACTTGAAGGAGGCTAGATCTAGTGGGATATAACGAATATCTGTAGGGAAAGAGAGCTGCGACTGAATTGAGGCGATAGCATCGTGAGCTTTTGATTCGGTGCGTGCGGCCAAATAGATGCGTGAGGGGGAGTGTTTGGCGAGCTCGAGGATGGTTGCCTTGCCTAAACCGGCATTCCCTGAAGCGTAAATTGTGAGATAAATCTGTGTTGGTGATCTCTTATACCAGACTGAACATACCTCCAGTGACGAGAATCGTTTTGCCTTCGAGGTTGGGGATGTCGCGTTCAGGTTTGAAGGAGGAACCGAGCAAGCCGACGGTCGTTTCATTTAGGGTTGGACCGAGGCTCGACCAGGCTTCAAAAGGGCGTCGCAAGCCGAGTGTTACAAAGCTGCTGAATGCAGCAAGGTCGCGCAAATCCATCTTGAGATGTTATTGCAGTTATTGCAGTTAGTGTAATGGTTGAATGAGTTGTAGCTTCACGGCAGATCGCCGGTCGCGGAGAAGGGTGATCGCCATGTCGCTACTGGAATTCACTATTGCCGAGAGGGTCGAGCGGCACTGGCGAGTTTAGAGCCATGAAGTTTTTCGAAATTATATGCGATGTAAATAGTCAATAAACTAGTAGAGAATGCATGGAGTTAAAGGATTGAAGATTGAAGTTTGAGAAGAGAAGAAGTTGGAAAGTCACGAGACGATCTGATAAGAACCCAGCAAAAAGTATGTACTATGTACATAACTTAGTTAACTATGTGTAAACAATGGACTAAAATACAGTAACAATTGGATAAATTGAGTAAATGGAATATGAAAGATGGTCAAAATACTATAAACTAATAAACACAATGAGTTAGTCAACTATGGTTAGATAGCTCCTACTATAGAATACTCCCTGCATATCCCTACTGCCATTTCCCCGCTGCCTCCCCCTGCAGCAACTTGCAATCTGACATCCTGCAGAAACTTGAACTTCAACTTGCCCACATCCTTCTTCTTCCTTCAAATTTCATCTCTCTCTCTCTCTCTCTCTACTTTATACTCTTCTAGTATACCCTCAATCATGCGGTTCCTCTGCCTCCACGGTGCCAGTACCAATAGCGAGGTACATATTCATCACCCCACTTCGAAATAATCGCTAATTGCTTGCCAAATTGATAGATCTTCGAGATCCAAACCGGTGGTCTGCGTCAGGCCCTTGAAGCCAAAGGCCATACATTTACTTTTATAAATGGCAGTTTAGACGCCAAAGTGGAAGCAGGTAAGTAGTACTCTGATCTAGTAGTACATGGAAGACATAAACTTCAAGCTCACTGAAACCCCACAAACTAATCTTATACTCCGCAGAACTCGAAGGAATCGTAGACGGACCATTTTACAATCACTACCCACGATCCCCCGATCTTCCAAGCTCCGGCTTAAACGATGCATTCGAACATATCCAGAATGAAACCGCCCAGAAAGGCCCCTTCGACGCCGTAATGGGTTTCTCACAGGGTGCAGCTCTCGCCGCGGCTTTCCTCATCCACCACGCGAAAACAAATCCAACTTCCCCGCCACCATGGCGAGTAGCGGTTTTCCTGTGCGGTGGAATACCCTGGGAAAGTTCAGGACTTGAGTATGTGGTTCCGAAACCTGATGAGTTTCCTATTAGGATTCCTACGGCGCATATTGTTGGGAAATTGGATTCATTGTATCCGGAGAGTATGAAGTTGTATGGTTTATGTGAGCCGGCGAATGCGGCTTTTTATGATCATGGGTCGAAACATATGGTTCCGTTTGATCAGAAGAATACGACTGCGATGGTGAAGACTATTGAAGATACAATTGCGAAAGCTATGAGAGGGTGATCGGTGGTGACTGATGACTGACTCGGAAGACACTGGATGATGACTTTGCATTATCACGTTACCGCTTTGCTATTTGAGTACCAGCAGCTTACTCTTGCATTCGCATTGCATCACTGGGTAAGCGCCTGATTATCTTGGTAGTAGTAATTTCATTTTGAAATATGTATTTATCATGAATTCATCCTGGCAGCTAGCGCAAGCCAGATCGAATATGTTCATTGCTGCTTAGACTTATTAGACCGAGAAAAATATTTTGACCATGCGGCTGCGATAATAATCATCACTAAGGCCATGACGAAAGTGTACCCCCATCCCCTATGGACATCGCTTTCTGCAGTCCGCGCATCAAGTCATAGGCCGGCCGACTGGCTGTTCTCAGGCGGGATGACCTTAGCGAAGAACTTCTCAAGATCGTTGATCTCGATAGGATCAGCCGAGTGGCCCAGATTACTATAATGTTGATCAGAAATTCCATCTTGCAAAGTAGAGAACAAGCAATACTAACCTGTAAGTGTTGAACTCGACATCCGACAAGCCAAGCTCCTGCAACTTCTCCGCCGACTGTTGACCATATTGGTACTTCACGATATCATCGTCCTCACCATGAGCCAAGAAAAAAGGCGTATTCTGATTCGCCCACTGCTCAGGAATGAAAGTCTTGATTCGATCACTGAGAAGAAGGTAGCACGACAATCCAAAGACACCGCCCAATTTCTTATCAGTCGTCAAGCCAGTGAAGACGGACATCGCACCGCCTTGCGAGAATCCACCTAACACAATGCGCGACGAAACGATACCGCTATCAAGTTCCTCTTTGATGAGATTGTTGAAGTATTCACGGGATCGGGTAATGCCAGGTTCATCTTGCGAGCGAAGCTATAGCAAGGCGTCAGTGGGGGACTAGATTGGCGGGGGTTAGTTGGGGAACTCACGTCACTACCGAGGCTCGAGATGTCGTACCAGCCGGGCATGCTCATGCCCATGTTCTATGCGAAAAGTTGAATTAGTAACCTTAAAAAGTTACAGAACAATGTAGAATGCGATTGGTCTTACCACTGTGATAGGAATAGATGGCGCATTGGGAAAGACGAACTTGACTTCGTCGAACATTCCGCGACGACGCCAGTTTTGCGCAAGCGCCATCCTGAATCAGACCATGGTTAGCTATATTGTTTCGGTATTCGAAGTGTATCTAGATTGGATCGTACCAGCCGGCACCACTAAAAGGAGGAAGATTAGCTGGGTTGTTGATTACTGCTTGGACATTGTTGACGAACCTGTCACCCAGACCATGGGCCATGATCACCGTCGCGGTGTGCTTCTTGAGTGCGGGAACAACATAGGGAGCGCGTGAAGCCATAATGAAGTGAGATCGAGGGTATCAATTCAAAGAATGGAATGTAGAAAGGAGACGAGAGAAGAAAAGTGAATGGATGGGTTGAGCAATAACTATTCTGCCTGATTTAATTGCCGAGGATGCCTTCGTCGGGATCACCGCCTAACTCACCGCTTCTTCTATCAAAATGGAATTTGGCTTGTTGCAATTTCTCATTTGCTTGCTTAATTGGCTGAATATGACTGCTAGCTCTGTTGAATAGTCACAGAAGCATGAACCTTCGTCGCTGGTAGTTGCTGTTGGACAATTTGATCTAGTGATGGTTTCATGTTGATGTATAGACTGAATACCAAGCACAGCCACCACGACAATGCATCTTGAAAATGTCAACGAGACTATGATTGTTATACCTTTGTCATCCAACACAAATTACTCCCCCTCTTTCACGAAGTTCACGAATGTTTCTTGAGCGAGGGCTCAATCAATCTAAAATCATTAAAAATCCTTGTATCATCGTATGGATGGCTCTTTGTCCTGACCGGGCCCTCTCCATTTCGATCACTCGGGGCTCGTCCAAAACGCCCGTCTTTAAGACCTCCATGGCCGACATGATTTTCCCAAGATCTTCTTCTCATACTTGATGAAAATCTTGTATCGAAATACCGCATGACATTCAATCTCAGTTTTGAAAAGACTGCAAGCACTCTATCCCGTACGATATATCGGCACTCATGCCAGTCCGACGGGAAGCTAAGAGTCGGAACGCCCCTCCATAGGTACTATTTAAATCCCGAAGGGATCCGGAGACTAATACGAATGTCCGCATGATAGCTACCTTGCACGCTAGCGCCTCGGCTTCCTCCATGCTGTGTGTTGTAGGGAGGATTGCGCGGTTCGCATGAATCCATTTAAGGGCTCGCTACAGTAATCGTTTCGCGGAGGCATCCTGGCCGGTGGATGGTTCGTCTAGTAGGAGGAGAAGGAGGGCTTCCTAAGAACGGTCAGAACTCATCACGACTAATCCACAATGGAGGGATGCATACCAAGAATTGCAATGGCGACAGTTAGCTTTCTCTTGGTTCCACCACTCAACGCTCTCGCAGCTGTATTCTGATACTGAGTGATATTCAAAGCTGCGAGAACTTGGTCCACATTTTCCTTCATGCGCCGCAGACCTTTGACTGTAGCGTAGAACTCCAGAGTCTGGCGAACAGTTGTTTAATTATCCACCGCATCATCTTGTGGACACACGCCAGTGCTTAGTCGCACTTTTAAGAGCCGAGTGAGAATAGAGAGCCTGTTAACAAAAATGTTTCCGAAATCAGGCCAATGCTCTCCTCGAATCATGTTAATCACCGTGGTTTTCCCTGGTCCATTGCCAACGAGCAGTGTAAGCGTTTGGATAGGGGAGATAGATAATGAAACGTTCTGAGCGGCAAATGATCAACCAAAGAACTTGCTAACGCGAGAAACATCTAAGATCGGGGCTCATCGCTTTGTATATGGCATTGCGGGTCTCATTTTATTCAACCATAATGTCTCGTCGATTATCAAATGAGGGGAGACCATCATCGACTGGGTGATGCAGCCTTGATGGGGATTTCTTGCGCCAGAAGAATAGCGAACGCACCCAGCCCGTGCCGGTATATTCGATGAAACCGAGGACGATGACGAGGAAGATGATCTGGTAGACAAAATTGGCATAGAAGCCACCATATAGCATGTATGCAAAATCCCTACTGGGCTGAGCCAATAGCTCCAGTCAGGAATTGGTGCCGCGGGCCAGGGCATTCCCACAGCCACCTACCTAGGCGTTAGAGAATGGATCCAGTATGAAAAATGATGAACTGAATTTATACGTGTTGTGGAAATGGTCTTTATGAATCTCATATCGAGCCCCGAAGCCACTCGCCGGTACATACTCCGTACATCTTGGACGACTGAACAAATCTGCCCTGGAAGATCACACTTCTGAGGGTTGTAACTCGAATAAGAAAGTACAGTGTCTAACACAAGACTGATTCACATATTGAAATTGAAAATGCAGCTTCCCGAATACGATCGCATTGGTGATAGTAGTGAGTGGTAACTGATAGTAGAATATCGCATGAGCAGATGCAAATTTACATAGTGGCAATTCGAACAATAACTGAACTCGAGATTATTATACATTAGATAGCCCCATACAAGACATGAAAGGTTCTACTTCCCGACAGACAAAAAGCGCAACTCCTCCTTCATGGTTTCAATAGAGGCATCCATAACATCATCCTCTACAACACCATCTTGCCAAGATAAGGACAGTACAAGACATCCATCCCCGCCCGTGACGACCGAGACTCCAATCGCATTCCCCATCACACTGGCACATTGTGAAAAAGCCATGTCCTGAATACAAGGCAGATTAGGATCCTCAGTCAATACAACAGCTCCAATATTAGAAACTTCAAAGCTCTTATCGCGGTCTTCCCCGACCTTAGAAAGACAAAGCTCTTTCTGATAGTCGTTGACGAATTTCAGAAGATTAGGCCCCGTGTCAGCACCCTGACGGTCCAACGCAGCTTGAATAGTCTTCCGTGAGCGGCGAGCTTCTTCCCAGGGAAATGTGATAGAATCACTAGGTAGCACAGTGGAACGAGTATATGACTCTTCAATATCAGCGACGAAAACACCCATAGACTCTTCGGTGATGATATCTGGTAGAAATCTGCGAGTGGAAAAAGCACCGGTGCAATTCAATCGCGTAAATGACTCTGGAATATTCTTGAACAATGCCCGTGCATAGACAGTCTGTAATAGTGCCGTGATAGTCGTGCTTTCCTGACGACAAGCCCTTCTCAGCTGATCCACCAATTTCTTAGAAAATGGCACCAAGCGTATGAGGGTGCTGGTAGGTAACAGAATCTTCGAACCAGTCCATAGTTCCGGATCCCTTGGCGAGTAAATCTTAGCTTGAAAGATTTTCTTTGCTAGAAACCAGAACGAGAGGGACATGGGGTGGATATCCTCGATATTAGGCAACAGCGGAATCTGCGGAGTCTTCACAGTGTGCGAAATCTCGCCGTCAGAAGTAGATCCCAATGCGCGCAAAAATGAAAGATGGAATGATTTGGCGGAGGTTCCATCTCCAAGTGCGTGATGTAGAATCAAAGCTACTGTGAAGCGACGACTGTCTTCCTCGTCGATTAGGACGTGTAGTCGCCAAAAGGGGTTCGGCGCGACGAAAGGCTTGTTGTGTTCACTTTGGAGCACAGCCTGCAGATCTAAATCTGGAGTTAAGTAGTCATCTCCAGTAAGAGTGCTGTTTGATGACTTTTGCTGTCGTTGCGTGAACTGTACCACCTGATCTAGGTCAATTGTGGGTAGTCGCACAAAATACGGCTCTTGCGTATCATCCGCTGCGGGTATAGCAGACAGTATTGGATGTTCTTCAATAACTGCCGCGCATGCCTTGAACACATAATCCTTGATTGGAAGTGTATACTCTCTGGGGAGCGTGTATGTAGCTGCCACAGCGAGGTTCAGATAAAATCCAACCTGATGACGCGCAGTGGAGTACTTTTCCAACCGTCCTACGTTGAGATGTATTAGTGGTCGATTAGGAAGAAAAGACACCGGGAGGTGTTGTAGTGATACATACCGACTGGACGAAGCTTTTCGAATTGATCCATGATGCTGTTGTAGAGTCAATTAGGGGAAGAGGTGGAATCTTCAATAGAGCAATCGGTTCCATCGGACCGCGGAGTCGGACTGTCAAGATCTTGTCGCCCCACTTAGTTAGTTGTGCATTGTGCCTGCAGGGGCGGTCTTAGCGTTCCTGTCATCCCGGACAGAGGTGACTAGAAATATATTCGAACTTGGTGAATCAGGCAATGAAAAGTAGCCTATATTCACGTGGAATATGACGGCGGAAGAAAAGTTGGGTATGGATGACTGAAACTAGGGTCTGTTGTATAAGTTTGCACACCGCGTGCTATATACTACTATTGGATCATGATGGATTGATCGTTGTTAATATGAAATAAATTTGTATTTTGAAAAATCTAAGAGATTTCCATGAACAGAGAAGAAATTGAGCCATCGAAAGCTCCGAGCTGTATTCTAGACTAGACTGAAATATGATAATATCGTGTTGCAGGATCATACTCGAGAATTACTTCCCCCTGCATATCCCGTACCGGAACAACAAACTGCTTCCATAGATGGATCTCGTAGGATAGAGCAGTCTCACCAGGTAAGACTAACGCACAAAGGAATGCCTTTTCTCCATTTTGGGAACGCCGTACAGAATTTCCTCGTACATCAACTGCGTGCTCTCCAGCTGCATCCTGCGGACAAAGTACGACCGCTAGGTTCTGAGACTTTTGGTGGAAGGGGAAATCGGCTGGTGGATTCCAACTGATAGTAATACCGGCACGAATTCTTTCGGTAAATGGAGAACCTTGGCTGGTTTCATATAAGTCTCGGCTAGACTTGTTTGACATGGCGAGGGTTTGTCGATCCGTTGTTGCGCCCACTTGACCGGCTTTCTTTGCAGATTGCTTTTGCTGAGAGTCAGTGTGCAAGGACCAAAGTTTCAGGTGGAAGGCTTTGGCCTGATCCTCTGTAACTCCAGGTGATTTCATGCATCGCTCCACAAAGGCCTCTACTGGTAGGCGTAAGAGTTGAGCTCCCGTTTCGTTCGGAGCGAGATCAAAAGGTGCGATTGATGGATTACCAGACTATATCAAAAGATATGTTAGCTATTTTCACCCGATAGAAAGTAAAGAATGAGATGGGAAATACCTTAGTGACAATATAATGGCGGACATCCTTGTTTGACCATGTCATCGGCACGTTCGGGTTATGGCCGGGCTGTTTATGTGTCGTCCGCGCGGCGAGGAGCATCTCTGCGTATCGAAGGGTATTCTTCGTTGCTCCCGTATCCAGGAAACTCGGATTGACACATGCAAGCACCGCAGTCTTGCATTTGCGGGCGCCAGAAGGGTCAAATACATGTTTGAGGGTCTTTGTCAAGGTGCTCTGACGAAAAGGAACATAAGTCTTCTTCGAATTGGAGGCGTTAACACCTGCAATACTCCGAATACAATCCTTCAGCACAGATAGACTCATGTTGATTTCACGAGTTTCTTTCATTCGGTCCGCACTGTGATCAAAGATATCGCGGGCAGCCTCGGACCCGGCTAGATCGACGAGGCAAAGATACCCATCGTCCACGACATTGGCATCTGGATTCACAATTCGAAGACGACAAACAGCATGGCTTCGTGAAGACCCGCAATTTTTCTCCGTGGATGCCGTTTTGCGGTAAGCGGTAGCTTGCTCGATGAGCTGTAGGAGCTCTCCAGTAAAGCTGACTTCGAATTCCGAAGCACCTGATAGCTGGATATCTCCAAAGGAGTCTTCAAGTAGTTGAAAAGGCGCGGGGCCGGTCAGTTGCGAGGCAAGTAGATCTGTCAGAGATTAGGTCAAATGGACTTGAAAGATGGAGTGTAGGTCCTAGTCCCTCCGATTGATGACATCGTACCTCGCGCAGATGACCCAGCGAGCTCGAAGATGGAAACGAATATCTTTCTTTTTCCGGGCAATGACCCATCAAACAAAGCCCCCGTAACGGATCTTTCGAGACGACTGATACTGAATGTTTTGCCAGATCCGGTTTGACCGTAGGCGAAAAGAGTTCCCACGTTGCCTGCCCACACCCATGGCAGAAGAGGATGCACTATATCCTCGTAAATGGTATCGGTTGTAGAATCTGCGCCATAAACCTTTCCAGCTTGGTAGACCGATGACTAGAAAGAGTTACTTAGCCTCCCTAGAAAGTGAACAGCTGCTGACTGTAGGCAACTCTCGGGGTCTTCGGCGAACGAAGAGATCGTTACTTCAGGAAGTGGCTTCTGTCCGATCCCACAGCGAGTCAGTACTCACATTCAAAGTGGGCAATCCCCGTACAACCCTTTTCAGTTCATGCAAATCAACTACTCCACTCTCATTTTTCCGAGTGAAAATAGCAGGCACTTGCCCCGACGATATTTCATCTTTCAGAATCGGGCGGATACGCGTCGCCACGACGAGGTTACTGGCCGTTGGCTCGGGGGCCGCATTCCGTTTGGCAGGCGGCGGCACAAATCGCTTGAGGAGCAATTGATATCGCTGTACATTTTGTAGAAGATATTCTTCCATTGCGTAGTAGTGGTTGAAATGGTTCTAGCTCTTCTAGTGTTGGAGAGTGTTGGAGAGTGTAAACAAACATCAATGTAGATGAGATGTCAGAGCGGGCCAGGCACCCGAGGGTCTTTGACGTCCAAACGCACTACCCGTGCGTGCCTGAATTTGCCTGACTTTTCTTTGTGTGTCTAGAATTTTCAAGGATCGACTTTAAGGGACAATGTTCGCTGGAAAACAAAACTGCAGCCTTCCGTGTGAATCCTAGTCAGCAGCGAGCAGATTGCAGCCTTCAACTTGTACCTGTCCAATACAATAGTTACGGCTCCTTCGACCATGTGATTGGCCAATATTGGATATTTACCCACTATCCTTATCCTGATATGGACTAGCGCAGATGATCAAGGGATCAAATACGCTAGTCTGAATGAGGTTAGGCAGATATCTCCGCATTGGGTTAGATCCAACGTTGGCATTAAATGATGCATGCATCGAATTGATCAGACAAAAGTTCAAGATAGAATTGATATCTGACTATGCAAAGACATGGTTAGCTCAATGGTAAATATAAGAGAAAGCGCTTTTTCAAAACAATATCATAGCTCGTCAATGCGCGTGGTCATTCAGGTGGATGTAGCGACCAACACCGAGCTCCCCTAGAAAGGCCCCAGCGAGGACCGAGCAAAGGTACCCAATATTTTGTGTCATGACAGCAAGCATCCTAAAAATATTAGCCATGAAATTATATAGTCAAGTTCATGCTGTAGTGTAGTCAACTCACAGTAGATATGAAACACCCAGGATGATTATAAACAAGCCCGCACGTGGAAGATCAACGCTAATCCGCCATGAAATCGGGCCATCATCTACGCTGCGGACGATCTGGATATTCTCCTCAACGCCTTGTGCATCGATCATGGTCCCAATCTTTGCATCGGAGTTAGATTCAATACAGCCAGCTTCATGATTCTTGCCTGTAACAGCAACATATCGTCTGCAGAGATGAGCAGGATGCCACCGTCGTTCCATGACAGCTTTGAAGGCGAGTAGGCCCCGGTAAATGATGGCAAGAATAACGAGAAAGATACATGTGCCTGCATAGGCACCAGGGGAGCTGGGCTTCCATGCATTGGAGAAGAGAGGCGTGGTGTGGGAATCGGTGAAGACCACTGGCATGCTCATAGAGGAGCTGGAGCCTGAGCTGGAAGACATGGCCATTCCATCCATTGATTCCATGCCCATTGAATGGTCCATAGTGAGATATAAAACTGGTTGATTGATTGTGGCGAGAAATCGAGAGTGGAGATGTGCAATGTCCAATTGAACTGGATCGGAGACTCTGTAAGGCCTTCCTAGGCTGCCCATCAGGTGATTTCCGTTCCCGTCAACATTGGGGAGCTCATGACTACACTTCTTCAGAAGACAGTCGAACAACTCCTAAAAATGACTTTATCAGCCACCGAGTTGCTCTTTCTTCGCTTTGGGAATTGCCGTGGCCGTAATTGGCAATCTCGTCACTGTTTTGGTCCTCTGCTTCTACGGACTCCACAAGAGGAATGGATATATGGGAGTCGCAAGACAAATTCGTATGTCCTTTTTACTAGACTTGCCTCATGATCAGAGCATTTCATTCGTCGATCTTTTTGTTTATCGCAGCATGAGAAGACTGAAACCTTACACCCTGCATATATCACGCCGACGGGGCACCCATTCATGCCAAAAAGCCAGATGGCCAGAACCTCCAGCCTGGTCTAAGACAGTGCCAGTATTGGCCTGAACAGTACCGTCGGGCCCGAAACGAGGCTTAGTATGGGAGATGGTCAATCGTTTCTCACTCTTCCTGTCTTCTCTTCTAGACCAAGCAATCCACACAACGAAAGTCGCGAGAGTTAATGGCAACGCTATCGTCCAGTATATCCAGATACTTGGAGATATTTTCAGTGTGCCATCTGGATCACGCCAGATAAATATGTCCATACTGAGTAGTGTAGCCACGCATGTCCCTGGTAAGTAAATGGCACCGAGAATGGAAATGGCTTTCATTGCGTTGCTATCACTTTTCCCGTCTATAGCGATGGAGGCGGAGTATTCGGTATCGCTTTGGGATAGGGTTGCCAGAAGCTGGTATGAACAATAAGTTACTGCACATCAACTACAGACTTGACGTTGAGTACTCACAAAATTAGTTTGACTTTGCGCCCTCTCCCCTATTTGCTGTATTTGCGACACCAGCATTTTAGTCCTTCGCCGCGTGTATTCCACATCATCGCGGTTCATCAGCCGCGCTGCCCTGAGGCTCTTCGATAGTTCAAGGTCTGGTCCACTCTGATTTGTGCTCGACTCCATTTTATGCTCGTTGAGAAGGGTCTCGTTAAACAACTGTACCAGCCAATCTCCGCATTCCAAACAGCAGCGCCCAACATGTTTAATTATTGCCACGTCGGATTGGCAGTAGCTCAGCTGCTGGATGGTTCCCTTCGAACTGAAATGCATTGGCTCTTTGTCTAAGCTCGCACGACGTCCGTTCAGGTTTGCGGGGACTCCGAGGCCAGTTTGTCGCTCGATTTTGAGGATTGCATCGTCGATGGTATTTCGGTAGGCTTCGATTTGCTGATGATGTGAGCGATAAAGCGCGGCGATGAAAAAGAGAGGATCAATACATCGCTCTAGTGAAGAGGTCAAAGTAGCGAAGACGGAATCTTCATCTCGAATGTGTTGATAAAGGACGTAAGTAGTGCGATGAGAAGGGTCACAGGTTATAGAGGCACAATCAAAACCCGTGGTACGCGAATTGGCCACTTTCAGGAGAAAATAGGCGCGCCCACTATGAGAGCAGTGGAAATTGGTAAAAACACCGTTATTTGCGAGGAAAACTTCGATGGTGCGCGGGTGTAAGTTCCAAGACTCTTGGATATTCTGAAATACCGGTTTGGACATGGAGAGTCTGAGCCTTCCCAGTTGGATCTGGGGAAAGGATACCACTTTGAAGTGCCATGAATCTGAGCCATTGTTCCTTGTTTCAAGGAGATGATCAATTTGACTGCATTCATATCGATCTTGAGAAAAGCGAGCTTGATTATTGAGGTCATTGGGGATCAAAGGAATGAATCCTTCCAAGAACCTGATACCTTGCTGGCCATCGACAGAAAGGTCAGCCCATGTTGCAAGTTTCTCTTCTCTGGTTTCCATCATTGATTAAAGTGAAAGTGTTGTATACAGAAGATCAGATTATTCTTCCGCTTTAACAGAAATTATCAAAATGATGTCTTAACAGTTTTAAATGAGGCTCAACCGTGACTTGAGTTAGGTGCAAGTAAGACAAAGATCAAGTTCTTACATTGCCACCACAAATCTAAGAGAGGAGAAATCTCAAGCCACTGCATATTGGTATGGATGCATGCCAACATCCAAAGCAACTCGAGAGGCGAACCAACTAGAGCAAAGTTCCGCCTTGCCACGGCATGAGCTGCATGGCTGTTGCGAAACGAACTAGTTCGCGGGGCTGGGGAAAGGATGGCTGCTGACGGTGATTGTGCAAGACCATGCAGGTATCGGGCTTCTTTCGGGCTTTACCCATCCAGTCTATCCATAGCCACCACAAAATTGAGGCAGTAGGCATTTTAAGCCACTCCCGTACAAGCTGCATGGCTTTTGGAAAGCGCCTAGGACGAATTGGTTGGCTGTAAATGGGCCCTGCCTGTCACAAGAGACGTGGCAAGAAAGAAGGACCCCGGCTATTCTTTATCAAAGTACGAGCTAGTCTGCCTTGCATTACGCCATAGATACGATTTGCCAGTCTCATCAGCAGATTCGGGGCGTTATGGGCTGTTAATAAAGCCCCGGCCTTGCAGAAGATAGCTGGAGTAAGCTAGTTTTCCTCTTTAGACGGTATACCGACAGTTTTACTCCTTGTGAGTCTCCTGGCAGTTTCTGAGGAGATGATTACGAGTGGCTTATTACCTCGCATTAGCGCCATGCCATAGAAACAGATTGATTTACACATTTGTAATTACGGTTCATGGTATCTCATGGTGGAAATTTGAGATCATGAATCCCAACATGCCACGACTATCAACATAAATAAACTTTTCTCTAGATACTCTATGGCATTTGAGATGTTGTATTGCGGAGAGAAACACAAATATAAACTTGAACCAATTGGCGAAAGTCAAGGGCTTGACAAACTGCCACTGGGTACTAACTAGTAACAGTCACACCAAGACATACGAAAGAATACATTCACAGATTTGCGCCATCTGCGTCTCTGTGTCTCTCCTGTGGCCAGAGAATGTTTGAGTTCATGTGTGGTACTTTCAGTGCTTATGTACATACTAGGCAAACCATCACACCAAGGCGCATTTTATTTATGAGGCTAGGTCTTGCATCAAGCTTGGAGGACCAGTGAGAGAGGTGCTGCAGTATTTGGCTATTTCTATAGATTGTGAGTTGGTTATATAAGTAGTCGGTAAAGTTGGCCGACAGCTTACCCTCTCGATGACTACCTACTTTATCATTTTTCCTAAAAGGTATTACTGGTCCCAAAATACATTCGCAACAAGCCTGAATCTCCAACTGTGACTCTCTTTGCAGTTAAGCTAGGTTCTCACATCTCTCACAAGTCGCACTTTGTATACTGAAAGAATCTGAGACACCGTCGTCGCCATGGCAGATTTGTTAAGGAGAAGGGGCGAATTTATTCATCGCAGACAGTTGCCCGAACTCCCCGCTGGATATGATGACTGGTCAGCACAAAAGAAAGTATATTGTAGATTCTCATCGGGGACGATCAAAAGAGCACATGCTGGATATCCCAGAATACAGCACAAATTACGACCAGGAAGATTTGGTCTTGTATTCTGCCATCGCGGGTACTATGAACGTGCCGCGCACATTGTGGAAAATTCACTCTCTGCCATTGCTTGGGGATTTGCACACAATTTATTCCTCCATGAGGTTGATTGTCGTTTTGGCTCTGACTCCTCCGGCCCTGACACTCGAAACTATCAATTTATAGCCCATGACCTAGGCCCCGAACGTGTCACTTCGTGGAGATTACAAGATTGGTCTGAGCTCGCCTACGAACAGGTTCAAGGGATACAGCTTGTTTCTAGACGAGTGGATTTGGATAATCTCGACTTTGCAAGTACATATCTCCGCGCGCACGAGAAAGTGCCCCGGTTGAGACAGGCAATGCATATGGATCATACAATCCCTTATGGGCTTCAAATCGATTTGAGAGAAGACGACTTTGCGAAGGCTATTGTCGAATTTACCTCACAATATCCCAAAGTCAAGAATCCTCGAGCACGGATGTTCATATCCGATACCGAATATCAGCGCCAAAATGTAATTCTGAAGGGTTACAATATCCGATATGCTTCTTACGGAATGCTTATACACAGAGCTCGACAGTATGCTCGCGCAGAATACGGTCGTCAATTTCATCCAGATCAACTGTTCGAATGTCCGAATTTAACCATGGTCTTTTATCCAGGACCTCTGGTTGACCTTGCAATGCAACGAAAGGGTATGAGCCCGCGTGCTTCTATTAAAGAACGCTGGGATTCTCTCACGTTGGAACACCTTACCAGCGTCGCTAGGGAGCAAATTCAGTCCTTTGTTAATATTGAAATAGGCGAGGGTGTATACAATTTCATGCTTGAAATTGTATATAGTGGCCTGGGCCTCGGTTATCACGGTTATCCAGAATCAAGAAAGCCTTCGAAAGGCCCGGCAAACCCCTTGACGGGAGAATCCCTTGACTGCCTTGACCTAGAGACCCTATTCGAGAGTCGCGTCGATCGAGCCATGATCGATGTTGCTTTAGATTTAAGGAGAGACCACCCTGATGTGGTGCTTTCGTCCTGTACCCGTCTAGCGGACGTCATTACACCGGATGGGATGAAATACGGTACAAGGTATGACAACGGGAGCTTAACCCCCTGGCCAGAAGGTCAAAGGGGGCTTGCCCGGGAGCTTCGAGCAATGCATGGAGGTTTGTACCCCCAGTCCGACTTGGTCGTTGCGGATGATCCTGATGCGGAGGTCGCTGCTCGCACATGGATCGATCAATACTCGTCTTTGAACCGAAGTGAGCTCTTGAACAAGCCTTACTACGAATGGTTATCAAATGAGCCAAAAGTATATGACGCCATCTGGGAGATCAGTCACGGAGAGTTCCTGGCGAACAAATGTGAAGAGTACGAAGTCGGCGAAACTCAACGTGAGCAGAGGGAGCGAATCGAGGCAGCAATGGATAGGATGCACGAAGGAACAGCGCCAGTGGGAGATGTGGAACAGATGCCTAGCAGCCCAGAAATTGAATCTCAAGAAACAGATACTGTTAGAGATGAAGATATCACTGGTCAGCAGCCGCCTGAACAAAAAGCGCCTAATCAAGTGCCAGCTCGTGGACAAGCAGCCACTAGCATCGGGGAGCAAAACTTCCAGCGAATGGTTGAACAGTTAGAAGCGAAAGAAAGAAGAGAAAGGAAACAAAGGATGGAGTGGAAAAGAAACGCATCTACGGCACGTTCAAAGGGAGATCGAACGAGATTGCCACCCCCGAGTGAAGTGAAGAGACTACACAATGAAGCACTGCGGAAAAAAGCTGAAAGGCAATCAGAAAGAGAATTGGAACAGGCCAAAGAGAGACAAAACCGGAGATTCCAAGGAGCAGTTGATAATGCAAATGAAAGGGTAGTTGGAGAAGCAGAACCCCAGCATGTGCTTTATGCGGAGTCAAGAGGCTACGGCCTGGGCCACAATAACCAATTTCACGATGACCAGGGAAATTTGAACAATATGGGGATGACTTCGATATCCACAGGGGATGGAAATAACGTTGAGTCGAGAGACAATGGCCAAAGCCATAGCATGAACTACCAGGGAGGTAATTACCAAGTGGCTAACCAAGGATATGCAAATAATATTGAAATGAGTGCTAGAAATCAAAGAGCAGGAAATTACACTGATGGTCGCGGTCGAAATGATGACCAAGGATGGTGTTTATCCTGTTCTTGCTGCTGCTCGGGTTCTGAAAGGGACTAGTACTGTTTGTACCTTGCTACTACATTGATAGATACGAATGACAGTAATAATTCTATTTGCACAAACTTACACTGACGACGTTGTTCAAGTGATCAAGTCCACTCGTTTCGAGCCCGAATTGAACAAGATGCGAGGGCTTGACGCTTTCGATGTGACAATCAAGGTGCACGGCGTATTTAAAAAAAATACTATTTGTTATAAACATAGTAAGATATTGGATTGATTGTTGGTCACCAGATATTATATCCTCCATATAAGTCACAACGTCACAACAAAATGAACCCGGATTTTGATACAATAATCCGCATATCACATCAAGATAGAAGTATCATGTGGAATTGGAACCTGGCAACTCAGAATGCGCATGCTTCATTGACCCCATTACTTCATACTGCGTTATGGAGCCAGCTACTTCCTCGGGAGACTTGGTATGATCGAAACCGGTATAAGCTCTAGGATCTTGAGATGCGAAGTCTCGTTGTTGCGCCTGCAACTGCTCATGCTTTTGTTCCAACTTCCGTCGCTTCGACCCACCACAGAATATCGCGAGACCAGCCGCGATCAAAAGTGGAATACCGAGCCCAACTCCAAGTTCAGCACCCATCGCGACAAGCTGGTCTTTGTTAGAGGTCGTTTCCGGGCACGTAGAGCTTGATTCGGTGGCTGTTGACGAAAATTTCCCCGTTTCACAGGATGAAACATTCGCTGTAGTCGTTGTGTTCACTCTCGCCTTCCCATTCTGCGCGACGGTCACGTTGGCAGATATGTATTTGAATATACCCAATGCCTTCTCTGGTGTGCAAGCCGTTGCAGCCGATATGTCGTCGTGGGCGCAGGTGAATACATCGTAAGAGCTATTGCATTGAAACATATTGGCCCACTTATCAGGAACTTCTACGGAATCGCTGGGAATTAGTATCACTAGACACACCTTGCGCAGGCGTAGCATTCACAGATGACGTACCCTCATAGCACGCCCTCGGACATTGAGCAAGGGGCCAGGTATCGTCTGCACAGAGTCCGAGATATACAATTCCATAATTTGCAGTGAAACACAATTCATTCAATAAGCAAGACTCCCCCTCCAAGCAGCAAGCCAAACTATCGCCGGGGCATTTCTTATAGTTCTCGTCTGTATCCCCGTTCGGGTAATAGCAGGTCGAATTATCGGCAATAGTCCTCGAAATAAGAAGAAATTGTATAAACCATGAAATCAGGCGAAGTTAGCAATAACGTGATATTCTCGGATGGATGTTAGAACTGGAACTAAGCCCAGAACTTGAAGTTATGGCAGGCGTGAGGAAAGTAAGAAATTTCAACTCGAGGTCCACCATCGTTTTGCACAAAAGGGTTTGAGAAGATCGACAGACCATCATTCCAAATTACGGTGCAACGAACACATAGCTTGGCCCCCAGGGTGGGGGCGAGGTGAATCTGCCTCGCGTCTGTAGACTCTGGCCAGGAAAATACATAGTAGTATTGCTGATACATTTGTTCTATACATAGGGGGGACGAGAACCAATTATGTTTGGGATCGCCATCGACTGCTTGAGTCTCTATACGGAATATGATAAACAGCATTCAGAGCGAATCGTATCAGGCCGATCTATAACTTGGAAGTTTGAAGACGACGCGGAAATGAGAGCGGCGATCATTCCTTGATCAGTCCTGAATTGAGCCTCACTTGACTCGGGGGCTGAGGCACTGCTGGTTCTCTGGTATGACCCCTGCATCGAACTTCACTTTAAATCGTTGCGTACGACTCTATCTGTAAAGTCGGATCTTCCGATAGCATGGGCAAGTGGAGTTCGATGCAAGTACTGAACCTTCAGCACTTGCTTGATCAATGTCCTGGTAGAAATCGAGGTATACATCAGCCGTGTTTAGAGAATGTAGCAATTGGCGTGCTTGATGAGGCTGCGGTTTACTACAGGCTTCTGTGAGTGACGGTAGGTTTCAAGATATAAATCTTTAAATTCTAACCCAGTTGGCGAAGGGTAATAGGAATCCCGCATATCGGTCTCGGCAAATTAAAAGAGAATTCGATCCATATTAGTTGCTTGCGAAAATGACCGGGATACCTGCAAAGCTCGTGCCCAAAGCTTTCAGGCTGACACGTCAAATGAGGCTGAAAGTCGGCACTAAACCAACACCCCAGTCAGCTACATAACATTTCTCAGTCGCATCATCGTCGATAATCTCTTCACAGATCGAATGAAACCCCACTATCGTATATCTGTCCACTATCCTTTTGGTATATGACCTTTCAAAAATAAAAGTCTCATCTCCGGCTCCAAAATGAATACCGACGTAAATGCAAACACAGAAGCCATGTGAGTAAACTGCGTTCACGACGTTGTAGCAAACGGACTCGCAATGACTAACTAGCTTCAAACAGCTCTAATAGTTGTCCGGAATCACCAAAGCAGCCATCCCAACTCAAATACACAGAGCTCCTCCGAATCAAACCAGAGATCCAGGGTTTTAACAAAGCCATAATCTCGCTTTTCACCTCCGAGCCACGCCTTCAATTCCAGATCTGCCAAACCTCCAACTGGGAAGATGGAGACGGATTCCCGGCATATAATCTGTGGAGTCCTGCATTCTTCGGAATGACTCTTTCACAACTAGAGAGGGGCAAGTACAAGTTGAGTCGAAGTGACTTCATCATCACCAGATCCGAAGAAGACACGATATCCTTAAAGGAAAGCCAACCCGAAAACCTCACTTTTAATCCAAGGAATATTGTCGGCAGTATAGACGTCGATCCTCCTCCATTTTTTTGTTGTACTTGCTGCTTACAATATCGGGGATGGGTGAGGTTAAGCAATAACGAGCGGTGGAGATTCGATGAGATATTGAGAGAGCATTTTCAGTTCAGCAAGGTAGATGAATCATCTGAAGATGAAACCTCTCAGGAGCTGGCTCGATCTAATCGAGTCATATCATGGTATCGGAATAACAGTTGGGGATGGAGGGATAAAGAGGCCAAACCAAGTTTACCGTTTGAAATGGGGGAAGATACGCGTCTTTGTCGGATAGCTTGTGCGTCTAGGGAGACTGAGATGGATATTGTACCGGATCGTGTTATTGCAGTTATGAATCCGGATGGGTTTGTCTTTCTTGAGAATTTGGAGTTAGATTCAGAAGGACCTGATACTCGGGATCTTCGGGAATTGGTTATTTTGACTGGACTTGCGGTTGCGAGTTTTGAGAGACCGGGTTTGAAGAAATAATGCCTGGCTCTTCGAAGCATCCATCCATGAATACCTATTCATTATTAATATAGCTCCACGCTCGAGATTGACGATATATGTACTACATATATCTTGCATTCAATATAATGCTACTTTTCAGTCTTCGTATATATACTATATAGGAAGCTAGTAGCTTTCTCCGTTCCGCCGGGATGTAGAAAACTACTCTGACTTGACTCGTCGGGGTCAACGTGACAATAGATCCTAGCTCACATATTTACTCTCCCTCATCCTTCCTCTCAGATTTCCTGGGTTTATCCCAGCAATGAACATCAATTGCCAGACTGACCAATCAAAAATGTACTTTTATACATCGTGGAGGATTGAGGAATAACCGAGGCAACCCGAAGTAAACACGGGAGCTCCACGTGACCCGCCGAAACTTGGAGATGACATCACCGCGCCAACTGCCAACTCCAACTCAACTTCCACTTTCACTCCTCTTCATCACCTTCTCTCCTCTACAATTCTCTCTACAATCTTCCCATCAATCCAACACCAAGCCACCAAGATGTTTCGCTTCGTACGTCTCAATCCCAGCTTCAGCTTCAGCTCTATCTCCCACAAAGAAGCATGCTAACAATGATATCCAGAGCAAAACCCTCGACCCAATCACCCTCTTCCACTCCCCAAGTATCTCAGCCTCAACCCGAACCCTAAACATTCTAAAACAAGCCTCCGCCCAAGCCGCATCCTCCGCAACAGAAGATCAAGCAAGCGATCACTCCGCCCACGCAAAGCAACAACGCGGCCAATTCGAATTGGAAATCACAACCGATAACCCAACAACAGACCAACTCCGTTCTATCCTGGATTACATCTCGCCTACTTCCGGAACAGGCGGTCTGGGAAATAAGGAGACATACGCTGTTTCCGAACTCATTCGTGATGCTAAGAATGCCGAGGATGCTATTAAGAGATTTAAGGCTGATGGCAATAGCTTTGTCAAGCCTGTTGTAAGTATTTCTCTTTTCGTACCCTTGTCTCGGCTGCTGCTGGTTGTGATCTGTTGCTAATTGATTTAGACTGTTGACTGGGTGAATGGTCGTGCTGTTATTGGTGATAACGAGTCTGAGATTCTTCGTATGGTTCGTCAATTGCCCGAGAACTAAAGCAGAGCATACTGTACAACTAGTCAGTATACTCTAGTAGCTTCATTGGCGGGGCGTTGAAATGAATACACTGTATGGCATTGTTCAACTACTGCAAACTACACTGCACTGCATGTACTATGGAATAGTGATATCACTGCGTTAATTACTGCGTCTATTGTATCATACAATCAATTTTAGAGCTCCTTCATAGACACCCACCAAATGAAGAATAAACTAGCAGAACTAGTGAGTTGCAGTACAAAGAAATCAAACACAGGAGTAGAAATGCGCGGAATAGAAAGAAAAGAAAGAAGCGCCATTAAACACATACGCATTCTCGATCATCGATCAAGCCAGCTTGGAATCGGATGAAACAATGAATGGGAGGTAAGGATAGATAAGGTGAAACAAACCCAATCAGATAAAATGGTGTTATTAAAACATCGTTCCGAAGCTACCATCTGTCGCAATGGGTTTACGTGGCGAACTCCGACCGGTGCTATCGACAGCTGGCTTGCGGTGACTAGAAAATTCAATTAGTACTTCATTATGGGATTCGAGGGGGAATGAACAAACCGGAATGTAAATCCAACAAATAATCCTTTACTCATCTTATCATCACGGTCGGCCATATCTTCCAGAGCACGCTGCTTATCATGAACCTCCTTGTACTTAGCCATATCAGCTTCGTTGCCAAAGTCGTCAAAGTATCCTGCATCCGTCTCCGAGTCCAACTCCGGCACAAAGGGCGCGCGTTGCTCGCGAAGACGGTTGAAGTCAACCTCGCTAAAGTAGTCGTGGGCGTGGATCTCGTGAATGTTCTTGAATCGCTGTTCCTTAGCAGCAACCAGCTTGGTGATGAGGTCCCACGTCCGGCGCGAGAGGAAATAATTCGGGTCTTCGTATACAGGCTTGCGGAGTACCTTTTGCCAGCGCTTCAAGTTTTGCCAAGTTTCGTCAACTGTCGCACCGGCGAAAGGTGGATATCCGGCAAGTGCCTCGAAAAGCATACAACCCAGACTCCAATAGTCGACCGTAAAATCATACTGCTCACCCTTCAGCACTTCCGGTGCCATATAGTCAGGCGATCCAACAATAGACTTGGCATAGTTGACTTCGCGCTCACGTAGAGTTCGGTAGCCTTGTCGACGCTCAGCCATTGTTCGCTGTTCCATGGGTCGGCCGAACGGGACAGGGGTATTGCCCACTTCTTCTAGCTTCACCCGCATCGACTCGATCTTCCCGGGACTCAGCATACCAGCGGCGAGACCAAAATCGGTCAATTTGACATGGCCCGTTGAATCGATCAAGAAATTCTCGGGCTTCAAATCTCGGTGAATATAACCAAGAACATGAAGTGCATCGACACAGCTGAACATCTCCGCGATGTAAAACCGCGCATGTCGATTGTGCAAAACACCCGTGTTATTAAGTAGAGTGCGGAAATCACCACCGGGAACGTACTCCATCGCGAGGTATATTTGCGAATCATCTTGGAAGGCATATAGAAGTTTGACAAGCCATTCACTTTTGGCGGCGGTCAGAATGTCGCGCTCGGTGAGAATGTGACGAATTTCATCCAGTTTGAATAAAAGCTTCTTGCTCATCACCTTGAGAGCACACACTTCACGGGTATCCTTCTTCTGGGCTAAATATACCTGACCATAACCACCCTGACCGACTTGTGTGAGAATCTGGAAATCGTGCTGGCGCAGACGGGTGCGACGCTTCCGTAAGTGTGCGCGCTCACGACCGAGATATTTCAGGAGAGCTGGTTCATATTCTTCGTTGGGGGTTGTGGGAGGTTCAGGATAGGCGGCCTTGAATTGAGAGTGACGGGTCTGACGATTGTGTACATAGCTGAGGAGATCAAAGTAGTGATCGAGGAAGTCTGCAAACAATATCATATCAGTATACATAACCTCATCTCGACCAGGATCTTTTTTTTGGCGGAACTTACATAATTGAGTCACATTTACCAAACGCTTAACCTTAGGTTGTTGTAACTTCTCCATCTCCTCGGGGGTCAGCCCGCGCAGCTGAACCTGGCGCTTGGACGTGTCCTCGCGCTGCTGATAGGGTTCATGGCGAGAGATGGCCGCGGGGGTCGGGTTGGCTCCCAAATCTTTCTGAAGACGAGCAGTTGTCGGAGGTGTATTTTCCTTATTTGCGCGACGCGTAGGGCTTGTCGGACGCTGATGGATGACACTTTCGTTAAAGTCATCTGGACCGCGCTCGCGATCGGTGAACATGGGATGATTGAAATGGTTATGGGTGGGTTTCGAAGGGGATGTTGGTGTCAATTTCAAGGCCTTATCGAAGACATTTGGTAAATCGAGAGCGCCCGGAGGCGCTCGCGATTTACTTGGACTTCCTTGAGGGGTTTGTGGGGGACTGGTGAAGCCATTGCCGGCGGGGGTGGAGGGGCGATCGAAGGATTCATTGCCGGAGCGAGTATGAAGAAGTGGTGGGGGATGGGGTAGTCGAAGACCACCGTCGACATCGATAGCCATGGTGAGTGGGTGTATGTGTATGTGAAGAAGCAGTCAGGTTGAAGATGGAGAGAAACCCAAGTTTGAGGGGAAGAAGGAAGTTGAAGTTGAAGAAGGGAGAGAAGACCCCCTTGGATCAGGCAGGTTTGGGCGGAGACGGAGAGTACTTGCAGTCAGCAACAATCAATTAAACTACTTTGTATGAGAGTAGGATATTCTACACTATTAGTATTTGGTTATCCCAGTGTAATAAATTATAAAATAGAATTCACAAACAGGATCACCTCCACTCCGATCGTCTGGATCTTGATTTCTTCGATTCAGCTTCATCCACTTTTGTCTATTCTCTTGGTCTGTTGCCTGAGCAACTCTTCCTCCCCACGTCATGCTAGGCTGTGTAGACTTCGGACTTGATCGAGGCGAGCTGAACTTGGTCCACTCGGGGGATTAAGCGCTGCAGGTCATCGGACATCTCCTCCTGTTCCTGACCCAATCGAGTGGATGGGAGGGTCTGCTAGTGTTGACTATCGGAGATTATCATTAATTAGTTGAGGTGGGAGTGTTATCTAGCAGTTCTACAGAAGTCAATGGGAAGGGTATACTATACCCTTCATTTAATAGAGTGTTAGAAATATGACGAAGAGTACTCAATTATTGATTCTTCAAGTCATAATTGAATTGTATTTATATTGTTCCTTTGTTGCTGCTCTACTAGTCTTGTTGGTCGTGCAAGGGTGATAGTCCGAGGGTAAGCAAACTACCCGATTAGGCATGATGTGTACTATAATCCGCCCGCTTTGGGGATCTTCCACCATTTGCAAATCTCATTTCACATCGTATTTTCACTCTCTCTTACGCCAATCTAAACTTGCCCCTCAGCACGCTGACCCGTCTGTGATATCGGTTAGTTTGACCCTCAATTATATTTTTGTTCCCCACTACTGCTACTGCATCCGTGTGAGTGCCACACTTACGAAGAACGCTAGCCCATAGTCGGGTGTCGTAAAGGTAATAGTCACCCCCTTGGGGAAATAAAAGACATCGCCCGGGGAAGCTGTCACTTTTTGTCCAGTCTCGTCGGAAATTTCAAATTGGCCTTCTAGAATGATCTTCATTTCGTCGTAGGTGTAGGTGTAGACGAGGGGTGTACCCTTTTCCAGTCGGTAGAACCCGCAGGAGATGGGTTTTTCGGCATTGTCTTTGTCGCTAGGCTGGCTCAGTATATTGAACTATCAAAGCCGAGTACTCGCTATGTATGAACTCACCTTGATATGACATCGCCGAGGAAAGCGTTCTCATTCGCGATGAGAGGCGGCTTGAAGGTAGACTGGGCCTTGGCGTAGTATGTGAATCCGGTCATCTTGTAAATGTGATTTCTATATTCTGATAGGGGAGACTGTGATAAAGAAAAACTTCTATGACTGATTCCCTCGTCTCATTTTATATGCTCTCATCCATAGAAATTCGCAAGCTCATCCCTTTTGGGGACGTTCACCATAGCTCTCGAACTGGTGTAGAGGCAACTTCTTCTATCATGGACTGGGAAGGCAATCGGATTTCAGCCCCTGAATAGGCAGGCCAAGTGTGAATCTAGGATATTGAAATATCACTTTGAAGTAGATTACCCACAGTGAGAAATGCGATGTGTGATTTGCGAATTGATGAGGGGCTGATGAGGGGAAGTAGATAAGCTTGGCCGGATGAGGTTGATAGCGATGATAGTACTATTGCAAGAATCAGAGTTTATGGAATTTTGCTCAGACAAATATAACACTGTCATACTCTTTGTGATCGCATACTAGTGATGAAAGACCAGTAACTTTACAGACATAACTTAGAATGTGAAGCGCTGCAACACTACTCGTACATTCATAGTATGAATGTACGAGTTGAAGTATGGAAGGGGGTATCCTATTCAACACTACAGGGGCCAGCAGAAGAACACATATATGAACTATTGGTCTTAACCTCAAGACTACCACTGAAAGGTGATTTTCTAAATAGATCTCATGCAGTGACAGAATAATGCCATAGCTTTTCTTTCTGTCTATCCTTATTGATACAACATAAACACCCAGTTAGCCTTGGAAGTACATGATTGGTAAAAAGGACTACGACGATAGAAGAACCAAAGACCAAGTTGCAAATATTACTCATGAAAAGAGCTGAAACTACTATTATTCTGGATATAGATGCAAGTTTTCCTGACATTACTTAATGCAGCATCTCGAAGTCGCAATATGCTCATACATTTGAGATTCGCTATTAAGTCAGCTGTATACTGCGTTGTCCACGGGATATTTTTGCCTGAAAGGGTAAGTGGATATCTTGACGGATCAAGCGATCCATCACCATAGAGAGGATAGAATGATCCTCTAAGATGTATTGAAGGGAAAGAATTCCCATAAAAAGATCTCGCATGAGTTCAACAAGTTGGTATTAGTGTGACTGGCAGAGTTCATAAACCTCCATTGCCTCGATGTTCAGACGATGAGGTTTGAGTGACTGTAGAACCTTTGGAAATCAGAATAGTCTAACGACTTGATCACGAGACCACCTGGTCTGACCCGTGAGTTATTGGGCAATAACTCACGGGTCGGTCTATGTCTTTCGAGATTAATCACTATGGTCTTGATGTTTGGAGGTAATCCAGGGCTTATCTTTCGGAGAAAGACACCGTTATCCCACTGGGTACTGGTAGCATCTAGTTAACATGGCCACTCTCGCCACATCAGCTCAAAGATACCAGCACAACTTCCCTTCACTATATGCCCTTTGGAAGGCTACCATGCATCTCCACCTTGAATATAAACCATCCACACTGACAGAGAAGAAGCAAATACCCCGCCTTGGAATGATCCTCGTGAACCTGAAGAATGCGGGGAAACCTATTTCATGTCGGAACAGCATCGGATCATTGAAGAGTCTGGCCCATGGAAGTTGATCTGGCTGATTGTATACTTCATCTGATAGGTGGTTGATCTGAGAAGGCTCGGTTCACGGCTGGTAGCTCCGTTAGCCTTGTAGATAGTTCCTTACCCCATGCTGCAGGTGATTTCACGGCTGATACAGTTTGAATGCCGACACTCTAATGAGTTTTGTACTACACGGTGCTATTGATGACTTACTACTGGGATAGTTGATCATTGAATTCTTTTTCGAAATGGAAGGGTAGATGGAGAATTCTAGAAGTCTTCCATAAGTATGGCTCTCTAAACTGTAGATGGTGTTAGAACTTGTTTGTATTGATTCTTTTTTGTCAATGGAACAATACAAAACACCGTAATGTAGGCCATCGGCAGGTATTGGTCCGGTCCGATACCACTTTGATACAAACGATACATGTTCAAATTCACTATCAATACGTGCTTATCTCATCCTGTACCTGGGTTTTCCCCGCATGAACCAACCACCAACAACCAACCATCCTGCAAGGCCTCGACGGAAGAGTGGCACCTGTCGATCCAGTCTGCAGTCTTCTATAGCACCTCGAGGTACTTAATTATTCGTTGACATGATACTGCTCTCTTTCACGATCACTTCGATCCAATCTATCCAAGGCCAATCTTGAGCTATACTGAATATATTGATATGCTTGTAGCCTTCTGCCAACGTATCTTCGCATCGTTGGAATTGCAATTATCTACCCCTCAGCGCCTCCAAGATCGACATCCCCGCATGGGCCTTATCTCACGGAAGACAAAGGAACGGTAATCCACAGGCGGAGACTGGCCCGGTCCTATCTTCGTCGCCTTCGTGTCATTCGCGTCATGCACCCCGCTCTTATCTTCCATCCTGTCCAAGGCTCGTCCAGAGTTGGATTTTGATATTTCTCATCCATCATCTCTTCTCGACCCAGCGAGGTCCAAAGGTTACACTAGACACCTTGGTATGGAAACAATCAAAATCCCATCGCCGTCCACGATTCTAGACTCGCCCGACATTCCGGCCGGGAAGCCTGCCTCGCCCAGAAAGGCGAAGCAATCAACCCAGAAACCCAAACAGACCAAGAGTCGCAATGGTACGATGATGTCGAGTTTTAATGGACTTGGTGATTTGGCCAGTGGCATTTTGACTGCCCTCCTAGCCGTTCGCTACTGGCTGAACAATTAATCATCCGCGATAAAAACAAAAACGCTGACCCATTTATCTGCTTCGCCCAGGTTGCATTACCTGCAAGGCGAAGCGGCTGAAGTGCGACGAGACGAAGCCGTCCTGCCACCAGTGCGAGCGCCGTAAAGTCACCTGTGGGGGATATAAGAAGGATTTCAAATGGCGGCCATTTGAGGAGACTAACCTTGCCGTGGGCCGGCCCACTGTGAAGACCAAGAAGGGTACACTATTCCCCAAAGATGCCGCCGTGTATCACTCCGTATCATAAATTACGTATTGTCTTCGCTAAAACTTCATGTTTAGTTGCATCATCGCAGCACTCACAGCTTACACAAACAAATTTGGCTAACTCGGAAAATTTTCCCACTCCACCGAGGACGGAACAGTCGACGCCGCCTACTCTTTTGCAAACCAGCTCAAATGTGACGCCTCCTGAAACTGGTCCTCGAGGATCGCCAGATAGTTTCAAGAGCTACATGTCACTCGAAAATCATTCTCTTGATGAATTTCAACTTCCGGACGAGTCATCCAATGGCGTTGAGACTACCACCCCCATGGGTATGACGATGCCTGCCGACTCCGATCCTCTGGACTTTCTGTCTTTCCTTGAACCTTTCCAGCATTCAGTGCCATTCACAGATGAGTTGATGTCGGATCAAGATCTGGATGATCACTCGGGTCCAGTATTCTTTGGTCCGCAGCAAATGCAACCCTCCAGCAGTCCGGGACTCAGCTTTTCCCAGTTGCTTGAGGATGATAACGGCGATATTGAAGAAATCATTCGACAATCAGATCCGGGGGCTGGACCCTGGAATCTGAGCTTCTCGTGTGATGATGGCGATGCACTTGATTTCTCCCGTATACCGGAGCAACCCAGCTTAGCACCGGAGAGTCGAGAAATGTTGGCCATGCGTTTTGATAAAATGACATGCGGCATTCTTTCTGTCAAGGATGGTGCAACTGAGAACCCATGGCGAACCCTCATATGGCCTCTGGCGAAGAGTACACCCGCATTGTACCATGCGCTTTTTGCCCTGTCGGCTTTCCACTATGCCAAAGAGAATCCATCGCTACGAGTGCAGGGTGTCAAGCACATGCGTCAAAGTATTACATGTCTTAGGCAACAGATACAGAATATGCGGGCCGATACTGCTTTAGCTACCAGTCTCGCTCTGGCATTTGCTGACACTTGGGATCAGAATACACGCACTTGTATCCAGCATTTACGAGGTGCCAAAGCCTTGATGATGCAGCTCCTAAATATGGGTCTCCAAGGAGGCCTCCAACCTGAGGAGCTCGACCGCATTCGCTTCTTGTATAATACTTGGACATATATGGATGTCATCGCCAGATTAACCTCTCTGGATGAATCAAGCCCCCAAGATCTCAATCCCGCTATCTTCCAACTCCCCGGAGACGCGATCCATGAGATCGATCCATTGATGGGCTGTGCATCGACCCTGTTCCCTCTAATAGGTCGAGTCGCCCGACTTGTCCAACGGGTCCGTAAAACATCAACAAACTCCGTGTCAATTGTGGCACAGGCTATGGAGCTGAAGACCCTGATCGAGCAGTGGGAACCGCCAACATGGTTTGAACCACCTGAAGATCCTACTTCCGAAGTCCAACACAGCATCCAAGTCGCACACGCTTATCGTTGGGCAACCCTCTTGTACCTACATCAAGCAGTGCCTGAAATGCCCTCTGAACCTGCCGAAGAGCTTGCGAAGCGCGTCTTGATTCTCCTCGCAACGGTTCCATATACGTCGCGAACGATCATTATCCAAATGTTTCCTCTCCTCGCAGCCGGCGCTGAAGTCGACACGGAAGATGATCGAAAGTGGGTTCTGGATCGGTGGAACACTGTTCAGTCTCGTCTGATGCTTGGCGGAGTTGATCGGTGTCTCGATGTGATGAGAGAGGTCTGGTCTCGTCGAGATGCATTGAAAGCAGAGAGACGACAGTCGGGTATAAGCACCAATGGCAGACGTCCTGGTTCATTTTCAAGTGATGGCAAGGGACCTTCTGCGTTACGTGGACCCGACAATATTTCGCATGGATTCAAGGTTCGTGGAACATCTGGTGACCTAGGCAGCTCAGCTCCGACGGGAACAAGCCCCCTTTCGAAAAGAAGAGGATCTGCTCTATCATCCCTGGAGAATATTGAATTTGAGCGAACGGTGCGAAGCAGATTGCATTGGGTTAATGTTATGGGTGAATGGGGATGGGAAGGTAAATAATACGTTGTTATGTTTCTTGATCTGCGCTAATCAATATTCCCAGTGTTTCTCGGATGATCTCACTAAAAGAATCTTACCCAAGGTCCATCAGCATTTTATTCCCAACTTACCGACCTAATACATTTCCGATGGACCTTGTCTACATAATCGTGACGACTAACGACAAACAAAGAGCCCTATTGTGATCTTGTTTTTGTTCAAATTGTACTCTCAGCAAATATTTCTGGTCTCGATCGTGTCCTCATTGACTGACCACTCGCCCCTGATATCTTTATTTCTTCTCTCTGCTTTTGTAGATAGTTCTAGATTTCACTTTCTAGCCACCTCTGGCCGTGAATGTCTAACCCCCTTGCAAAATCTAGGTAATCCGTTCAAGATCGGTCCTATACAGATTTCAACACTTCATATTGTACATGACCATAACCTGTACTTCAGTCTCCCAGAAGCCCGATCCCAAATGAATCCATTCATTAACTGGCATGGATGCCAGTTCCGTTGCCAATTCCGTTGCCAATTCCGATGCCAATTCCGATGCCAATTCCGCTACCACTGCCAATGCCACTGCAATGCACCCGGATCCAACCATCATCCACCACATTTCCAACTTACCAACCTCCCAAATATTCGGACATGTAGGCCCACTGGTCCGAGTTCCCATTCTAACTGCCCTTATCAGCGAACTGTTTACCAGCATCATGCACGACTCTGCTAGCCTAGTTCACCAGCACTCATATCACCGTCTCAGATCTTAGCCTCTAGTGTCCTGTCTAACAGCCCCCAGTATGACTTTTGAATTCTTAGCTCCCAGCAACAGCCCTTGTAATTGAAAAAGTATGCATAGACTTCCGGTGCCTCCTTGTTGATGGTCACTATCAATTCTGGCACAATCTTTACCAGCAGATCTCGGGAAATAGTTATTGAACAAATCACTAGTATTGGAGAAACTAATTTATTTAATTTTGAAGTAACCTATTTACACCGGCCCACCATCTGACTTGAGATTAACGGTGAAGTTCCGCGAAACACCTTCCATCATCCGAATGAGTTCTTAGCAATTAATCCATGCGTCTCGAATCACTGTCCGGACCTTGGCCTCTTCATAGACATAATCCATCTGATTGTGCCCTCACAGCACAAGACCATATACTGGGCCATGGTCGGGATCACCACTGATCTATTAGCATTCGCAATTTACAGAGGCTGTTGATGGACTTACCCAAGTATGATGATAAAAGGGAATTATTTCCGCGCAATTCCCGAACCAGACATTCCTCTTATCCCCCGTCCGAGGATAGTCATACATCGAATATCCACTTCGACGCTTAGTTTGCGTTCGCTCCTTTGAAAAGGTAGTAGTTGCGTAACTGACGAAGCTCGGTAATGCGTGGAACCAACCGAGGGAAGTTCGCTCTATGGTTTGGCCGCTTCTGTCTCACGTCTCCGTCTCTGTCGAGGGTTAAAGTCCGTCGTTTGCTTTGCTTTGCGTGCGAACGGGCGATTGTCTGGATGATCAAAGTCACCCATTCGTCGGTGAGTTCGCATTCCGTAGACGAGCAGTCAGCCATTTTGGCTGTTTTGTGAGTGACAGGCCTCTTATCGTCGATATCATCGATATGTGGGTTGGCGATTATGCGTCGCAGAACTGCAAAGATATTTTGATAGGATATGCTAGAGAGAAAGGATGATGGAAGGTGGGAGATTCAATTATGGAGGAAAGTACACGAAGACAGGAAGGTGGGGAATAAAGTATGTCAGGAAGGTGCTACCAAGCCAGATAGAGATAAGGATAACGCATCTAGGGGATAATCATTTTATTATTTGTGTATTGAACTAGGTGTAAGCATATCTTTTTTTTTATATCAGGAGTATAATCTATTGCGCCGGCTTGAATAGTATAATGCTCATCACTTTGAAAACACTTCTCTACGTAAAAAATGAGCTAGTAGACCTCGGGATATCGCTATTTCAATTACGGCCAGGATATCAGAATATTATAGAAATCTATAGATTCTTCCAATAGCTTAAGTTTTGATGATTATAGATGTTTCAAGATGGAATGTAATCGTGTTAAAACAGCAATTGCTTTGAGGATATGGTACCAAAGTCGGTCAACCCCGTGACAAATGCTCTTGCTATGAGAGAAATGTCCATGGACGTTACTTGTAGAGGTAGTTATATTGCCGCATGTTCGATGATGAATGAGGAATCATCGTGAACCGAATAGGTGAAGATGCTAAATGCTTACTGGATGTGCTGGGAGAACATACAGAGTCTAACTAGGGCTAATTTGTACACACAGGTAGAAATAGTCAAGTCGATGAGAAAGTGGGAGAGATAGGGATCTTAGTAAGATACTCATCCAATTTCCACTGGTACCTACCAGTGGAGTAATCCTACTAGGGTAGGGTAGGGTAGGGTACTCACGCGTTATCTGGTCAGATGCGGGGAAGCATTAAAGACAGAAGATTATCAATGTTTCGGGTGGGTACTTCAAATCTTGCACTTAACCGCGAACGATCATTTAGTGCGAGCCAATCGCACCTCGTAGCTCTAAATGGGTTCAGAGAGATATCAAGCTCATTGATTGGCCGGAATCTTGACAGCTCTTCGGCTCTCCTTCATATATCTATTTGTACATTTAAAGTCATCTATGTCCAATGAACTCTTATGAATATCCATGAGCCAATTTGTCTACCCTGACGAGGTCACAACTTCTGACGAGCAATACCGGACTCGAATATGTGCGAGGCAAACGTCCGAATGGAAAAGGCCGTCGATGCCACCGACATCCCGAATGAAGCTGTTGGACAGGTGGAAGATCTTCAGGTAGCTCTAGAAAACCATACGATGAAAGACCGCTACTGAAATCAGTTTCTTGCAGCGGAACTTTTCCGTCTTTTCTATGCTGTCGTTGAGTGTTTCCCTCATGGCAACCTGGGAGGCCTTTTGTAGGTATGCTACTAGCCGCATGAAACCCCCATCATGTTTACTAAAGATTGCAGTACAATGGTTACAGGGCTTAGCAGTGGAGGTCCAGTATCCCTGGTATATGGATTCATTTGTAAGTGGGAATGTCGTATGGTATTGGGGATCTTGCTCACGTTATTCCCTAGTGGCTATCCTTGGATCCTTAGCAACTGCAGCGTCTTTAGGCGAAATGGCCTCAATGTACGTTTTTTTTTTCTTTCTCCCGCCACTCATCGCATTTACTGAGTTTTACTGAACTTATGCGGAAGGTTTCCGACTTCTGGTGGACAGTACCATTTCGTTGCTGCACTCGCTCCGAGTCGTTCCCGCCTGGCTCTTAGTTGGATTTCTGGATGGACAAGTAAGTCAACCACTCATACTATAAGCAACTATTGAAGTCAATACTGACATCAATCAGGTACCTTTGGATGGCAGGCTCTGGCAGCCAGCTCACCTTACCTTGGAGGGACGTTAATTGAAAGTCTCGTGCAGTTCAATCATGAAACTTACAAATCCGAAAGATGGCACGGCACAATAATATACTGGGCGATAGTCCTTCTCGCCACGCTGGTGAGCGTCTTCGGGAATAAGGCGCTCCCTCTAATCCAGAATTTGACCCTTGTCTTCCATGTGGCGGCCTTTGTTATTGTGCTTATTGTCATCTGCACTGTGTCGCCGATGAGGCACACAGCGGCCTTTGTGTTTACCGAATCCATGAATAACTCTGGTTGGTCAAACGACGGAATAGCCTGGTGCATCGGTATGCTTTCTAGCTGCTACGTCCTGATTGGTAAGAGGAATTTTCATCGTGAAATCTCGGCCCTGGTTCTCCATTTAACTTCTTGTTTTCATTAGGTTACGATGGTGCGACGCATATGTGCGAAGAAATCAACAATCCTCGAAAAAATGTCCCACTTGCTATGGTAGGCTCTATTGTGGTCAACGGAATCATGGGATTTGGATTCATTATCGCCATTCTTTTCAATCTGGGCGATGTGCAAGCAGTCCTGACGGCTCAGACGACGTATCCTATCATCGAAATTTTTCACAATATCACACGCAATAGAGCAGCAACAACAGCCATGTGCTGTTCGATGGTGATAATGTCTTCTTTGGCCACCATTCCATTGATAACCTCTTCGTCACGAATGTTATGGTCACTGGCTCGAGACAAAGGTAAATCCCCAGTAGATAGTTTGCATTTTGAAATATCAGCTAACAGTGCGGCGTCTGTAGCGTTTCCTTTCTCTCGTATATTTTCCACCATCGACCCCAAACGACAGGTTCCTACTAACGCCATTCTATTAACGGCCTTGTTTCTCATCGTACTTGGCCTCGTGAATATTGGGTCAACCACAGCATTTAATGCCATCGTTTCTATTGCGGTGCTTGGTCTTGAGCTCTCTTACTTACTTCCAATCGTTCTGATGCTTTGGCGTCGGATTACTGCTCCTTCAGATTTGTCTCCTGCGGTGTGGAGCCTTGGAAAATGGGGTGTTCCCATCAACCTTTTTTCTGTCGTTTTCTTGACGTTCACCAGTATTTTCCTACTTTTTCCTCCTTACCAGCCTGTTACAGCAGCCAACATGAACTATGCATCGTTAATTTTTGGCGCTGTGTGTATTTTCAGTATTGTTTATTGGTTTATTTCTGGGCGCAAGATATATCAAGGTCCTATGATGGAGCGCACAATTGATGGGATATAATTTTTATGCGGCAGGTGTTAGTTTTTGCTTACTTCCTTGTGCTAGATATTGCCATAAATCAATACGAAATACTTGTGCAATATCAGGTTCATATGTTCTGTCATTCTGCATTATCCTAACAACGTTTGCAATCCTTTATCAACCATCACGTCGATCCAATGCACAACTTCTCGCGGCTCTAATGTCTCTTCCTCCGCTCGCTTCCAGGTTTCCCTGATAATTCTACTTGCCCGTCGCACTGTATCCAATCCAACATATCGATCGATCTTATGAAGTCGGTCTTCAACGAACGTGCGCCAAAATTTAATACATGATTTTGCACTAAACATCGATTGAACATGACCGCCCACTCCCAGATTATCAGTATCTTCATCACTGCAGTTTCGTAACGTACTGCCGGCAATAATCAGAGCTAGCATTTGTACGGCGCGAGTACCAGAGGTATCTGGAATGGAGGCAATTAAGGAAAGAATATTAATTGCCAGCACATTTAATCTTTGGCAGTGGTTCTCATGCTGCAGTACTGCTCTAAATGACGTTCGTGTATCTTCAGCCAGTAATTCGGGAAACATCCGGTAGAGCTCTAACAGGATTGCAAGACGATACACCCTCGCTAGAGTTTGAAAATGTTCAATTGGAGTGAAGCAGTCACCTGTGTCTTCTAACTGCTCTATTCTTGGGGTGGTATGCCCACAAACCAACACCTCGAGAGCCCGACCCTTCTGCAAAAGTGTTCGCTCGGCCTCCTGGACAGCACTGGAAATTGCGGCAGAGGTGGAAAGCTTCCGTAGGTGATGTCGCTGTCTGGCAATTGATCCGACTTTAGACAGATAGATGAACAATTCGGCTGAAATTCCACTCCATGGATTTACGCTTAAGACTTCGCTGTTATTTTGGTCACAGAAGCGAAGAAGGTAGTCGGCCGTATCCATATCCTGATCGACAATAAAGGACGCGACAGCTTCCCAGTAGGCCATGAACCCCCCTAGAAGGCGCTTAGTTTGTGAAAATGTAGGGTTTGACGAATTGAGAAGAGGGAAAGACATTCTTTCCATTTGACAGGCTCGTCTCATAAGTATCCGTGCCCCTTTGAGATGTTCCAAGCCTAGTGATGACGAATCGTACCAGGACTGAAGCAAAAGGTTAGCTAGCGATGATAATTGTAAGCACAATTAAATCAAAGGAAACACTCACTGAAGTCATTCCTAGCATTATTATCCCAAAAAGCAACACGTTTGCAGAGTTTAAGTTTTCTGAGAGCAGCTCATGCTCGTCATGGGTATTGGATGAAATCTGATCCTCTAACAGAGAAATCTCAGTCGCAAGACACGAGAGGGCATTTGTGATATGGTCCAGAGCCAGTGTATGTGCGTCCTTCTTCTGTTGTGCAAGGTGCGCGGCTGAAATCGACAAAACACAATGGTGAATGGTAGAATTTTGTGACAGGAGCTTTGCGCTCCATTGTCGTAGTGGATTCTTTAATGAATCAAACCCCGAAATAATGCGACAGACGGAGGAAAAATAGTAGTTGGACAGCGATGTGCAGGTATCAGTTAAGTCTGGTATGAGTGAAAAATTCAAGCCATCATTTCCTTGAGTGGGTATATTATTTTGATCATCACAGTGGATGGTTTGACTCGTGGTAGCCGAGTCGTTGTTTGAAATATACCTATATTCCGATGCTACTTCTTGGTTGAAAGGCTCGCAAAGAGCAAATGCTTCGGCAGCGTACTGATTTTCAGTCTGTAATGAGTTTTCATCCCCACAAGGTAATGGCGAGGAGCTGCTATTATGTTCAATGAAGCACTCTTTTTGCGAAATGTCTTCAAGAGACGAATGAAGATCCCCTTGTAAAGCAGCATGAAACTTCTCCGCTCCCTCATTAAACCATCTAAAATGTGGTCCATCAACGGGAGAAGTGCCTACTTTTACTAATTTTCGATGATTAGGTCCCTTTGCCTCATGTTTGGACGACCATTTCACGGGTTTCTTGTATCCGGGGCAATCAAATCCTCTCTTCGAGCATTGGAGACAAGCAGGGGTGCGTTCATCACATTTGATGCGCTTGAAGAGGTCAGCGTCTTTATTTTCTATTTAATGACCATATAACCGAAAACACATGGCAAGCTGAGCGATGGGTGAACCTACGCGTTGCTTACACCGTGCGCAGCCAGCTATGCGTGCTTATTAGTCGATTCCTGTCACAGACGGTGGAGTTGCTTCATACCACGGGATTTGATTGCTTTCCTTGTACGTTGCATATTTCTGTAGTTCATTTCACTACGGAGATGTAGCGAGTCGAAGGGCACGAAAGTGAGCGAACGCGAGACGTGCCTGTGGGCTACGTAATATGCGGAAGAGTTCCGCGATTGGTTCGCTCCCTGCCACTGTGCTCCACGATCTTTAGTCTCGGTAATAGGAAGGTGAGGATTGACTAAACGGCAGACGCACAAGAATGAGTACGTAATTGAGACTGTGGTTGGAGAAAAGGAAGCGGGGAGGACGTGGAAAGTCGAAACAGGGCTAGATATTATTCGAGAGATACAGAATGGAGTATGCAAAGAAGCAGAGCCAAGTAAGAATTGACGCAAACTGGAGAAAAAGTGGATCAAGATAAGCGGCAAATCTGGATTCATTCCAAACGAGGCGATTTTGTACAGGATTGTAACCGCTTTGGGACTAATAGTGCGATTGGTTGAATCGCCGTTTCTATAGGAAATTAAAAGGAGAAAAATACACCTCAACATATGTGTAGATTCATATATGTGCGTATATATATCTAATTATTTACCTAAATAATTAGGTATCGTTCAAGGTCAATCACTGATTACTGACAGTGGTTCAACAATATCAAGGCTTACAAGTTCTTCAACATGGCATCCACCGAGTCAAATGGTTTCGTATCCGTCTCGCAATGGCCGAATTTAGAAGACCTTTCAGTGGGGTTTGACGAGCATCTCATGCCAGCCTCTTTTGCCCTAGTAGGCGAAACAATCAGCATCAAATTTGAAGGCGATGCACGTATCACTCATCATTTCGAAACCGAAACCCTTCTGAAATGGGAAGTCATTACGGGTCCAGAGAAAGGCTTGAAAGGCACAAACAAATACAAAGCCTTTGAAGTGCGACCAGGCATCTTCTTTATCGATTTCTACAAACCGGAGTTCGAGGAGCATGTGAGCTTAATTTTTAATCGTTGCACTGGTCAGGTTATAGCTGGGCTGTCTAGGCTGGATAGTACGAAAGGCGAACAACGAACTAAGACCGACTTTCTAAACGGCCATATCAATACCTTCATCAATGTTTCACCATTCTCTGAGACTGAGGAGCTCGTTGGCCGGCACATTGTGTATCGTTACTCGCCTCGGGATGCTTATGAACATGTCTATCTCAATCGAGGGACTCTGACGTGGCATTGTCTCTCCGGAACTGAAAAGGGCCTAGCAGATACCGAGTTCTCCAGAACGTTCAAGCTCAGCGATCAGCTATACCTGTTATTCTGGACAGAGACGGTTATGCCTGTTGAGTCCTTTGTCGTGGTCGATCTTCAAAAAATGCGATCAACCGGGAGATTTTATTGTTGGGACCCAAAGCCGCAGCGGGTGGTGCAAATGCTTTTCGGCTCTTATGCCACTCAACTGGCGAAGACAGATGCTGCTGCTGTGGCAAACTCTCCTTTGTCGATTGGAAAACGCAACCATTACGGAACCAAAATCTGATATCACAACACGATCATACCATCTGGCACATTTCCCTCTCTATTTTTGATCGTGATTTGGAGCTTTTTTTGGCAACACTGTTGCTGCGGTATTATGTACCCTAGCTAACAATGGGGTACTTCAATATTCCTCGTCCTATATTCAGTCTTCTCTTCAATCAGTCAACATTTTGATCTCCACTTATTCCCTATCTATCCAAGATAGTTACTGCCTTATTGTATTCCACTTTGCGCAAACACCGTATCTTTGAGATAAAGAAAGCAGATATACTGTGTTTAAGAGATTAATCGCTATAGTTTGAAGCAAATAGAACAATATAACTCTGTTGGATTTGATGGAGTCGGTTTGTTATAATAAAGGCTTATCCTCGTCTAAAACATGTGCTGAAATCGCCGATTCCTTGTCTGTTTTGTCCATCATAGCCATGACTGTATCTGTGTGTGGCTCGTTTGAGCTCGCAACATTAGTAGAACCATTGCGCTTATCACGGATCCGATTCCACCATATAAGATATAGACGAAAGCTGAAGCATGAAATGACAGACACATCCTGGTAAATCATGAGTGCAATGAAGCCAGAGGTATAAGAAGGTGCTTCCATCTCGAAAAGGAGCTGAGGATCTTAATCCTAAGCCTCTTGCTTTCTTGCCTAATCCCCCTGTTCACTTTTACAAACCGTTCTATTTATCTGAAATAATTCTTATTGAACCAGTCTGGAATAAAACAAAACCATATATTGAAACAATACATCTTAATTAGGTCATTCACAATGAAGTGCTTTATATGTGTTTGAAATGGGGAGATCCGGTCTTTAAAAGTGAACAAAGGATTAGGCAGATCTTTTTCGAGAAAGAAGCACCTTCTTATACCTCTGGTTGTGAAAATTTTCCATCAACGTATCTATTTTTTCTTCCAAGAAAGTGGATAGTAGATATGTATATTTTAGATGCCCATCTAGAGGTGCTAAAAGTGGAGTGGGTACAGACATTTTAACTATAGATGTAGAACAATCCTCTCACATTTGATTCCAATTGTACCAGCTCATATGCAGTCGCTCCTGTCAGACACAAAACACCAGGCTTCAGGGTCAAATTTCGCAATCTGGTAAACATGTCCCAAACGATCAAGGGATTCTCCATTTCCGCAGAGTCGGGAGAATCTATGAGCCCGTGCGTACAAGAGTTGCTTATCGACTCCTTGAATAACCTGAGAGGGTCGGAGTGAAGTTCCACCAGAAGCATCATAGAGCAGGTTGACTACTGTGGATCTTGCTTCTCTTCCTTGTAACTATAAAATCCGCTGCGGGATTTCACCCCAAGTTTTCCAGATGAGACCATGCGGTGAAGAATATCTCTAGGACCCACCGGTAGCTGTGTTTTAACGGCCGTATAGTGATCTTCAACATCATATATGACGTCCAACCCGGCAATATCCATTTGCTCGAAGGGTCCTTTACGACACCCGGTTATTGCTTTGTAGATGGAATCAATTTCCTCAACAGAAGCCACTTCTTCCTGCAATACAGCAAGTGATTCGCGCTTGATTGCTGCCCAGATTCTGAATTCTGGTTAGCTCTGCATGATTGCAAACGATGTATTAGGCGCTAAAACCGATCTTACCTGTTAAAAATAAACCCAGTAGATTGATGACGAACATGAAAAGGGTCGAAGCCACGGGCTCTCGTCTCCTGAATGAGCTTGGTTATTATCTCAGGATGAGTGTTTTCCGATCCCATAATCTCGACCACTGCTGAATTTTAGTGATGAACAATTTGATTTCTCATTAAGCACCAACCTGTTGTTTCTGGAGGCCAATCTAGTAAACGGCCCCTGTTAATAAATGGAATTATGCAGTGGATTCTATGTGATGGTTCTCATAACTTACATGAATGAAGATTAGCAAACCGACCTCTGTCGACAATTTCCGAGTCATTTAGTATATCGGCGATGGTGAAGCTACTTGAGTTAGAGGTTATAATGGTTTCGAGGCTTGCATGGCTATCAAGATCTTGTAGTACCGCTCGCTTCTTCTCGAGATTTTCAGGAACACACTTAAAAAGTTAGCGGCACTCAATGTAGGGAATTCACAAGTTCCTACTTCAATGACCAACCACGAAGACTCTAAAGCCTTCTTAATCATGTCAAAGGAGCCAGTCAGTATAGTTCCCCATTTCTCCGATGACAAATTTTGAAATCGAAGCTTGACGACATCATTGAGCGCTTTTTTTGGTTTGTCCGATATCTCATCGAGTAGATAGACGGTTGTTCCAAGCTTTGACCACTGAAGAGGAACCCATATCAGTTGCTGTTGAAGAAACATCAATGAGCAAAGGGACAAACCATATAAGCTAGTCGAGTACCCTGAGTTCCTGCACCAACCAATGTAACAGCCTGTTTTGACCTTGGTTGGCTCCACGAGAGGCTCGAAGGAGGCTGGTGCTGATGCTGAGACTTAGCCCACTCCAGGATTTTTCTTGTCAAGCCTTTGACCTCTTCTGCTGAGTTGTGAGCGTGTATGCAGATTCTGACCCGCTCCAGTGCTTTGGGCACAATTGGATGCTGCGCGACATTGACCCAGAATTTAGCTTGTCGGACATATTCTGCCAGGTCATTCGCCTTGCCTGGCAGTGTCACAAGGGCTATAATTGGTGACTGGATGGCCTTATGCTTTTGGGTTCTCTCCGTGGGCAGAGTAATAATTTCCTCACGCTTGATGCTTGCCCATTCAGAATCACCTACTAGGTTATCATAAAATAGACGGATGTTTTTCTGGAGTTGTTGGCGACGCTTTGATTTCCATTAGATGAAATATGTGGCAATGGGAAATGGAAGCACCCACCTTTTCGCCTTCTTCACTTGTAATCAGGTTATATCCTGCTCTTACAGCTGCCAATGTCACAAATGAAGGAGCTGTTGAGAATATCAAGTTCCGTGCGTAGCTGAGGAGGGCTGATCTAACAGCCGAGCTGGCCAATATGACCGCTGTACAGCCAGTCAGATACAATAAGAATAAAGGTCTAGGGAAAGGCTGAGTTACCTCCTGTGGAACTCAGAGCTTTGCCACAAGTGTGTACACGGATATGAAAGTCTTCTTCCAGCCCCAGCTCTGTCACAAATCCAGCTCCTTTTGGACCCAGGAGGCCGCTGGAATGCGCTTCATCAATCACAAAAATGGCATTTTGGTGAGGGAGTACTCCCTTGGCAATGCTAAGAAGTTCTTTAACGGGAGCAGCATCGCCATCCATGCTATACCAAGACTCCAGAGCCACGAAAACAAATACCTTGCCTTCAGCCACGTCTTGGTATTCATCGACCAAGTTTTGGAGGCGGCGGCGAAAGCCATCGCAGTCGTTATGAGGAAACGAATCTGTGGTTGCTTTCCCTCGTCGCATACCATCGTGGATGCTTGCGTGCACGTACTCGTCGTGGAGTATGAAGTCTCCTTCCCGTGGAATTGTCGACCAAAGCGCAACATTGGCGTCGAACCCAGAACCGAAAAATAAGGCTGATTCAGCCCTATGAATCTGAGCCAGGTCTTGCTCTAGATCATCCAAATATTTACTCCCGCCTTCAAAGATACGGCTGGACGTGCTCCCCACCCTGAAACCGGGGTTTTTCTTCAGTTCGCTCAAGAAGGCTTCTGTTAGAGCCCCAGAAGTTGTAAGAGAAAGCGTATCGTTAGACCCAAAATCAACCATTCCCTCAAATTGGCTCGGTTTGGGTGGAGAAAGCATATCCCCCTTGCTCTCTTTCAGGTTCCTCATGCTGGTCAGCAGACGCTGAGAAAGAAGTTGTCCTTGGTGCATTTTTGGGTTTCGTAGCTGTAAAGGATAAATTGGAAGCAATGGGTTATGTAGAGAAAGGCGTTTTAGAAGAATAAATCTAGTTTAATCAGTATAATCAGTATCAAAATGTATAACTGCACGGCAAATGGAAAGAGTATTTGTGAAACCTACAATCACTTCTGAAAGACGAACTTATATTCAGAGTAAAGCTTTAATCCTGAATAGCTTGCCCGTCCTGATGGTAATCCAAAACGCCTTTTATAACGCGAATGAGGATGTTTTCATTATTCATAAGCTTTTAGTGATGCAGCATCGTAAATAAAAACGCGTCATCATATTACATTAGGTGAAGCCCTAGTATGTAGAATCATTTCTTCGGTTACCGGTTACCGGTTACCATCTAATGTGAGATTGTATCATAATACCGAAGCATGAATTTGAGGTACTGTTCAGGAAATCTAAACGAGAGATCCTTGATTCTGAGAAATCTTCAGGGTAAATAGAATTCTAAGAATCATCATGATGACATTTTCAAGAAACTAGAAGTAATAATAGGTGGCTTCCTAGGCCGATAAAGGATTAGAAACAGGTCGAGGATATGATCGACGTTGAACTTCGAACCTTCTGGCTCATCCCTTACTACCAAGTGCGAAGGGCAAAGCTTTATCCTACGTCAACCTCTCATGGAAGAATCCACCTGGATCCGGTAAAAGATTAGAAGCAGGTCGAGGATATCATCGACGTTGAAGATAGAAGGTGATAAGACACCTCGGGGATCGCAATATCATTCACGCAGTTAGTTAGCGATTCTAGGAATGCATCTCTATTGAAACTTAAAACAAATAGTATCTTGGAAATATAATCACCTAACCTTGGAAAGAGTCTACGTATACCATCTTCATAAGTGAATGTTACACCCGTGGATGGACATCCTGCTAGAAGTCGTACCTAGAAGCCTCGCACTTCCTGCAAGTTTTCCGGGTACAATATCCCGGGGATATTGTACCCGAAAGTGACACAGAAACTCAAAGCATGAGCTCTGATGGCACGTGGGTGTGCTGATTCAGGGTTCTCCTCCGGTTAGAGGATGCAATATGTTAAGGTTAATGCATTGCATTCTCTAACTGGTAATCGCCACGATATTGAGTGCTTCCCACGAGCTCTCAGATCGATTCTAGGAAGAGCGGTATGCAAGCACTACTCTTTTTTGCTGAACCTAATGTAAGACGAGATTACGCGTCGTCTCGTTGATGGATCAAGTAAGTCTTTCTCAAGGAAAAGTTTTTGCCTTTTCAAGGTAGCGATGGCAATATGATGTTATACAGACGCTTGGGGCTACGAAATGACGGCATGTCCCTCAAAATCATGCAAAGAAGAATACAGTGCGTAGTATGAAGTAGACAAAGTACGAAATACCATGTTTATAAGCTTGTCTCAGAAAAATATGTTCGAATATAAATAACAATCATTAATATCATCCAAGTTCTCTACAACGGAAGACATCAATCTACTACTATTGAGCTCGATATTATCAATACTCTTTCTACCTCAAATACCTTAGTATTATAAACTACCTCCTTTTTTACAAAATGGAGAGTATGCTAGTGCAAGTTGCCAATGAGGCTCCTCAGTCAATCGCTGTGATTGAAGATGATCGTGAAATCAGCTACGAAAACCTTATCAAAAAAGCGGATCTCCTAGTCCAGGCTCTCAAGGCGCAGGATTTCGCAAATGAAGAGCCTGTTTGTGTTTTCCTTCATCCGGGAATACAGCAGATTATTTCACAAGTCGCCATCTTGCGAGCTGGAGGAACCGTCGTGCCTATTCATCCGGACATGCCCGCAAAGCGTGTCTCGGATATGCTTCGTGATATTGACCTTCATATTGTGGTCACTAATCGAGACCTCGCCAAGCAATTTACGGATTCCAAGGTCCTGACCGTGGAAGAAATCCTGGAGCAGGAAGGCAATACGGGGAAGTGTAAGGAAATACACGTGCAGGCTGGGTGTCCAGAAGGACATCGCAGCCATATTCTTTTCACGTCTGGGTCAACCGGGAAGCCAAAGCCGATCGAGATTCGCGCCGCTAGTATTCTCCATGTAATCAACTACTTTCCTGGACCGACTCTCAACGCCTCAGATCGAATGACCGCATTCATTAACCCTGGATTTGATCTATCACTCCTAGAAGTTTGGATGCCTCTTCTTCGCGGGGCGGCAGTGGTTAAAGTTCCCAAACTCATTGCTACCGACCCACTCGCCCTTAAAGGTTTCCTGGACAAGAATAAAGTAACAGCGATGGTTATTCCGGCTGCCATTTTCAATGTTATTGCACATATCATGCCGGACACGTTTTCGGGCCAACGAAACGTTTTTCTAGGGGGCGAGCGAGCGAATGCCGCTGCTGTAAAGAAAGTCCTTGAAGGGGGTTCGCCAGAGCATTTGTGGAATATATACGGACCCACGGAAGCCACCATATATGTCACGATTCATCTTATTGATTTGGAGGAGTGTGAATTTGATGATATTAGCATTGGCAGGCCAGTTGGACACACCAAAATACATCTTTTGGACGAAGAAATGAAGCCTGTCACCGCCATAAAAGAGCCAGGAGAAATATGTGTCTCCGGGCCTCAGCTTTCAAGTGGCTATTTAAACATGCCTGACGAGTCAAACGAAAAATTCATTTATTTAGATAGCGGCGACCTGGGCGGGGAACCTGGTGAATCAATTCGTGTTTATCGAACAGGTGACCTTGGCCAGTGGAGAGATTCCACCGGCCTTCTGGATTACATTGGCCGAACAGACAATCAGATCAAACGAGATGGAAATCGAATTGAGCTCGGGGATATTGAAAGTACCCTAGAGAAACACCCACAGGTTTTCTCATGCACCGTCATCCAAAGCACGTCTGAGACTTCTGATCTTTTGACTGCATACGTGATTCCCGAGGATGCCAGTCGTGAATGCGAGAAGGGCCAAATCATTCAATGGGCCAAAGAGCAACTCCCGCCCTATATGATTCCTGATACTATGGATATCCGGAAAGAATTTCCCCTTACGCCGGCTGGCAAAGTTGATCGAAAGGCATTAGCAGAGGAAGGGCAGACTCAAAATCACAACGTGGAGACTCGTTCTGGCGAAGAATCCCAGACCGAACCAACCGATGGAGATAACGTAAAATGGTTGCAATCAAAAATCAAAAACTATCTTGGTGTCTCGCATATCCGTCCCGACGACAATGTGTTCTCTCTTGGGTTGAGTTCTCTCCAGGCTGCTCAGTTCCTTGGAGAAATCTTGCAACACACGGGTGTTTCGATAACAATGGCCCAACTCCATGAAAAACCTTTATTCAAGAACCTTCCAGCTTTACTCAATGTTTCTCTCGAGACTCCCGATTCTCACTCGCAGGTGCTGAAGTGGGAGCGGGATTCCCATTTGGCTGACGAGATTGCAGCTCCTGCGGATTGGATATCGGAAGGAGAGGGTCGTGTTTTTCTGACTGGAGCAACTGGTTTCCTGGGTGCTTACTTGTTGAGTTCCCTTTTGGCGATGCCCTGTGTAAAACAAGTTGCTTGCCTTGCCAGACATCGTGGGAGCATGACTGCGAAGGACCGTATCCGACAGACTCTCGAAAAGTATGAATTGTGGGACGATAGCTCGGAAATGATGGAGAAAGTCATTGTTCTCGATGGCGAGCTTGCAGATGATGATTTGGGAATTGGAAGGGACAAGTTTTACTGGCTTGCTAATTGGGCAAGTGTTGTGTTTCATGTTGGAGCTCGTGTCAATTGGTGCGAGCCATACGAAGCCCATTATGAGCCCAACGTCATCGGAACAAAGAACATAATACGACTTGCGGTGCAGGGTCGACGAAAGTCCCTCCAGTACGTCTCATCCATTGATGTGTGGAACGTCACTGGCTTCATCAACAAGGTTGAACGCGTTTTTGAAGATGAGCCACTATCAAGACACGCTGGATCATTGCCTTACGATATGGGTTATTCACAAAGTCAGTGGGTAGTGGAAGAGATGATTCAGCGATCCAGGGCGCGTGGCCTTCCAGTTGCCATTCATCGGCCAGGGTTTATCATTGGGGATCGCTCTCGAGCTATCGGCAATCCTGACGATTTCTTTGGTCGCATGATTGTGGGTTGCATTCAATGTGGAAACTTCCCATATCTCCCTAGCCAGCGCCTGGAGTGGGTCACAGTGGACTATGTATGTTCTGCCATACTGCACATAGCATCCAAGATGGATAACCTAGGCCGATCTTACCATTTGGTTTCGACAGACCCTACGCAGTCGGTAAGTATGGAACGAACATGCGAAATTATCAATGAGGCTGGGTTCCCGGTGGAGCAAGTACCTTACAATGACTGGGTCGAGAAGATAAAGTCTTCCCCGGGAAATCCTTTGGAATCTATGGTGCCACTTCTACAGGAATCGGTCCTGGGAAATAATAGTCGGATTCAAACCGGCACGTACAATCCTATCTACGATGCACAGAATACTACTCGGGCCTTGAGTGACCGCCCCGACATCAGGTATAAGACACTTGATGCAGACCTCTTACGGAGATTTGTGGATTATTGGACAAAAAGAGGTGACTTTAGTCTTTAAATTATATTAGCCGGTCCATATCAAGCTGAGTCTGGAGGTGAAATGATGAGGTTACTGAAAGTCTTAAGTCCTGAAGTTGAATAAACACGCAAATTTTGATTTTTGCATTACCGATCTTCTAGAAAGATATTTCCAAATCTGCAATTACAATAAAGAAGGCCTTAATCTGAATATAAAAATTCTCTCAATTGCCATAAAGCCTTTTTTTTTGTCAGAAGAGACTGTTTCGACAGCCGAATGCAAGGGAAAGTTTAGCACCTTTGGGTACTATAATCGATTTAGGGTTTTTAGGGTTTTTCAGTCAAAGGCAAAAAGGAATAATAATTTGTCTCGACGCATTGCTACTCAACGGAGACTGTGCATAACAGCGTTTTGGATGTCACGTAAAACAAGGAAAAATGCAGATAATGCGGATAATGATGAAATGATGAAAAGTAAGTGCATTGATATAAGGTTTCTTTTGGATGCAAATTGCTGATCAAAGGCAGCCAGCTTCTTTTGTCAAGAGAATGTAGGTATTTTCGGTTGCCTTTTGATAAATCATATTTTCCACCTAATTTATTAATAATAATACATGAACTAACTAGCTAAGGAGTTTAGTAAACTGGTTACCAATTGTCGGTATGAACTGGGAAAGTTCTCTATTACATAGATATCGCGGAAAGTACACCAAATTGCCTGAAATAGTAGATGATTAAGTCATTTTTCAAGTGCCAATATGAATTATATGTAAGTGGCAAAATATTATTCCAGACTTGATTATATCTCCTATTTGCTCTCCATCTCCAACAAAATTACCATTGCTAGGAAAATCACGCTTTGATGCATTCTGTGGGTGCAAAGGGTCAAAACGTGGTCCCGGCAACTTGGTTGCAAATCGTCGGCAAGCTGGATATGCGTGTAGCTTAATTCAGTATACATATACTTGCTGCATGCAGCCGTACACTAGGCCGCGAAAAGCCTGAAGAATCAATCAAATTAAATTTGACGAGTCAAAGCGCAGTCCTGCAGTGTCAAGCCCGCACGTGACGAGGCATACTTGCTGTCAACGCTGTCCGAGTCTCACCTACATAGTACTTACACCACACACCGAGTCACCGATGTTACGCAGCCAAGAATCAACTGTACTTTTCACCGTCCCCTGCACATAGTATATAGAGAACCAAATTACAATACACACACATATTGCCTCTCTGCAAGGGAGCGCGGACGGACCTTTTCTGATGCTACAGTGTAATGATGCGTTCAAGTACAAGATTGTGGCGGCAGGTGACCCATTACAGCCAAATCATACATTTTATTATTTCTATTTTGGCTGCGAGAGGTCATCAATACAATTTGAATGACGTTTATAGCATCATCGACACGTAACTGAGTTAAAAATTGAACCTGATAGTACGCGTTTCTTGTTGTCGATTGAGCTCAAAGCGGCCTATTGCGTTCATACAACCTTGTATGAAACTTGGAACCTTCAACCTTGAAGTTGTAGAGGTTACACAGTTTCTGTCATGAAATTGGCCCCAGACTCGCAGTGCACAAGTCATAGTATAACTCATCTAAACACCACATATATAGCTTCAGGAAGTTGCACCAAGTACGAACAGGCACAATCATTAATCCCTGAGTTTCAATAGAAGCTGCGGAAAACATCTTCTCCACTTATCCGAAAAATGCGGTCAAAGATCTCTATTGCTCAAATCCAGGAGCTAGAATTGCAGCTCGGATCTAACGTTTTTAAACAGGGCTCTTGTGAATTTAGCAAGAGCACTAAGAGGTGGTCCAGTATTGGAAATCAAATACCGGTATTTTCAGACTTTCTTTGCAGTACCCTCGATTGTGGTTGCTAATTCTTGTGCAAGGGAGTGGTTGTTATACCAGAGACGGCAGATCATATAGCGAGAACTGTGATCTTCGTAAAGAAAAACCAAATCGACTTTGCCGTAAAAGGTGGCGGTCATTCAACAGACACCTCCGCGTCGACTGACGGGGGTATTTTACTTGATCTCTGCCGCCTCAACCGAGTGACCGTGTGCCCCGAAACAAAGACGTTGGCTGTAGAGGGAGGAGCGTTGTGGCATGATGTGAACGAGGCAGCTGCTATACATGATCTAGCTGTGGTTGGAGGAACAGTCAGCCAAACTGGAGTAGGAGGGCTTACGCTTAGCGGGGGGTATGGGTATCTTACTCCGCAGTACGGACTTACAATCGACAATCTTCTTAAAGCGAAAGTAATCACCCCCGATGGATCTATACTGAATGTTTCCGAGACAGAAAATCCAGACCTCTTCTGGGCTCTTCGCGGAGCTGGTCAAAACTTTGCCATCGTGGTCGAATTTGTATTCCAAGGACATTCGCAACATAACGAGGTATGGAATGGTACCATAACTTACCATCCAAATCAACTCGCAGAAGTTGTTCAGGCCCTCAACTCTACTCTTTTCCATGTGGATGGAAAAGCTGCGGCACAATGCGTTTTCTTACTGTCACCTGAGAATGAAGAACCTCTCATCACAACTGTAGTGTTCTTCAACGGTTCCGAAAAAGAAGGCAGGCACCATTTCCAGATGCTACTCAGCATAGCTTGCGTCGAAGAAAATATGCAGATGAAGCCTTACTTGGAAGCAAATAAGCTACTTAACCCGTTGGTACCTCCCGGAGGTCCCAAAAAACTGCTAGGGGTCCAGTTGGCTACAACACTTAGAGCTGAGTTTGCCTCTTCGCTCTTAGAGGCCATTACGACGAAATTGAAAAATGAGCCTGATCTACGTCAAAGTTGTCTCGAGCTTGATTTCTTCGATCCTACGCGAATTTGCAAGACCTCCGTGACAGACACCGCATTCCCTAGACGTGATGACTGTTTGAAAGGAGCATTGATTCTGCAGTGGAAAGATTCCGCCAACAATTCTGAACACATTTCCTGGGGCGAGACTATTCAAATGATGTGCGTGGAGGAAATGGAGAGAACAAAGAACGAATCTCCATCATTCGTGTCGAACTTCGTTGGATATACGAAAGGTAATTTTTATAACAAGTCGACAGAATTGCGTAAATGTATGCTAATCCGGTCATTTAGATGACGGTAAGACGCCTAAAGAAATGTTTGGTGTAAATGCTGATCGACTACTTTCCATTAAAGGAAAGTATGACCCGGATAACTCCTTTTGCAATCTGAATCCGCTGAGCTTATCTTTGACGAAATCTGAGTAGAGTTGCACTCGGGGGTCTATGATTGCAGAGAAGGACACACTGTCTATCCATTTAGGACCAAATACAGCTTCCTTTAGGGAGTAATGAGTTCTTTTACCTTTTATTCAAACAAATTGCCGACTCCATGTTAAATATTTTTACATATTTATATCGAATATCTATCTGTCCATCGGTATCCCGCCGGGTAGACTGCAGTTAGATTTTGGTTAGCATCTCAAGACCAAATCCAAAAACATGCTGCAGTCTACTGTTAGCATTAGAATATCTCCCCGTTTAAGTCTTTAGCAAACTTAATGTTAGCATTTTTGAGATTCATGGCAATAATGATCTTTCCAACCCTCCATTCTTACTATAAAAACACCAGCAGCATAAGACGCCACGAGATAGCCAAAGTACTATATACCATTTGACCATGAATATTCCTCGCCGGTGAGCGTCAAGTCTTCACGTAGAGCAAGATGGCAACTGACCCACACGTTCAGGATTCTCCTACGACGTAGTAAATAGGCAAGGGTGCTCCGCTCCAGATGCCTGCATATTGATCATCTTTTCAGCTTATCTATCCATATGGGAGTAATGTACAAAGTACAAACATTAACCCATGGAAGTACTGAGCTGTATAGCGAATACTTTCGCCATACGGGCAATATGAATTTGGAGGCCGCAGACGAAGCTTGATCTTCGAAGAAACAACTTATTCAGATATCAATTTTACAGATCCAAGAAGATGAGTTGATTACGAGAATTTATAGCTTCGTGGCATAATTCCCCCTCCAATCATTGATACTAGAAAGTGAATTATGGGAAGAAGAAAAGCAAGGAAATGAAGTTGTGAGATGCTGGTTTCTCTATGCTAGTGTGTTCGGTAATTGATCCATTATCCCAATTACTCGTATTGGTTCTGGATTCTCAATTTCCCATTAAATAGCTTTCTATCGGCCTTTTTTCGTGTTTCAATGTCTTGTTTCGTCATATTCCCATGCAATCCTGTTCAGCATCGCGACTAACTATACGAGGCTGTCACCTGATCCTAGTATGACTCAACAATCTGACAGCCGTATTATTTATTCTTTTCCGCCACAGCTTATGCCGACATCCAAATCATTTTAATACAATCAAAGATGTTATTAAAGATATCAGGATTGGCAGCCGCGGCTGCATCGGCCACATATGCGTACACGGTTCACAAGGCAGTTCGCCAGACTGATCCTCAACGAATGACACGGCAGCAGACAGTTCCCCACTCTCTTCGCAATTCAAGATCTGTCAATGAAATCGTTGATCCCAGGGGTGGATCTATCGTCTTTGATACACGTTATATCAGTGTCCCCATACCAGCTCATCGACGGGATATCTCGGATCAGGAACTACTCGCCAGATTCACGAAAGGTTTCTTCGGTGGGGCAGTCCTTCGTCCTGAAAGGACTGTTCTGCGAAATTTGCGATGGAACCTTGTTCATCTTTCAGGTATGACTGTATTCTCGGTAATGAAGAGCATAACTAAGAGGAAATAGCAATGAATTCACAAAATGCCTCCCCAGTGTGGAGCCCTGAGCAAATTCCGACGTCTACCCTTCTACCGGTATCAACAAAGATATTTGGTGGATTCCAAGTGATCGATTCTCAAATTCCAGAAGTCTCATCCGAAGAAAGCCAAAGTTATATCGATATTGGCTTTGGTGTAGATGGGACTTCTTTCGCTGGTATCCACCGTTTTTCAGTTTCAAGACCGAAAAGTAACGACACCTGCACAGGCGACCATGTAGTCATACAATATTCTTGTCAAGTAGCCTCTCACCCATGGCCAAATATGGTAAGCTCTCTTTTGCAGTTCGTCGGTGGGATGCATAGGCTCTATGCGGATTTGCTATTTCGAGAAAGCGTGGGGAAGGTTGAAAGGTGGTTGCAAAGCCGTGACTCCTAAAGTGACATGTGCCTCGCATGGGGTGTCACGTTGTATTTATAGACTTATAAGAAAAGCTCAACTCCTACGCGAGCATGTATACTAGTACTAGGGTAGAAAATCCTTCTCTCTGAACTTGAACATTCATTTCAATGCTTGCTTCGCCCAGGAGGGTCTCGATGTACTTTCAACGCTAATTTATAGAGCATAACTTAACTGGAAGCAGCGCAGTTGACCTCCAGTAAAGTGTTATCAACCTTAAATTAAAGTCAGTTAGGACTTTTCATGGTCACTCTCTAGTTCGATGAAACTCACATTTGTGCAGACAAACTCATCGTCGCCACCGGGACTCTGTACATCAATATTGGTAGCCTTGATATTTGAGCAAACCTAAGACAGTCAGAATCATTCCCCTGGTTCATATTCATATCAACTTACCGTCTCGCTAGAGCAAACAATAGTACCAACGTCAGGATCACGTTTACCTGACGTCGTACCCTTGATATTTGTGAACAGAATATCTGAAATGGTCAAGTTCGAGGGGTATTGGTTGCACAGCGTGAGGTTCTTCTGTCCATAGCACTGGGTCACCTCGATGGCATAATCGACGTTATCAATCACCATGGTATCATAGGTGACATTCTTGACGCTTCCAGAACCACCTCCACCCTGTAGGTCGGTCGACATGGCAGAGGAAATTCCAGGCCAAACTTTGATGCGAGCACCGTCCTGGATTTTGTCAGTAGTTGCTTGAATTTCCTAATAGCTAGCTAATACCCACCGACGCGTTGAACATAGAGATGTTATAGATGAGCAGATTTTCGACAATATCCACTTCGCCTGGGTATTGGCCCAGAGAGCCAACGGAGATACCGTGGGAACCATTGCAGTGAAGATTCTGAACAATGATCTCTGTAACGTTAGGCTTGAACGAAACACAATCTGAAATTTGTTAGCCTTGGTCAATTAAAAGTTTCCCAAGTAGCTTATTACCATCGCCATTATTGATAATCGAGTCTTGAATGACAATATTGGACGACCGATAGAGATCCCTAATTCATAGTTAGCTTGAATTTTGGGGATGATATTCGCCGAGAATATGCTCACCAGCCATCAGTATTCTTCGCCTCATGCTCACTATTACTATACCCCGAAATATCAATTCCCTCAAAGAGAACATTTGAGGAATTGGCGACGAAATGGTACCACTGCGGCGAATAGCGCAGCTTGAGTGGCCCAATAGTTCCACCATGCAATCCAATGACACCCATCAAAATCGGACGTAAAATTAAGGCATCTTCGGCATAAAGATCATACCAAACTTGACCATTGCCATCCAATGTACCACCTCCGTAGACATTAACATCCTCACCACCGAGCTGGAAGAAGGTCGTTGCGTTTTGGTAAATTTGCTTGAATGCATGTTCTTGCCAATAGTCCGTATCATTGGTAAATTGAATTGTACCCAAGACCTCTGCAAATCACAAAAATAGTTAGTTAGTAATCATTATGGCTTACTATTTGCGCACTGTCGCTTCACACGCACACCCTAAGGCAACGTACCTAAATCTACATGTTTCAAGAATGTCATATCCAGTGCCGTACCAATGGTATACGTCTTGTCCTCGTCGAAAACAACCTTTCCACCATTGTTACACTTCTTCAGTGCTTTGAGAATATTCTTTGAATCATCTACTCCATTTCCATGGCTGGAAACATGACAAGTTCGCGTACGAGCTTGACTAACAGGCAACGGACGGAAGGGATGATGCGGTTTGCAAGCCTCAGTGCGAGAATATTTCGATGCTGAAGGGGACTTTGCATCGACTGTCATTCCCAATGACAAGAACAGGCCAAGGGCCTGCGTCAATGTATTCGAGATTTTCATTCTGGGACTTGGCGTTTCAAGGGTGATTTATGGGGGAATTTCTTGGAATAAGTGTTCGCCACTAGGTCGATACCTAGACACTCCTTTCCTTTATATACCGAGATTTGAAAAAGAAATTAAATTATAGTAATCTCTTCAATTGTTGACTTCACCTGCGCACGCGCTAGCAAGACCCGCAGACGAAGGCTCGCGGGGTAATCTGCTTTCCCCGGGGAAATGGCATGGTAAATTGTGGAGAGGGCTTTAAGATGGGGATTTTGGCGTGAATCTGTAAACATTGTATTTTTAGCGAGGTGGTCAGAGATTGAGAAATGCTTCGATTTTAGGGCTTGAGGATACCCGATAGGAGGAAGATTTGGGAGAAATTTCACCGATTGGGAGGAAAATCCCGGGGAAATTGAATGTGGAGAAGAAATTGACTGCAGCATTCAGGATGATGCGTAATTAGTCGGGTTCGTTCATTTTATCTCTAAGCAAGTCTAGTCTAGGAGAAACTCAATTTGTTTTGTTCCAGGCAAGTTGTCTGGTATGCTATACGAAGTATACTAAGCACTACGGATGATATGATTTACTGAGAAACGGAGAGAAACAAATCACTGCAATTTATATGTACAGCGGGCTTATCTGAAATTAATTCAAACAGGGGCACGAAACTTCAATCATTCACAGCGACCTTGTCAGATTGAAGATCCTCAATGAGGAACCCAGATTCTCTATCATGCAGATCCTCCGTTTCCCCTGCACAAATCCAACCAGTAAGACCTTCTAGCACCTGCATCATGCTCTACCCACGAATGCGGATACCGTCTTTTAGTTCGACTTCTCGACAGACTTGACAGCTCCCTCAACAGCACCCTCAGCCTGCTTGGCGACAGACTTAGCAGAGTCAGCGACATCTTGCTCCAGGTCCTTGGCAGCCTCAACCGCCGAACCCTCTTGGCTCTTGCGCCACATGTAGATACGGGAAACCTGGACAACACCAACGCATCCAAGGAAGAAGTTAACGGCGGCAAGCCTAAGCCATATTAGCGAACGTCATCGTGGAAGGTACAAGATATGTGGATCTGCGACGTACAGGACGTTACGGGGCTTGATGATCAAGCACCAGCGGGTCCAGATGGCACCAGTGCCCATCAGAGCAGCGTTCTGGGTGAGAGAGAGCTTCTCGGCGGGACGGTTGAAGTCGGAGATACCGGCGATGACAAGAGCCCACTGTTAGAGTCAGCATTCTGTTACAACAGTCTGTCGCGCAATAGGTCCAATCTTGTTTATCCAGCGATATTCATAAAACGTGTAGAGAGTATAGGAAGTAATATCAAACGGAAGCTCGAATCAATCGTACCTTCATAACGGGAGCCCTACAGATGACGCAGTTAGCATACAATCATACAAATCGGCCGATTCGCTAGCCATATAACATCATATAGCTCAAATTCCCAAGCTAAACTTCCAAACTCACCAGAAATGCACAGTCTTCACACCAACAGGGCTGTTCCACATGCGCTGGAAAGTGCTCTGCTGCTCCGCGGCGCCGGCGCCGGCGTCGGAGCTCTGGAATCGCCAGCCCTGACCACCCGGCCGGCGGAATGGTGCAGAGGCATTGCGGAACGCAAAGCGAGCGTTGTTGAAGAAACGGAATCCGACACGAGATGACATGGCGGTGGAGGGGAGAGTGATGTGGTAGAGAGAAGGTCGTTGTCGTTGGGGAGAAGAAGGGCGGAAGTGTCCGGTGATCGGGGAGGGAGTTTTCCGATGGCTATAATTCTTTAACGAGCAGCACAGCGCGGTGTGTTGCTAGAAAAGGGGATATACAAAGTGAAGATATATCGATATCTCTCAATTAATCATTTAAATTCTTTTATTCTCCTCGAGTATCCTGGAATCGCATTACAGCCATCTTGAAAGCTGATATAATCACATCCACTAGTCCAAAAGAGGCAATCCTTCATTTACTGCCTCAGGCATATATTCCTCCTCATTGGGTAATTTATCACACCTCAGGCATCATTTATCTGACCAATCAGAATCCCCGCGAATAATCCCGTGATCCAAAGTGTCACTCTTGCTCTGTTTGATACTGAGAACTCCCTTCGCCCTCATCCCACTTCCCCCTCAACCCACCATGTCCGGCAAATACGTCTTTACCAAGGGCCTGAAGGAGCTCCGCTTCCTCTTCTGCCAGACCTCTGAGCAGAGCGCCGCTACAAGGCAAGCTTTCCCATCCGCCGACTCCGACCCTATCCTCCCCGACCCAACTCTGATCCCCGACTCTCTTGTCTACACCAGCCATTCCTCACGCCAATGGCTCTCTAGCTAACAACGCTGTACTTAATTAGGTCGTTCATCAACCGCGCTTACCCTACCATGAAGAAGCACAACCCACACACGCCCATCATGATGCGCGAGGCCTCGGGTACCGAGCCACGAGTCTTTGCCCGATACGGTACGCACACGCACGTCGCGGATCAGCAAGGTTATGCTAATACATATTCTGTAACAGAGTTTGGAAAGGAGAAGAATGAGGCGCTGTCTGGTATGTGTTGGACTCCGAGGATTCGAATGACGGGGAGTGTTGATTGAATGATATGCTAATTCTCAATAGGACTTTCTGATTCCCAGATCGAAGAGCGCATCACGAACCTGGTCAAGCAGTCATAAATTTGACCACGATTCTTAATTTCCGTTTCGCGTTTTCAGTCATCAATCCTATGTGTACCTATAGATGAATCGAGCATCAAAATTCATGCACCTACCTCACATAAACCCATCTAATACAGAGAATACGGAAGACTCATTCAGAGAAGATTGAAACGAAAAAAATTACATCTAATTCACAGCATCTATCTCACGACCAGCACACGACAATTATAGCGAACTACTATTCCCCACCTCCCCAAACCGAAACTGCGCCCAACTCATACTTCCCTCCGGATAAGTCCACAATCTCCTCCCAAGATCCTCACCCGCCGCTCCCGCCCCAACATGAATAGGAAGCAAATGGTCAAAAGTAGGATGCGCCTGTCTAGCATCAGGTCTCAACAACAATTTCGCCAACGCCTCCTGCCGACTCTCGGGATCAGTAACAACAGCCTCCTTAAGCGCCTCGTCGAAACTAATCGCATACGGCATCGGCCGTGAATCACCAAATGTAAAGCGCAAATCACGCAGATTATGCACCGCCATTCCGGAAACGATGATCAAAATGTTCTGTTCGCGAAGGTGTGAGACTGCTTGACCAAGACGGTAGTGTTGATTCGGATCTTCGGTGTTGAATAGTGAGACTTGTACGATTGGTACGTTTAGGGGGTTTGTTTCTGGGTTGAATGCTTTTTTTTTCCATTAGTACGGTCTTCACTTCACCCTTCTTCCTTTTTGTTTGTTCTGATGCGGATATACATACCACACTTAAAACTAGCCCAAACCCCATGATCCAATCCACGCTTCACACCCTTCGCTTCAATCCCGGCACCAGTCAACGCAGCAAGGACTTTATCAGCAACCTTTCTACTACCGACATTAGGATATTTCTCCTTATAGTAGTGATCCGGGAATCCATAGAAACTAGTAATATCAGCACTCATCCTATCTCAATGTATCCGGGTATCAACAATAATGAGGAAAGATAAATCATACTCGTAAATCAGATCCGTCATCTCAGCCGTATTAACATAAATAGTCTCATCGCCACCCTGCCAATGCGCCGAGAAAACAACCACAGCATCGGGCTTGACTTTCGTCGTGATTTCTTTGCCGATGGATCCTAGTGTTTTGTACGCTGGATGATCTGTTTGATACATGACATTTGGCTGCATGTCATTAATATTCAATACTTTAAGTGTTGGCGCTGATACGTACCCCGCCATGACTGAGGAAATAAATCGGCGTCTTCATATTCGAAAGATTCGAGCGTACCCTCGACTCAAGCGGTGCTGGTGCTGAAGATCCAGATCCGCTAGTAGCGGAGCGAGCGAAGCGGGTAAAGTTACGGATTTTATCCAGATTGACTGGTGCGAGGACGGCAATAAGAATAGCGAAAACGAGTGCGAAGAGCGAGTAGAGGGCTCTGCGATTGGGTGTGTTTGAATCCTGCGTTGGATGTGAGGGTTGATTGGGGCCGGGGTCTGTTGTGTCCGAGCTAGACATATATATCCGATTGTCAATGCTAGGTAGGATTGATTTGGGATGATAGAAGGGACAGTGGATGTCGGGTGTTTTGAGAAAGAAAGTAAATCTGTCTGTGAGAATAATCTGGAAGTACCTAATGAATGGAATTACTCAGGATTAGCAAGATTGATGAATATTCGCGGATTTACGGATGGAAAGCGGAGTGATTGTGTCAGCGCGGAAAAGGGCCGCGGTAGTTGATTTCGCCATATACTAGTAGTATACTAGTACATAGTATACTAGAATGATATTATATTATGTGTACAAGAGTATAATATGATAGGATTGATGTTCAGGTTCATGGGGGATGTTGGTAATATACTATATCTACAAAATACTAGGTACTACTTGAAATATAAACAATCCGTCTATTGATGTAATAGCCTAGCTCCGGGGTATGCACACCAATCCAAAGACAAAAAAAAAAAAAAAAAAAA
>Ga0209673_1000542_pt1 | contig 61390 bp, 69 predicted proteins | sample AraplaCol_mMS_r2_2_FD_184274 | JGI IMG/M metagenome (GOLD analysis project Ga0209673, IMG submission 184274) | Arabidopsis root microbial communities from North Carolina, USA - plate scrape MF_Col_mMS_r2 (SPAdes) (version 3) | ecosystem: Host-associated > Plants > Roots > Endosphere | place... | reverse complement strand
AAAAAAGGAAGGAAGACAGTCGAGAATTGAAAAGGGCGGAACAAAAAGAAGCAACATCCGCCTTTCTCTTTTTCTTTTTTCTTTTGACTTCAAATGATCGACTGCTTCTTTCTTCTCTTTGTGGATTGAATTTATTTGAGACGAACTGCCGAACATACCTGTTGATTGAATCATCATCATCATCATCATCATCATCATCATCATCATCATAATTACCTCCCTCTCTCGTGCTCTTCTTCGTGGATGGCGTTGATCTTGTCGCAATTATACTCGGGAATCATCACGTCAATGGCGTAACCCCCCTTGGCTCTCACTCAATGGGTGCATCCGAAAGGAAAAAAAGAACAGAAGAAAGAACTTGCAACCATTCCCCACGATTTGTACCTGTTCTTTCAAATTTGACTACAAAGTGCCTCTCCCCTGACTTTGTCCTACCACCCAAACCCCCACAATCTTGACTCATACTGTGTGTCCTTCAAGAGTTGACTGTGTTGCGTTGTGCTGCACCACTGGAAGATCGTGGATCATCTCCCTTCAAGTTATCCACCAACCTTTAGTGGGGCCCAGTCATGGACCAACCGATGACTCTAATTGATGCCCAGGTGCATTTTCTTGTAAGCATATTGATCCTGCGATGAATAGAGCACTTCGCTCGAGATACTATCATTGTTGCTAATATATATATATAATCGAGTCCAGGCGGAGCGTCTGGCCTTGGTGCACATTCCACTTGATCTCTATCCTTATTTTCTCCAGTCTGTCTTGAGGCTGGTTTTTGACGAGCTATCTCCGTTGGAAGACGGAAACGAAAAAGAAGAATTTCTTCAAGGTGATGACGATGATGCTGATGATAATGATAATAATGATGATCACTCCGAGTCGGGGTATACGCCATCTGCATTCTTGAACATCTCAATTACCCCAGTTGAAGTTTCTGTGATATGTCCCCGCCGCCTGGTCGATAAATATTTTGCACCTCTAAGACAGCAACTCAACGAATTGGATGAGTCACTTGATTCTCAACTCGATTTCAGCGACAATGACTATATTGCGATGCAAGTTATTGGACAGGGCCTGGAAGCAGGGAAACGCGTCTTGGAGCTCACCAGCCCGCTTGCGATGGCTGGAATGTACGTGCAGCAAACCACAAATGATCCCCCACATGGGATGATTTCAACATTCGATCTATCAGACTTGTATATAAAATTCTGTGCTAACTCTCCACCAGCTCTATCTTTTTCATTTCGACTTACTTCTCCGACTACATCGTTTTCCCTCTCCATAGTAAAAGCAGTGTGGTTTCGGCATTGGAGAGCAGAGGCTTTCAGTTCCAAGAATCAACGGCCGCTTTTATAAATCCCTTCAGTCCGACCTCCCCACGACCAGACTCGGAGAAACGTCTTAGTGAAATCATACCTCCAGGGACTCCACCTCCATCTACGATTTCCGAGCTTCAAATGCGCACATTTGAAAATCTCCGCAAACGCCAAGTTACGCCATATGTAGACGAAACTCTGCGTCTCGTGCAATGTGCAGCGCACCATCAGTTTGAATATGGTAGTGAAGAAAGTTCAATGTCCATCCTTCGCGATGCCCTCACGGCCGTCCTTGTGGTCGACAGCCCACGGTTTCTCTCTCTCACCCAAGCATCCCTCGATCCGGCCGCATCATTACTTCTGGAAAAGCGACTCCTCCCTCGATTTGAACAGCCGGCGGGTCTCCACAAGCACTACGAGGCTGGATCTAGTCTTTTACTGGGGTCAAAAGAAGACTACCTGATCCCCATCATGCTTGACCTCCGTGATCTACCTCTTGAAGCTTCGGGTATCGTTTGCGGTGTAGCTGGACGACTCGCCGATGCGCCAGAAACGAAATCCTCGCCTAAGGGTGCAGAACCAAGTATTGCAAGTAGTAATGATAGCAGCGCAGTTGGATCCGTGCCTGCTCTTTTCAATTCATTTGGAGCACGCCTGAATCTGGACGGTAATCGCAGTTCAGAGAAGAAGGCTTCAAAAGGGAGTCACTCTCTTGCGCCGACTCATCACCTGAAACCTGATATTGATCCATCCGCAGATATGTTTGAGATTAGTTTTCTGAGCACTGCACGCGCGGGGACAATTATCGTTGGTGAGGATGAGCTGCAACGGGTGATGGACGCTTTGGAGGCGGAAAAAATGCAAGAATCTACTATTCTTGCCCCTGAGGATGAAGGATAAGGGATGAAGGATGAAGGCGCTGGATGGACCTCATATTGCAATTGATTGTATTTGATGCTTAAAATAGCGGGAAAAGTGGTTTTATATCTCGGATTTTGCTCTGCATGTATGAATAACGACTTCTGATACTCCTGGAAAGTTCGAAATCAATTTGAACCTAGCTTTGAACCTTGGAATTCCCTCTCATTCCAATAATTCAGCACCGAATGGATAGGTAGTACCACTGATGTAACGATAAAACATGATCGTTATCCGGTAATCGTGTTTCTTCGTGGTTTTCTTCAATTATTGAGATAAATATAGAATTCTGGTTCAATTTAGTACTATAGTCATACTAGCATCTCCCTTCTATGCCTCAATCCTAATGAAGAATTCCTTTTCGCCTTCTTTCGGTATCACAGCGGCCCGGCGAACCATTTCATCTTCTATAGCCAACCTCAATTTCTCTGCAGTGCTAGGCGCATCGAAAATCAATGGAGTATCGACATTGTTCATGGCCCGAGCAGCTTTGACAGCCTCTCTAAGCGCAAAAAATACCGTCGATCCTAAGAATAATGGAGGTTCGCCTGTGCCTTTACTACTCTGGATAGAGCGTAATTTATCCCAAGATATTGGATTTCCGTACGAATCATGTTGCAAGGTTGATATGTTGAATATTTGAGGAATGTCGGAGAATCCTGAATCCGAAAATATCAGCAAGATGTAACGAAACGAAAGCCCAGGACCCTATTTCTTTTCGCTTACCAGGTATCTTATAAGTGCCAGGCCCTTTAGTGAATAATTCCCCGGTCTTAGTCCATAATGATTCTTCCATTGTAAATAAACCTTGACCTTGGACAAAAGCTCCTTCGATTTGACCGTAATCAAGGGCAGGGTTAATAGAGCGACCAATGTCCATCATGAGGTCAGTTCTGAGCACAGTCGAGTCTCCAGTTAAAGTGTCGAGTTCTACTTCTGAAATTGCGCTGTGAAAAGGGTTAGCATTCCAGTTCTCGGAGACTAGGTAGGTCTCGATCTATGAGTGCCCCTTAGATCGAAATACTTACACCCCTTGAGTCCAGTAATAGTACCTACAAAATGCGCGTCAGTATTACCATCCACAGTAGGAAGCAGACAGACAGCGAAAAAGAATATGGAGAATCCACAATTCAGCTCTTACATTGGCAGTGGATCTTTCCAATTTCCCCAGACATAGCCAATTCGAGGCATTTTCCAAAACCCATTTGCAGCTAGATTGACTCGATCATGATACGCAGCATGTGCAATCTTAGACAGGGGCGCATCCATGCCATATTTCTCCCGATACGGCGCTAATCGTTCATTGAGCTGATCGCACGCATTTTTGACAGCTTGGCCATTCAAGTCACTCCCAGACGATGCTGCAGTCGGCGAGGGGTTGGCAATTTGATCTGATTGTGACTCCTTGTTGTAAATTTCGTCCACGCTGACGCGCAGCTCTTCCGCGGCAACTTGACACATTTTCGTATACAACCCCTGGCCCATCTCAGTCCCTCCATGATGAAGGAGCACAGAGCCATCCTCGTATATCTTCACGTATGCTCCAGCTTGGTTCAGATGCAACGCAGTCGCGAAACTAGAGAGAATCAATACGGCGTTACCTAACAAGGGGATGAAGCCAGGGACAGTCGAGGGTGTTGAGTACTTACCTGAGACCAAATTTACTCGGAATCTTGGCTATGCCTCGCTTTTTGAATTGGTGCTTCGAATTGAAGACTTTGATGGCGGCTTTCCGTTTTTCATAGTCGGAATTCTTGGTCAGTTGTTCCAGCATGGTAGAAATATGGAAATCATCCGTGATTTCTTGCAGAAATGGGGTTCTCTGGCCGATCTTGTACAGGTTGCGAAGACGCAACTCATCAACATCAATATTCAAAGCCTCTGAAATCTTGTAAATGATGCTCTCGGCGATGTACATTCCCTGAGGGCCTCCAAATCCTCGGTAAGCCGTGTTGCTGACGGTATTCGTCTTGCAGACCCATCCGCGAATCCAAGCATGGGGGATATTATAGCAATTATCAACATGAGTACAGGCACGATCCCTACTTTGTCAGTATCAATCCCATACACGCATCATAGATTTAACTTACATGACTGCTCCACTCATATCAAGTGAGTATCCTCCATTGTTATACATGTCCACCTCAAGAACTTGAATCTTGCCCTGGCTATCAACTCCCACTTTCCATCGCGCTTGAAATGGGTGCCTTTGACCACTAATAGCAATGTCTTCATCACGATTGAGCATCATGCGTACAGGTCGAGATTCCTTGCGTGCTGCAACAGCCATATACATGGCGATTGGAGTACTTCTCGATTCCTTCCCACCATAAGCTCCACCCATGCGACGCACTCGCATATTGACGCGACTCATGGGAACACCCAGCACTTGTGCGACAAAGACTTGATTCTCCATGAGATTCTGTGTTGAACAGTATACGTCGATGGAACCATCTTCTGTGTGTGGGATAGCAAGTGCGGCGTTTGTTTCTAAATAGAAGTGCTCCTGGCCTCCCATTTTCGTAGTCCCTTCTAAGATTTGATCACACTTCGACCAAGCACCATCAAGGCAGCCTTCCACTGCATCGCCTGTCCGGAGCTGCTTCCCATGCTTGAAGAAACTATTCGCTTGGATGGCTTCGTCGATAGTATAAATTGCAGGTAAGTCAGTGTAGGTCACTTCAACGCGGTTTGCAGCTTCTCGAGCCTGAAGAGCAGTCTTTGCATACACCATACCAATGACTTGACCGTGATAATGGACAATGCCGTCAGCGAAAAGTGGTTCATCAGCTACTACTGGTCCCCACAAGTTAGTTCCAGCTGGTAAGCTATCTTTGTCAATGTACCCCACAACCCCCGGCATTTTTAACGCAGCATTATAATCAACGCTGTCCACTCGAGCGTGGGATCTTTTGGACATGACTAGTCCGCCGAATAATTCGTTGTGCTGTCGTGGCATATCTTCCACGTACTCTGCTTCGCCGGTACAGTGTTTGAGCGCTGACAAGTGTGGAATCGGTCTGCCAACTGTCTGAGTTCCTCTATTCTGCATCGAGGCAGTGAAATTATCACGACTACCGCAGGTAATTTCGCGATGAATTTCCTGGATGAGATCGGAATCGACCTTTGCGAGACCCAAATCGTGAACAACTTCATGCCAGAACCGGAAGAAAAGCGAGATTGTCAATACTGTATACTAGATCAGTCGGGGTACTAGTTTGAGCAGATAGTACCATTCCAGAACTTACCTCGTCGGTATTGGGCCATCCCACCCGGTACACCATAGCTCAAGTCAAACTGATCCAGAAGTGCATTTATTGCAGCTTCCAATGTCGTTGCCTCAGACCACTTCTTCCCAATGACTGCTTCCTGTGCCTTCACAGCCATCACAGTTGTTGGAGCCATACCGCCGAATGAAAAACCGCAGTCCTCAACAAGGCCATTCTCATCCAATCGTACCCTGAATCCAGCTGTAACAATAGCAATATCATCATCTTTCCTTTTGGCCTGCTTGTATGCCTTCGTGATTTCACGACTTTCGTCTGTGGGCAATGGAATAACAATCTGAGTGATGACTCCATCATCTGGTAGGGCTGTTGTTCGATAACGAAGGAACCAAGACGTGATCGGAATATCGAAAATACCTTTTGACTGCGATTGAATAGTGACTGTTGCTCCAGCTGCTAAAAGCAAAGGCGCAGAATCAGAAATAGGACTTGCTGTCGCAAGACTTCCCGCAAGACTGGCAACATTTCGAATTTGCCGACCAGCAAAATAACGAAGTTGTTTTCGAAGCGCTTCCAGGACAGAAGCACGTCGTCCGAGCTTTTGATATAGATCTTTGCAGAGATACTCTAGTTTTGTCAGGGATAAATTGCCGGGAATGCAGAATTCAGATTTAGAATTAAGCTCAGCCAAAGTGAGATTGTCTTGGATACTCATGGGATGAGTATTAATCTCAACGATATCTGCCACAAAAATGGAGACTTGGTAGTTCATTTTCTTGAATCGGACCTCTATTTGCGTCTCACTTGCTCCGCCGACAATTTTTGCTGAGGGATAAGCTGATTTTAATTCAATGAGCTGTTGTAAAGTTGTGGGTTTGAACCATAATTTTCGCTCATCGCCGTAACAAACTGGCTGTACTTCATATCTTCGAAGGGACGGTGGAAATAACGGTTCGGTTGATGGCTCGTACGGCTTGAATATCTCTTTGGGAACCGCTTCGCTTGAGACTGGCGATGACTTAAGTGTGGAATCTAGTTGATGTTCAGATATCGAGAATTCCATAGGCTCAGATGTTTTAGTTCCAGCAGTCGGCGCAGACCCGCAACCTGAAGCTTCAGGATCATCGCGACAACAACCGCCTGGACGACTACAGGACCCAGGTTTGTTGATAGAGCGTAATAGGCTTTCATTCTCGTCATACGATGAAGGCGGCGTCGGAAGCTTATTCTTCGTTGAAGTTTCATCCTCGGCGATGACTCCTTGAAGATCTTCCACGATAAAAGTTCTTGCTGCTTCAAAAATCGGCTTGTAGCCAGTCTAAAGGGAATATTAGCAAGTGACAACTGGTATGTTTTATTTGAAGCCATATACATCGTATGAGTCTGATGAAAGCAGTAAGAACTCACACATCTACAAAGGTTCCCGTCCAGATGACCTTCAAGTTCCAAGTCAGAATGAGTAAGGTGAAATCTGCCATCTCGATACGAATTTCTGATGAGAGCATATAAGCTCATAACAATCCCCGGGGTACAGAAACCACACTGTGAGCCACTGGTGTTGTCAGCAAACACTCACAACCTGAATGATAATTGTAGGGCTGGCCTACTGCATTTTTGCAATTCTCTCTTGCAAAGGATGTGGACGATTCGCTGTTCCAAGTCCCTCAATAGTAATGAGGCTCTTACCGTCCACTCCAATGAGCGGATATAGACATGCATTGATGGCCAGATGGTTAACTTGCTGATTCTGTTCGAGAACCTGCAAAACAACAGTACAAGCACCGCATCCACCTTCACCACAGCCTAATTTCGTGCCTTTTAAATTATCCTCCGATCGAATCCAGTCCAGAAGGGCCCAGTCGGGATTGGGATTCTTCAATGTAACGGCTCGTCCATTGACGAAAAAGTTGATATCGGAGGTTCGGTATGTTGATGAGATGAGCGACGCCAGCGCGTCAATTGAGCTTTTGGGCGAGCTAGTGTTACTGTGATCAGATAGAGGTGGTGAAGGTAATTGGGCGAGCGGAGGTTGTATATGCATTTTGTGACGAATACTGCCTTGCTTTTCTCTGGAGTCAAAATGAGAAAAATAGGGATCTCAGGGTAAAGCGAAGCAGATAGTCAGAGGAGGATGGAATTAGACAGATAAAGATTAAGAGCAATGAGGATTAATCACTATATTGAGGCAAGGTACTGATACTACGAATAGTAAGACGAGAAGATGCAGCCACACTGCACAGTCAACTCTTTATACGAACTTGAAGTTTATCGACCTGAGAAATAGGATTCCTGTCATTAATTTCCCCTCAAACCTTACCAACCAAGAATTACGATATAAGAATGAAGAAATACAACGTCTAAAGCGGGGTTGAAACGAGTAGACCGAAGCGATATCTTCTGATACTAACAAAGTACCTACTAAAGTAGGTACTTCGAATATAATCTGTTCTCAACCCCACCTTTGAGGATAGTTATGAAGAGGCGTCGATACTTCTCGCTCGCAGGTTGACGGACCAATCGGAATGTAATGACTACTAATGAGTTATTTCGAATGGGCCTGTTGGGTACAACATTCCATTGACGCTACTGAATGTATCTCGAAGTATACACTCCGATGTCTTGAAGGAAACAAATATAGTGTAATTTTAAGATCTGCAAGCAAAACAGAAGCTAAGTCCATCTGTACTATATGATATTGAAAGAATATATGATATCTTTGAATATGCAAAAGTGGGATAGCAACCCCCGTCTTTGCCAGTATCCCACTTGAAGAGTGTTGAAGAGTGGAGGCTCAAACAATTCCACCGAGTGGGGGTGTTTGTGCTCATAACTCGTCGAGACAAGACGCGGTCTCGTTTCTCCAGTTCTATAGGATAAATGCCTATTTACGGAGTCTCAAGGACTCCCGAATCCAGCAACTCCAAAGAACTTCTCCTGGCAAAACAACAGCATCATTTAGATGGTTGGCCTGAGGCATTTTGCCATTTCTCATAGTTTCAGCTCATTCGTGTCTCGTTGGAAGTATAGTAGAGAGCAATGAAAATGTTGAATAGCATCAGGCTTGATTGCCGACAATATACATTCAAGTTGGCAACTGAACCTGATTGTAATAGATAGGATAGCGGCATGTCAAGCAGGGGGATGACTATATGAGACCACTGGTCACCGATTTGAGAAGGGTATCATTTCGTCGATTTCGAGGAGTCGCGAGTCTCCAATTAGCTTGGAAGGTCTTCGCAAGCGAGAATTTGAGGGTTTGCGCATTAGCAAGCCCATCATTGGCGAGTTGGTGAGAATGTGTAATTACCACAATCAGAGCAGTAACCAGCTGGCTCAACCAAAGACACGAACAGTACCTATTTCAATTAGTGACCGTCCATAACATGCAAAAATAATCACCGGGGAGACATCAAACATACCATCTGGACATCCTCCAGCCCAATAACCCTTTTCATTCCATGCCACACAACTGACCACTTTCACTCTTGGCCCCATCGGAACCGTTGCAACAGTATCTCCAGTCAAAACATCCCAAGCAAAGACAGCAGCACCAAGACCAGGCCCATCATCCTTAGGAGCCTCACTCCCACTCAAGACCACTCCATCGCCCTGGGCAAAGACAGAGCGAACACGAAGCTCCGAATTACGATAGGTATGGCGAGGTGTTGAGAGAAGACCAGGGGTATTTTCCTCCGCCTTTGGAGCTAAACCTCCAAACGCAGCGAGGAGTTTCCCATCTTTTCGATCCAACATCCGGATATAGCTATCCAGCGTGGAAGTAAGCAATGCATTGCCATCTGCAGAGCAGCGAACGCTTGTTACGGGGTGTGCAAGGACATCGACGGTTGTTTTACCCATGCGGACATCGTAGACCCGGACGTGGCCATCATAACTACCGCTGGCAATGGAGTATGTAGGCATGTGAACGTGTAGACATGAGACGGTATCACTCGCTTCGGTGAGAGTCTGAATAGGCTTATGGCCATTCGAACGGGTATCCCAGAGATTGATTGTCGTATCTGCACTGCCTATTTTTCAATAATGATTAGCCAGATCGAACTCCGAAAAGGGAACAGAGAGTGACGAGTCCCATACCAGTTACAACCACGGAATCTCCATCACCAGCAAATTGAACTGCTTCAACCCTGCTATTATGCCCGCTCCATCGTCTTGTCGTACCACCTTGCTCAACATCCCAAAGAAATACTTGACGGTCTCCGCCTACACTGGCAAAACGCGCATTGTCGGAAGCAACCGCCACATCGAGAACGCTGTAGCCATGCGCTTCGTATCGCTGGATTGGTTTGGTGGTTTCTACCGCGACTGCTGAGTTTTCCGCATTACTGGGGACAGCGCGCGAGAGGTGGATTGAGCGGTCTGAGGAGCCTGTGAGTATATAGGTTCCGGGGTAGCTTGAGAAAGTGACCGCATTGACCGGAGCTGAGAGAACGATTCGTTAGTTATACCGTGTCGCATTGTATCGCAAGGCATGAACCTACCATTGTGTGTATTTAGTGTGTGAATGTGTCTGGTGGGAAATTTTTTTGGGGCCATGGACGCTAAGTTGACCCTGGGCCAAGGGAGATTAAAGATTGAAGATTGAAATGGTCCGACGGAGGTGGAATTGCGGATGATGCGCGGCGTTGGCGTTGGAGCTCGGCAAAACTAGACCCGAACGGGGGAAGCTCCGAACTATGGAGAATCGACAATTAACAACTCATTACCTTAAATATGCATGTAGTTGTCTATGAGATACCTTAACTATGTAGTGTCCATGAAGATCTAGAAGGGTTAAAGAATCAGAGTACGAGTAGTACGCTGGCAAAGCAAATATCCCGAACAAAATCAGTAAGGATTAACTCTGTATTTCCCGCGCTACAGAATACAGGAAGGTTATTATCAAGGATGTAGACACCATCGCTAGCTACCAGCGGTAAATGGATATAACAGAACAAAAACGAACCAGCCCCTTGGGCGAAGGTGCGCCCCTCCCAAGCGCGTGAACGGCAAGACATAGGGTACTCAAGAGAAGAAAACAATGAGGGAGCATGCGTGGCGTGAACTACTCCCTTTTTGAACGTCCCGGGCCGTTTCCCGGTCCAACAACTTAACGACGACCATGGCTGCGAGTGCTGGAGCCTTGCAGGCCTTCGATCTCCTGTTCCAGAGATTTGATACTGAGAAATCACTATATTAGCACTTGACTGCTCTATTTGTGACGACGGGAGTAGAATTGAAACATACGCAGCATGGGTGGCCTCCAGGTCCTTGTTGAGTCTGTCGCGCTCGGAGATGAGCTTCTGCTCCCACTGGCGGAAACGCTGCTCCTCGACCTTGACCTGCTCGGTGAAGCGCTTGCGTAGGTTCTCTTCCTCTTCCTTGAACTTGGGGTTGTCCAGCTTGCGTGGACGGGCCTCGCCGAACTTGCGGGTCTCCATCTGCTGGGCACGGTAGGCCTCATAGTGAGATTCCTCGGTGGTGTGAATGAGGTCAAGCATGTGAGTACGAATAAGGATCGACCGGAGCTTCTTAAAGTCACAGTGGTCCTCGTTCTCGACTTCGGCAACACCCCAAGCGTACTGACGACCCTTGACAACACGGCCATCGTTGGCCTTGACATCCTTCTCGGAACCAATAACGGCGAAAGGCATGGCAGCCATCAAGCTGCGGGCGTGGCTAGCGGCGTGCTCGTCATCCTCCTCGACGGGTGGGGTATAAATCTTGATGCCCTGTGCCTCAATGACGCGACGAATCTGGTCCACCGTTAGCATGATTGGGCCGGTCCGGATTTCCATCAGACAGCATTCCAACTCACTCTATCCTTATAACGGAGCAGATCGGCATGGCTCAGGGTATCGGCCTTGGCAACAACGGGGATCAAGTTAACGCGGGAGCTGAGGCGCTTCATAACCTCAATATCGAGAGGCTTCAGGGTGTGTCCAGTGGGTCGGATGAAATACAAGCAAGCGTGCACACGCATGTCGATCTTCTCAGTACGGCGGGGCTGCTGCTCCTGGAGCATGTAGGATTCGTGCTGATCATCCAGGAACTCGATGATGGGTTGCCAGGAATCACGGTTGTTGACGTAGTCACCGAAGCCGGGGGTATCAATAACGGTCAGGCGAACTGAAAACAACGACAAAATAACAATGCTGTCAGCGTTTGAATCGATCAATATATCCTCCTCCTGGTATTGGAGCCAGATTGTGTTCCCCAAGAAAGACTCTGATGGTGCTCACCCTTGAAAAACTTCTCCTCCAGCTCAGCCTTGGTGATCTCGATCTCAACGGTGCGGTCCACCTGCTTCTGGTGGCGGCGCTTGTGGTCGGCATAGTTCTTAATAGTGGTAGAGAAAAGAGTGTTGATGAATGTAGTCTTTCCTAATCCCGACTCTCCAGCAACCTGTAGATATCACCCGTTAGCCTCATGATGGAAGAAATAAAGCGGATAATTCCAAGCTCAAACAAACCATAATCGTGAATGCCGCACCCCGCTTTGCAACAATCTTGTGTCTGAAGAAATCTTATTAGAAATAAATCCCACTCGAATCCGTCATGCTCAATGTTTTCGTAGGTACACACCGCTGGTTAGGGAGCTAGAAATTGAACATATCGGTCAGTATCAAGACATCAAACGCGAAATCCGGGAATTCGAGACTTACATTGGCAATGCCAATAGGCGTAGCGGTCTCTGTCGTAGACATTGTGAAAAAGGGGGAATTGAAGGGAGACGAAGAAGAGAAAAGCAGAAGAGAAACGAGCGACCCCTCAAAAAGTGACCGATTGAAGTTTGGAAGATGGTCGAGTCTCCTTTAGGCTTTGGGGGAATAGGGGAAAGAGCTGCCTCGATTGCTGCTTCCCCCTGAATCTCCTTTCGTTTTCTGGAGTATAGCTGGCCTTGCCTATCTGGGACTAGCGTGGTGGGCTATTCCTCATCAGGACCGGAATCGGACTATCGTTTGATCCGCTCTTATCAACTCCAGCGGTTCAGGAATTTTTGACGGAGCGGAAGATTGTCGCAAAGGAGAGAAGCAAAGATGAAGACGGACTTTAAGGTATGTGCATGCTTCTGAGTGTATCTAGTTGATCACCGGCTAACTAGATCATTAAATTAGTTCTCCAATTTGTTGGGGACGGTCTACCGTCAAGGTAACCTACTCTTTACTCCCGATGGTACCTGCTTGCTTTCACCAGTAGGCAATCGGGTCACTGTCTTCGATCTTGTGCAGTATGTCTTCGAAATATTTGTTGGAATAATGTTATGCGACTATATTGACTTGTCTCTCTCTCAGGAATACCTCATATACCCTTCCCTTCGCCCATCGCACGAACATCGACCGGTTGGATCTTTCTCCAAGAGGCAATCTGCTATTGACAGTGGATGAGACTGGCCGTGCGATTCTGACCAATTTCCACCGGCGCATTGCCATCCACCATTTCTCCTTTAAGTCTCGTGTATCTGCACTCAAATTTTCTCCGTCAGGCCGACATTTCGCAGTCGGTGTTGGAAGACGCTTGCAAATCTGGCAGACCCCCTCCACCCCCGGCACCGAGACCAATGGTGAAATCGAATTTGCGCCTTTTGTTCTTCACCGTGATTCTGCTGCCCATTTCGATACGGTTCAAAGCATTGAGTGGTCCAGTGATTCACGTTTCTTGCTCTCGGCATCTCGTGACCTGACAGCACGAGTTTGGAGTTTAGACGCGGAGGAAGGATTTGAGCCAACTACTCTGGCTGGACACCGTCAAGGTGTTGTGTCTGCTTACTTTAATGCGGAGCAGGAAAAGGTAAGCAGGGCATATTTCCGAATGGACGTTTTTACGTTTTCTAACTACATTCATAGATCTATACGGTCAGCCAAGACGGTGCCTTATTCCGTTGGGAATATACTGCGAAGATTGATCCCGAAACAGAAGAGGAAATTGGCGATGCTCAATGGAGGATCGCGAAGAAAGACTTCTTCATGCAAAATGACGCGAAAGTCAATTGTGCCGCATTTCACGCACCATCAAATTTGCTCGTAGTCGGGTTTTCCAATGGTCTGTTCGGCCTCTATGATCTCCCGGAGTTCAATATGATCCACCTTCTCAGGTATGTCTATACAGGTGCACTCAGAAATACCAGCGGCATACTAATGATATATCTATCAGTGTCTCTCAGAGCAATATTGATGTCGTTACAATCAACAAATCCGGCGAATGGCTCGCTTTTGGATCTTCAAAACATGGGCAGCTTCTGGTGTGGGAGTGGCAGTCAGAGTCATACATTCTGAAACAGCAAGGTCATTTGGACTCTATGAATTCTCTGGTTTATTCACCGGATGGACAAAAAATTGTTACTACAGCCGATGACGGCAAAGTCAAAGTCTGGGATGTCAAATCGGGCTTCTGTATTGTGACTTTCACTGAACACACAAGTGGCGTTTCTGCTTGCCAGTTTGCCAAGAAGGGAAGCGTTCTTTTCACTGCGTCCTTAGATGGTTCCGTGCGAGCTTGGGATCTCATTCGGTACCGCAACTTCCGCACTTTCACAGCTCCTTCACGGCTGTCTTTCTCCTCTCTGGCAGTGGATCCCAGCGGCGAGGTCGTCTGTGCTGGTTCCCCAGACTCTTTTGATATCCATGTATGGTCCGTGCAGACTGGTCAATTGCTGGATCAACTCTCTGGTCATGAAGGCCCCGTCTCCAGTTTGGCATTTGCTGGCGATGGTAACCACTTGGTTAGTGGCAGCTGGGATCGTACGGTTCGCATTTGGAGTGTTTTCGGCCGTGCGCAGACAAGCGAGCCTCTCCAGCTTGTATCAGACGTTTTGAGTGTGGCTTTCCGACCCGACGGGAAGCAAGTTTCTGCATCGACTCTGGATGGACAGCTTTCATTCTGGAACGTCGATGATGCTGTTCAGGAAGGAAATGTGGATGGTCGTCGTGATGTATCAGGAGGCCGAAAGATCTCTGACCGCACCACTGCCGCGAACGCTGCGGGAACTAAGGCTTTCAATCGTATCACCTACAGTGCAGACGGTAGCTGCATCCTCGCAGCTGGAAATAGCAAGTACATCTGCTTATACGACGTGAATACTGGATCTATGATCAAGAAATTCACGGTTTCCGTCAACTTGTCACTAGACGGCACCCAGGAGTACCTGAACAGCCGCAATCTTACCGAGGCTGGACCTCGCGCGCTCATCGACGAGACCGGCGAGGCTTCTGATAAGGAGGATCGTATTGATCGTACACTTCCGGGCGCAAAGCGTGGTGATGCCGGTGCTCGTACTACCCGTCCCGAAGTCCGCGTCACTTGCGTCGACTTTGCACCGACTGGCCGGGCATTCTGCGCTGCATCGACTGAGGGTCTTCTCGTCTATAGTTTGGATACGGACTTTGTATTCGATCCCGTTGACTTGGACATCACTATCACCCCCTCAACTATTCTTGCTACGCTGGAAGCTGCTAAGGCTGCTTCGGAGTCCAACACAGTTGATGATGACAACACGTTCCTGAAGGCCCTCATTATGGCATTCCGATTGAATGAGTCCAAGTTGATTCGCGCTGTCTACGAAGCTATCCCCCCTTCAGACATTGCCCACGCAGTCCGATCTGTTCCCACTGTCTACCTTCCCCGTCTCCTTCGTTTCGTTGCGCATGCCGCCGAGGAAACTCCCCATCTTGAATTTAACCTTCTGTGGTTTGAGTCTTTATTCAACTGCCATGGAAGATATTTCAAAGAAAACTCAGGAACATTCGCTCCTGAGTTACGTGTCGTCCAGCGCGCAATTGACGACATTCGGGAAAACCTCAAGCGAATGACAGAGAAGAATCTCTATGACTTGAACTATCTATTGTCCAAGCCTGTTCTCGCAGATAAGAAACCGGCCAGTGCATTGTTGCCTATCGCCGCTGATGATGTCGAGGGTGGCGATGATCAAATGGAAGATGCGGATGGTTCGGATGGCGAGTGGATCGGCCTTGAATGATTCACTATGTAATGTCTATTTGCATTTGCGCAGGCGTTTGTATATTAGGTAACCCTCAAAAGTGTATAGATGATTTCCAAAATCAAAAATTTAGAAGTGCTCATTTAGCACATGTTGATATTACTATTCGTATCCATACGATGGATCAATTTTTTCGACACAAATCGAAGTATAGAACCCCGTTTCTATACGGTTTCCACGAGGACAGAATTAATATCTAATGGTTCATTACCTAATGAAGTCAATCGATGCTACTACCTTAGAAAACTAGTAGTTTTCTAAGGCTACGAAGGTACTATAAATGTATCCAAGAAGATCGACTTTGGCAACAAATCCATGCTGTAGCTGCTAGGTAGTACACTAAAAACTAACTCCTATCAAATGACGGGGTATAATCCTGATAATAGCACAGTCCAAGGGACCACCCAGTTTTCAGAACAATCCCAGACAACTTTTGTACACGCCAATTGGGGAAAAAAAAACCAAAGAATGTTGCTTCCTTTCAAGCAACTTCGTTATATCGATGTGACAGCTCTAGCTGCTTTCGGCGGCACCACCGCGACCACGTCCCCGACCGCGAAATCCGTTGCCACGGCCTCGACCTCGGCCTCGACCACGGCCACGCTGTTGATCCACGCTTTGTGGGGGCGGGACATTCGTGTAGTTTTGCGGTCGGAAATTGGGATTGTCTTGGATAATGCCCTCGGACGGGTCGCTGTTATCTACCGAGACATAGCCCCCCTTGTTGAACTGCTGCCCACCACGACCTCGACCTCGGGGTCCACGCGGAGGACCGCCATTAGCATGGGGACGGAAGGGGAGCTCAGATGTCTGGCCATTGCGCATACCACCACGGCCACGGCCAGGATTGGAGACAGCTCCCCGGAAAGATCCAGTCAAGGGCGGAGGAGCCGGAGCATTTCTCAGCTGGCCTTGTCCATTTGGTCCCAGGGGTGTCCCATAGCCAGCCGATTCTTGTGACTGCTGGCTTTGTTGGCTTGTAGCGGCACGTGAGTTGAGGATGAGCTGTCGGTTGGAAATATTCAGTACAGAGGATGCAAGTACTGTTTGTCCGCGGAAGGGAGAGCAACGATCGCCCAGGCTTGTTCCACTCATGAAGGAAACATCAAAGACAACGTCGAGAAGTAGCGTCCGTGGGGTTCGGGTGAGGCCGACAACTGTACCCCTGGTGGCAATTGGCACTTTACCGGAGTCTTGAGCATACACGATGCGGTCGCCAAGTTTGAAAGTTTGGTTGCCCAAGCGGTGCTCTGCGTCGGCAGGGCGAAGGAGAGCACTACGAGGAACACCACGGACTTTCTTGGGATGCATTGGAGGCTGCAAGTTAGAAAGGTTATCAGCATCACGTTCGATCAGCTGAACCATATCCGAGTCTAACTGCTCAGCATCCAGAGGCACTTTTTCGAAATTCTTGGCTTCGATAGATTTGAGCCAATCACGAATCTCCTTCATTTTCAGAAGGGCGTCTTCCTCCCCGTAGAAGTCAGTAGGGGAATAACGATCTTGCTGAGGGCGGCGCTGAATTCCAGCAATGAACTCCGGGAACTTGATCATATATTGCTGGAGAAGTTCAACTGCCTTTTGGCTGAACTCCCAGCCTGAATCACCACGACGCGAGTACCCAAGAACCTTCTGTCCCCTAGCTTGGAACTTGAGATTTAAGCCGAGGTTCACACGTTGGCCCTCAATGTCAACAGAGAATGACGAGGTAATCTTGGCCAGCACCAGTGGGTTAAGACGGAGATTGCGAGCAATCGCATAAGACGGCATGTAAGGGCTGTGCCGTTCCGCTTCCTTAACACGTTCCTTTCCGAACTCAGGCTCACGGCCTTTCACGGCTGCAATAAGCCCGTTGACTTTGCCGTGTTCGTGGCCAGTGATATGCACGGGGCGACCATAGTTGAAATCACCGAGGAAGAATGCCCGAGAGCCCTCGGGGAATTCTTGCTCGATGGGCAAAGCTTCCCGCTCAATGAAGCGTTCGTCAGGATGAATCACGTCATCGACAACGACTTGCAGAGCGTAGTCGGTCTCCTGCCCAGTGATGTCGGCGAACTCCTTGATGGTAGCGCCATCTTCGGTCTTATTCATGCCTTTCAGCAACTGAATGTGGACCAAGGATTCAACGTCCCCAATGATCATTCCAAGGCGTCGGCTATAAGTGCCTTCGATCTTATCCGCCTTTTTCTTCCATTGCTCAATTTGCTGAGGGGTGTGTGGGATTGACACAACGTGCTGCTCGCCTTCGGGCAGGATGTAGTCGAAAAGCTCGTCTGAGACACGAATTACAAGAGCCTCTTGCAAGAAGGGGTATCCAACATGAACACGTTTCCCAAGCTTAGTCTTGGCCAGTTCGATGTTAGAACGACTGCCAGGGTCAAGGAGAGTGACGACCTGACTCTCGTTACGGCTTTCTTGTTGGAAGACGCACACTCCGTGGAAGCCGAGTTGTCCAACATGGGGGAGTGTCTTGATACTGGGAAAGCCGGCCAAAGCCGCCTTGCCCAGATAAGCACCATCCATAAGACCGTTGTAAGGCTCTAATCCATCCATCACCGGGAGATCAAAAACATTCTCAATGCAATGGCAGTTTGGAATGTCGGGGAAAACGCCAGGCATAGAGGAAGGGTAGATGAAGTTCAAATCAGGCGAATAGGTGAACTTGAGGCTGACACCGAAATCGTTCCGAGCCTTTTCATCCGCAGTAAGCATGTTCTCTTTAGTTTTGAGAGCGTCCAAGAGTCGTTTCTCATCAATGAAAGGAATTTTTACAACCGCCTCCCATTCCATCTTTTTGCCATTCATGTCCAGATCGAAATCTCTTGGGTAGAAATCAATGATGGGAGAATCAGGGGATGTCATCAAATCCCAGTACGCGGGAGGTACAATCTTCTTGCTGCGGTCAGGCAAGACACCCATCAATTGGTCAAATGGCCGGAATGGCTGTCCTAGACGGAAGTTCATGTCTACACCCAAGCCCATAACCACATCTACTTCATTGTCAGCACTGTCTAGAATAAGGTGGCAATTTAACACATTCACTTACCAGAAATCATCGGAGCATAGTGATACTTGAAGAACCATGGCCATGAGGCAATACCACGATAGTAGTAGAACAAGACCCACTGCAGTCCTTGTACATAGTTTTCCGCGAGCTTCGTCAACTCTTCTTCGTTATCAAGACCCCAGCCGAATTTAGACCGGTAGTAATTGTCTTTCCACTCCCGGAACTTGGCGTCGTACTTTTCCTCGGCTGCTCTTTGCGCCTCTTCGGGGCTCATCTCCTCAACCTTAGCTTTCTCGTATTTTCGAATGATGCGATGTATAGCCATGGATGCTTCTTCGTCATCTTCTTCTTCACTCTCATCATCGTTATTTTGAGGCTGAGGTAGCTGAAGTCTCATAAATCGATCACCAGCCTCACTCTCAGTGGTCGACCAAGGCAAGCGAAGCTCCTCAGCCAGACGTTCCACAAAGGCGCGATCGCGAGCTGGAAGCGTAGGTGAGAAGTCGAAAGGCTTTCGCTCGGCACTCTTTCCAGGTCGATTCAAAACATACTGTTTGACTTTTTTCAGGATATCTTTTTGTGCCGAGGTGATCGTCAATTCTTTGGGCTTCTGCTGGAGCTCGAGAGAGCCATCATCACCGTTCTGCTTAGATTTGATCCACTGCGCATCCGAAAACTCCGCTTCGAAAAATCGATGCTCAAACCCACTCATTGCTTCCACAAGAATGCCTAATCGTTTCAGATTGATTACACCTTCTTCGTTGATATAACCACCCATTTTGCGTAGAACGTCTTTGTAGATCTTAAACATGAGCGCCAATGCGCCCTCGTTGATGTGCAAGTTTGGCAAATTAGGCAAGAAATCGTTACCAACGAAAAATGCCATGAGAATGAAGTCGTCGATCACACGTTCCATATCAAATGGAACATTTAGAGCGCCGGGCTCTTCTAGCTCTTGGAATTCAAGTTCCAGGTACTCTCGAACCATACTCAAATGTAAGAGGTAAAAATTCTGATGCTCAAGCTCTTTCGGCTTGGATTTTGTTTGACGGCCAAAGGTGACCTCCTCTCGCAAGAGGCAGAAATGAGGATCATGGCTGAGAAGACCCAGCATGATTAGATCGGCATCCAGGCCGTAAAGACAATGGCGTACATTTGGGTGGTAGTTGGGTTGCGCTTTCGCGTTTCGAATGTACTCCATGATCTTGTGTTCACCCTCACCGGGGACCTCATGACCAGAAAGTACAATCTCCACCCCTTGCCAATCTCTGTCCTCGGAAATTTTCTTATTGACGAAGTATTTCAATTGTTGCGTCAGCTTTTGCATAAACTCGGTACCGGGTGTAATGCAATTGCTGTCAAAGGGGTCTTCTTTCGGCATCTCCAGTCCTTGCTGTATAGCCTTGTTCTTTGCATTTTCAGCGTCCAACGCCGTCCGGAAACGACGTGCACGTTGCTGGTTCATCTTTGCGCGCGGCGCAACACCGTCCACTGCCATGAAAAAAAGCTTCTTAGGCTTAATTGTTCCAAATAAGTGTTCGATGTAGTTGAATATCGCAATAAACATTTGCTCCTCAGTCATGCGAAAGGTCGGAGAATCGCTATCTTTATGCGTACAGTTGTGGATAATACCATTCATGTCGAGGTACAGGTTGTCAAATTCTGGGATGCGACTCTCTGCGATGAGCATCGAGATCGCGGGGTACCGCTCGCTGAGCCAGCGGAAAAATTTAGGAACACCCATGGCTAATAGTCGTGTCTCGTCACAATATCAAAACAGATGGTCTCGTTATATCGGTCAATCCCGGTCGAATGATATTGCCGGGTTGAAGGACGCTCGTTTGGGAGAAAAGGAATAGAGCTTGCGGCTAAACGGATGGGAGGGAGTTTCTATCCAAAAAATGGACAAATTGTAATAGAACAAAGGATTGCGATGGGACAAATTCATAGAAATGGTCCCAAAAAGAAAAGGATAGGGCAGAGCCACAGAGGTTGTAGGCAAAGAGTAAGAGAAAGAGAACGAGAAGAGAGAAGGAAGAGCTGGGAAGCTTCCGGTTTGGCGGCATCGAGTCATCGCCAAGCCCTGAGTTGCCTAACTGGGCCTAGCGTCTCCTGCTGCCCATTAACGCGCCCCGTCGCGTTGCTCGTTCCCCTTCCACCGTGAGCTTCCTTTCTCTCAGTCTAGGTCATTCTCTATTCACCCTTCATCGGATTCTCTTAAGGTCGTATATTTTGAGTCGCATTGTTCTGGATACTTGACTGCAAGGAATATGGAGCCTTATGAGGAGGATGCGCGTGAGTTTTGGGAGCTGTCGCAGCTAGAGGAAATCTCAATCTAACGAATTAACAGATATGGTGGAGGACCAAGACCAGGAGAATGAGCACAGCAATGAAAAGATCATCAATGAAGGTTGGTGCTCTTGTTACAGTGGTCATGAGGGAAACTAATTGGATATCTAATATTGAATGTCCGCAGAATACAAGACATGGAAGAAGAACGCACCGTTCCTCTATGACATGATTCTGAGCACAGCTCTGGAATGGCCCACGCTCACAACACAATGGCTTCCCGACAAGCAAGAGTATGTTGTGCTTTATATACTATTATTCTTGAACTATAGCCTAACTTGCGTTCTCGCCGCAGAGTGCCTGACAAGCCCTATTCTACCCATCGCCTTTTAATCGGCACTCACACAGCCGGTGACGCTCAAAACTACCTTCAGATTGCCCATGTGCAGCTCCCCAATCCCAATGCCGCCAATCCAGAGGATTACGATGAAGACAGAGGTGAAATTGGTGGATATGGCGGGGGTCCTAAAAAGCCTCAAATGGAGGTTAAGTTCAACATTGCCCAGAAGATCGATCATAAGGGAGAAGTCAACAAAGCACGATACCAACCACAGAACCCTAATATTATCGCAACCATGTGTACCGATGGTCGAGTGATGATTTGGGATCGATCGAAGCACCCCAGCCAGCCCACTGGAACTGTGAACCCACAGATGGAACTCCTCGGACACGAGGCGGAGGGTTTTGGACTTAGCTGGAACCCTCATGAAACCGGTCACCTTGCCACTGGTAGCGAGGATAAGACGGTTCGTCTTTGGTAGGTTATCAAATCGTGGCCTCTTATATTACCTAGGGAAGGCATGGCTCATTCTGTCACAGGGACTTGACGACATATACCAAGGGCAACAAGGCCCTTCGGCCATCACGTACTTATACCCATCACTCTTCGATCGTCAATGACGTTCAGCATCACCCCCTTCACTCATCACTCATTGGAACTGTCTCCGACGATATCACCCTTCAAATTCTTGACGTCCGAGCAGCCGACACGACCCGCGCTGCTGCATCTGCTGAAGGCCAGCACCGTGATGCCATCAACTCCATCTCTTTCAACCCTGCTGCCGAGACAATCTTGGCCACCGGATCCGCAGACAAGACCATCGGATTATGGGATCTACGAAACCTCAAGACGAAGCTCCACTCGCTTGAAGGACACACTGATTCTGTCCAGTCGATCTCTTGGCATCCGTTTGAAGAGTCTGTTCTGGCCAGTTCTAGTTACGATCGGAAGATCATGTTCTGGGACCTCAGCCGAGCTGGTGAGGAGCAGACTCCCGAGGATGCACAAGATGGACCTCCTGAACTGTACGTTCATAAATCATTTATTTTTCTTGAACCCTTGCTAACTTATTTGCTAGTCTGTTCATGCATGGTGGACATACCAACAGAATCTCAGACTTCAGCTGGAATCTTAGCGACCCCTGGGTATTGTGCTCAGCTGCTGAAGACAACTTACTGCAAGTTTGGAAAGTTGCGGATGCTATTGTTGGCAAAGATTTGGAAGACGTCCCTACTGAAGAGCTCGAGGCATGATTTCTGCGCCACTATCGTGAGATGCGAATTTCGCCCTGACTTGTTTGCAATGTCAATTTTCTTTTCCATTTATGGTTTATGGCGAATCATAGGGTTGATCATAATGAACACAAATTCAAAATACCACTTCCAATTCCTACATATTCCATATTCAGCTGCTCCTTCGGTTTGAAACCTTTAACCTCCTAACATACTAGCATACAGGACACACTTTTTCTAAATGAGAGTGGCTCAATAATGAACTTCAGTGCTTGCCAAAACGACATTGAAGACTTTTCCCTCTCTTTAGATCCCGAGGAACCTGGAATCCCCGATGCTCATTGGGAACCTATAAATCGAGCCAAATATCTTCCATGGCCGAAAATTAGACAAAGTTCCCGCTTCCCGAGCACCGAGAAAGAGGAAATTCCTTCTTTGAGCACATGGTGATGGCCCCACTAACCCATTTCACGCCTGCATAAGACCCATCCTCAAACGAATCAGCAGAGAATGTCCCGGCCTCCGTCTGCGAACCCAGACAGCCCTTGAGGACCCGCCCACTCTTACGAGTTTTGATGGGTTTGGTGATCATAACGCCAGAGTAACCATCTGCAACGGTTCCCTTAACGGTGACAGCAGTCTGTGTCGTCCAGGTGCGAGTATAATCAATCCCTAGAGATCCACCTAGTTTATCTTTGATGAGGCTGATATCGAGGCCGGCGCTAACGCTAACTGCGTTGCTCACTGTGTAGCCAGACATGACAGACACGTCCATGCCGGCCCCAGAGCCAATGACCACCGGCGACATCTGGACATCCCAATCGACAAAGGTTTGGGTCTTGTCGGTTATAACTGCGGTGGTCAAGTCACAATCATCTCGAGCATGCATGGAGACATTGGATTTAGCAGATCCAAGGGCTTCAATCTCCGGTGCGGTAAGTGAATGGCCTTGGGCCGCCAGTAGTTTGTGGTAAACACTTTCATGGACCACCTCCACTAAAGAATAGCTAGTTAGAAATCTTTATCAATGAAGTAGAAATTATATTCGTTACTTACTGCGGTTTTCGCCGTAAAGAATGACTTCATCTGGTTGGAGAATATGGTCAGGAGTCCACTTGGTACTATTCAGAGTCTGCTCGACAACAGGCACTGCCCTTGCACTGGCAGCTGTAACCAGCACAAGACCAACGGTTTTCATGAGAAGCATGGTGTATGGGTGAGAAGAAATCTTGTCAAGGTTGAAGCGGAGGAGCTGTGGGACATTTCTTTGCGATACTTGGGATATCCGAGAGATTTATACAGCCTCATCTAGTTATGATTGACAGCAATTCACCCCAGGAGATTTTATCAATGTCATACCAGAATGGTCCCAAGACCCCTGGAAACTGTAATAATTCGAGATATGGATCTTGTCATTGTGGCTCGGCTGCTGTCGACGGCTACGATGTGCATGTGCCTGATCCTTCGATCCGATAATCTGGTAAATACCTCAGAAGTCTTCTCTGCAGAATCCAAAGTACCTTGATAGGTATATAATAAACTTTGTCATGGACGAATGTCTCACTACTGATTACACTAATGTCTCGGCTATATTCACGGATCGACAGTTGCGTTCGTTGGATATCATCTAAGCAAGCTCTTTGTGGCAGTCCATCTCTATGATTGGAAGGAGATACAAGTGATGCTCGTGGAATCGAAGTAAGATATGGGACATGATTATCGACATGCATTTCTCTTGCAAATAGATTGGACCCATTTATGGCACTTTAATAAAGGAAGATCGACATATTGCCCATCGACGAGAAGAGACATTCCATTATTCCGAAGAACCCCCGAGGACGATCACCATTGATTCATGAGCTATGAGCAAATTTCACCATTTCGTCCCCATCAAGTCTCAACAACATCATGGTATCCATATCCTTTGCGCCAAGATCGTGATAGAATTTTAACGCTCTTTGATTGTCCGTAAAGCAGAACCACTCCATCCTCGAACAACCCAATTCTTGGCCCTTTCTTGCAACTGCTTGCACTAAAAGCCTTGCATACCCTCTGCACCGAAACTCGGGACGCACATAAAGGTCTTCCAAGCAAACTCCAGACTTTGCTTTCCAAGCGACATATGTGATGAAGTAGATAGCCATTCCAGCAATCTCTCCCTCCGATGTCTCGATCAGAAAGACTTTTCCATTTTTGGGGCTATCAATTGCCATTGTCTCTGTACTATTCGCTTCGTCGAAGTCTAATGTATTAAGTAGATCCGATTCCGTTGCTGTGACGGACTGTGGAACGTGCTGCTCTGTCGCTGTCGCTTTCATTAGGGCCATTATGTATGGCACATCTAAAATAGGTTAACCGATATTCCAATGAGCATGGATAATGTGGACTAACCTTCACGTCTAGCAGATCGAATTGTCGCATCATTCGTCATGATTGTAGTTCAATTTCTCCTCAGCTAGCGGTATTAAGTGAGTACTGGGTAATTTGGGTATAGAAGTTCCTATGCGAAAAAGACAGAACACGACCACTGGAGGATATTGGGCGTTCTAAAGAGTGGAGTGCGGGGTGTACTCCGTAGGGCGCATTCCAAGTACACCCTACAGCAGTCAATTGAGCCTTTTCTTTGACCGTAGAGCTTCAATTTCAAGACTACAGACAATCGAGAGCAATGTTCGGACAACGATCATGTTATTGATTCATTCTCTTTTTTTTTTTTTTTTTTTTTGTAACGGTTGGATTGTGAATCAGACGAGATGCTGTTGTCCATCGTCGCTTTGAATTCATCGACTTGCCAAATACTCAACTATTTGCTATTCCGTGCATGGCTTATATAGAAATAGTCAGGTAGGCGAGAAAGGGGTGAGCACCGTATTAGAGCCGCACAATAATGAGTACGCTGTATTTGGGGCGAGAGATTCAGATATGGCTAGTGAAAACCACGAATACGAATGTGTAATGTATGTATGTCGCAGGCGCTGCTTATTTGACGACATGATTGGATATTGTTAGACAAACATTCGAAAGGTTTCCCTTTTAACCCTGTCTACACCCCGCTCAAAGACTCCTGGGCGCATCGGCGTAATATTGAATCTTGAGAAGCTTATGGATATATTTCCTCATTGAATCTTATGTCTCTGTTTTTATAAAGAGTTCCTACAGAAGCCCCTTACCATTATCGGCGTGATGTCTTCATCGCGGCAAAGTGATGAACCGCTACCAGAGGATGAAACCCCCCTACTTTACAACCCTGGGGGTCCTCGGACAGCTCCATTCAGTGAAGGGCAAGAAGAAGAGTTGATCCCAAAAGGCCGCCCAAGTCATCCTTGGATGGGCTCATTCACCCCACCTAAGCTCCTCGTTATTCTGGGGCCTGCTCTTTTGGCTGGGTATGTGTTTTGCAATTTACCAATGACTGCCTAGTTAGTAACCCTTTGTTTAGGTTAATTGGCAAGGCATTCGATATTGCTTTCCTCTCAAATAACTATGTGCGCATGGGTGGGTTGTGTAGAGTCAGAATCTGTTTATATTGGAAATATGTACTAATACATAATCGACACAGCATCGGAGCTGAATCACTACAAAGATGCGACATGGATTCATGTAACAGCATCTATCTGCTCAGCCCTTTTCATACCGCTGGTAAGACTACTTGAATTCTCTTTCTGCATCAGCAAGATTGATGGCTAACACGTTTGCAGCATACCCATCTTCTCAGACTCTTTGGAATAAGATGGGCCATGTTGGTGGCATATTTTTTCTTTGCTGTTGGAACAGGCCTGTCGTAAGCTACCAGTTCTGTTCTTCATCTCATCAATGATGATGCCTTGATATCCACCCAACTGGCTAATTCCCTGTCGTACATTCTAGTGGACTCAGCACATCCTACTGGCAACTCCTCGCCTCCCGATACATTATTGGGCTAGGCAACTCCGGGATAAGCTTATTTTCAATGATTGTCATCAATGGTATGCATTCCACGCGCCAGTCAATGCTACTTGATTCGCTAATGTAAGAAGAAATTGTTGGCATAAAGCAGTTAGCTCTTTGGGAGAGTTTTGTGTTATGTCTTGAGATGGGTACCAGCATGGCTGCTGGCCCTGTATGTGGTTGGATCTCTACCAAATACACTTGGCATTCGTATGTTCAAAATTCTAGCATTGTTATGCATCAAACTAATATGGGGCCAGCGTGTTCTACTTGGAGTTCATATTTGCCGCCATTGGATTCGTCGTCCTGTATATCTCATTCGCGAGATTGAGTTCATACCCGGAGTTCTCAGAATCCATGTTGCTGAAATGTGGTGATTCAGATCCTCCCGGCGTGGATATCGTCGGCTGGATGCTGCTCGTTTTAGCAGTAGCCGTTCCTATTATATCTCTGACGCTTGGAGACAATTTCCTGAAATGGTCCAATCCCGCTGAGATAGCATTGTTAATAAGTGGCCCTATCTTCGTATTTCTCTTCATTGGGTTCGAAAGCAAATTTACCACAACACCAGTCTTAGATATGAAGCCTGTATTTCAACCAGGATTTCTGAGAGTGTTAGTTCAAGTATTTGGCTACACATTCATTCTGAACTCCGTATGGCATCTGATTTCTTGTTAAAATCAGAATCCCAGCTAACCACATCAACAGATTGTCTTTATCATCCCGCCGTATATTCAAGTTCGCGCCTTCGATGGTTCTCCTTTTCAAGACTGGGCGTTGACTTGTGTATTCCTGGGTCTGCCATTGGGATCAATACTGGGAGGTTATCTCATCAGAAATGAGGTTTTCCCTCTGCAACGAATCATGCTACTGGACTCAATGGCATTACAATTTGTATGCATTTTATTTTTCGCAAAAATCATCGGTAAGGCTGTCCTACTTGTCTATATTTGACTTGAAATATCTCACCTGTGCAACCACACAAGAACCTGAGTCTGCAACGTCGTCGCCTTTCCTATTTGTTTTTGGATTTGCGGCCGGATTTTGCCAAAGCTGCCTCCTCTATGCTACACTTTCAAGTGTAGAAAAGCGATGTAAGCAGACTTTGTCTGGCTCGAGCACTATCTTCCGTACTAACATTACAAAAGGGTGGTCACCAACTCTAGCATTATTCTGTCTGATCGAAACATTCGGTGCAGATTTGGGAATGGCAATTGCATCTACGATCATACGGGTACTTTCAAAGTCAAATGTTCGATCGAGCCTTGGTAATTCGGAGACTACTGAGAAGGTGAGGTATTCAAATCCCCATACTTGAACGCAGTTGCTAATACTTGTAGATTCTAACCGACGCCATGCGAGATTTACAAACCATAAGGGAGCTAGCTAGTCGCCCTCGGAATGCGATACTCAATTCATTCGAAGATGCCATGCATACTTCTTTTTGTGAGTTCAGTCATGTCTCTGTCTTTTTAGGAAATTTCTTACGAAGAAAAAAATACAGTGGTACCTTTCCTGGCAGCAACTGTGGTTATTATCTCCGCTGTATGTATGAACATATGGCCACTTCCCCCGAAAGATGAACACTCGGCAAGCCACGTTTGTGAAAATGATTAAACAGGCTGCAACGTAACTCAAATCTCTGTACAAGGGAAACAATTTTTGATAACCCAGGAAGCTTACTAGTTGATGGAAATTTGATTTCTTTGGGAGTGGAGGGGAGTTAGCTGGCCTTGGTAGCTATAGTCTCAGATAGCATTCATGGGAGAATTGAAATTACAAAAAAAGTATAGAAAAAAAAAGACAGAGACTATGATAAGATCCAAGCCTATCAACAAAGTATAACTTGTAGGGTGAGCTTTGGAATAAGAGCAGAGAAAACGAGAGAATAAGAACGAGCTATCTGTTATGAAAATAATGGTAGCTGACCATTGTATTCAATCTTGGAATCAGGCGTACGATGTCCTTAAACTCAAAATATAATGATGCCCTAGCCATTGGACATACCTCCTGGTCCAGATCCGACCCAGATGCCGTTATCGACGACTGTCTCATCAAGAAAAGGTGCTTTTAGCTGCCATGTCTCGACTCTATCCCCACTTTCCCGGTTCGATCCAAAAACAAGCTCTGGATACCAAGAAAGAGACGCTGGTAGGTCCCAGCTCAGCTCGGGATCCTTCAGCATCATTTTGACCAGATGACGCTTTGAAGGAAGCGAGTTTCCCTTGGAGTCAAGATCGAAAGAATCTCGAGCGTGCATGATGCACAGGTTATTGATATAGGCTATGTCGCCTCGTTTTGAATTCAAAGGAAGGGAATGTTTCCGAGCTATCTCTTCAATCATATCCATAGCCTCAAGGTGCTTATGAGTAGGTGGAGGTATGGTGGAATTTGATCCCTTATTTCGGAAGCCAGTGACAGGAAGTCGTGAATACTGAAAAACGAGTTTGTCGCCGGGTGTAGCTGTAATAAGTGGAGTACCATCGGTGTGGTAATTCTGAGAGCTATGGAAAGCTTTTATTTAGATCAGTCATATCGAGAATTCAACGCTCTCCCTCATGGGGAAACTCACGCAAAAGATACCCATTTCTTTTTCAGCTCGTGTAGTAGGTCTGGGCGCTCTTCTGCAATTGTATTGTATATCAGATGTGAGCTTGCGATGTTGGTGGATCCTCCTTTGCTTGAAGTTTCCATCGTAAATAAGCTTAGAATGTCTCCAAGATCGGTATGAAATGCCTGCGAAATAGATTAGTTCTAGGATGAGACACAAAAGGGCTTCAAGTGCACTTACAAGTCTTCCGTTCGTGAAGGCTGGCCGTAAATCTTGTTCCTTAGCCCCCGGGAACCGCTCTTCGCTGAGAACATGACCTTTCGGTAGGAGTCCGAGTGTCAGATGAATTCTTGACTTCAATATGACCGTACCTACATGTCACCAACTTTCGCTCTTTGTCTTGAAACCCGCGCACAGGAGCTACATGAGATGAGATGCCCGCATAGACCAGAACACTCTCCTCATCGGTAAGAGCTTCAAGATCTAAGCCCCGGACAACGCAGAATCCACGTCCATTATGCACATCATGGGAGACTCGTCGTAGTCGGCTGTGTAGCCCCTGTGGAAGCGGGAAGGTTTCGGGAGTTAGAAATTCAGGACCCAAATCCAAACCTGGACAAAAGTTGAGGCATATAAGCACTATTCTATTTGACTTTCTTTTGACGTTTATTTTGGGTTGCGATGATAATCTTACTTTTAAAATGACGAAGTGCCTTCAAGATATCTTTTTGGTCCATCTCGGACAACATCATGGTCCACTCATCCTGTTTCAATGCCAATTCCGGGCCAGACCAGACGTGTTTACCAGAGTATCTGGGTGGAAAGTCGAGAGGTTGATCCTCCAGATCGAGATTAGTGGTAGGGTTCAAAGTGATGCTCGAAGGGCAGATATCGGCGAGCTTAGTCGCATTGTAATCCAAGCCCATAGAAACTGTACTAACGACGGCCATCGCGGTAACAATGCTGCTTTGGTAGCTCTCGTTCAATGAAGGTATTCAAATAAATAGTACTATTGATAAGCTAGAATAGACTAATTAATGGGCAGTCAAGTCTCTTAAATACCTTGTGATTCAAGTTCAGGATAGTATAATCTCCGAAGTTGGCTGACTACCAGACAAGAGGGGCTTGCGGCTGACCGTTGGACATGAAGCAAACATCTGGTCCACGTTTCGCGGGCCATGAAAGAGCCACAAGAGGAGAAGTGCATTAGTGACTCCTACTATGCTTGTCCTGAGAGAAATAAGCCTCTTCTATTCGAGGGTTATATTCGGAGATCGTGGGCAATCTGGGCACGTTGACAAGGCCGGGCATCCTGTAATCCCCATGGACACGATTTAAAACTCCACTCTGTTGAATCTCGAAACAACTCGGAAGAGACGTGGCATCAATCCCGTGAGCTTTCAAATCCTGGAACCCTTGTATTGCATCATTTTACTCATTATAATCAAGCTTGTAATATTTCAATACTTACGGTTGTTGGGAAACTCATGAAGGCCATTCCCAAAAGAATTCTCATGTTACCTCGACCTGCATGTACATATGAATGCAGCTACACCCGGGCAAACGTTGATCTGATGAATATTCTACCTCCTAGAAGATCAACTCTTAAAGCTCTTTTTGATCTTCCAAAACCTCTGACATCCGCGCCTACTAGATACATAATCACCATGACTGCTATGATCACTGATACGATTGTATCTGCTTTTGAGTCTAATCGATTGATTTTTCGGACTATCGAAGACAACGAAGAAATCAGATACTTTATACACACGCAATTAGACAATGATCCTATGAACATGGCCTTGGGGGGCATGAATCTAATCAAACCTGGGAGCACTAGGCATACGGAGGAGATCATTGACCAACTCGCTAAGGCAGAGCTGGGCGTGATTATCTTTCTACCGGTAGCCAATACTGTCAAAGAGGTCGCCGAATCAGATAATAAAAGCAATGGGAGACACATTCCAATCGGCCATTTATCCCTCGGCTGGGGCGGAAAGTCTGGAGCTCAGTCCCATCATCGATCAACCTACCTAGGCATCTCACTAGCGGCTCCGTATCAGAACAAAGGCTATGGAGGGGAAGCCATATACTGGGCTTTAGACTGGGCTTTTCGCTTTGGAGGATACCATCGCGTTGAAATCCACACTGTTTCCTACAATGAGCGTGCGCGTACTTTATATAAGAAGCTTGGATTTGTTGAGGAGGGACGAAGCCGCGAAGCATATTGGTATGACCGCAAATGGTATGATGTTGTACATTTTGGAATGCTGGACAAGGAATGGGAGGCTTTGAGAGCTATATCAAATTAAAAAAATCACCATGTTCTGTAATCTGTCGGTTTATGAGTCTCAATTCACTGAATTTGACTACAGTCGTTCAACGTAAGGATGCATACCTAAGAAGTCCCAAGATGCCGAAGTTTCTCACGGGGAGGATTGGTAGACACGACGTGAATCTTGAACGTGAGAATGTTTCTGTTTTACTGTATTGTATTTACTGACAGACACTGTCCGCACCTAGGTGAAGACATCCTTGTCATGTTTATCATGTATGTACATACCCACCTGACACATTCAATCGAGTGCTCGTGTACTTCCAGAGGAGGCAATACCGAGATACAAATATTGCATCTTTTGATTCGACCCTGATTAGCCACGTATCTACATATTCACCTGGGTTTGCTCATTTTCAGGTGGGATGCTGCAGCCATGGCTCACCTCTACCATTGGTGGAAATTCCTGCAGAGACTCAGCTCCAAGTAGTAGCCATGCATCAACATACTGATGTATGCACAACTAGTTGAAATAAATGGACCGCCTTGTGGCATAAATCTTACGCAGTAGGACTCTACTTTGCATACTGGCACTCTGAATTACATACATAGTTTGAAAGCTCACTTGGAAGATACAGTGCGCTCGGAACCTGGGTAATCAATATGTTGATGTGCATCGAAGCAAACACCAGAGTGGAGATTGTGGAGATCAAACATGTACTGTACCCTGCATCTTAGGCCGTATGAGCCCCATTCGAGCTGTAAAATCAACTTTCAATATTTTACCTGGGGGAATTTCTCCTTTCCGTTCCTCTTTGGGCTCTGTGCAGAGGCCTGACGCAGCGGTTTCTGCGAATGATGATCCATTATTCTCAAATATAGCTGCCGAGAGCTGCCGGGCACCTGTTGGCCCTGTGATCAGTAATCCCTACTTTTTCTTGATTGACAAAGCGAGGCTCTAGCAGTCCACGGGCCTCAGCCTCGATCTGACCTTTGCAGATGCAGTTGGAAATTATGCGGCGAGTCCCACGAGCAATGCCGGGCAAATTCGCGACTCTACCTCGAGACTTATAGAAACTCATCCATGGTTTGAAGGACCCTGTTGGAAAATCACAACGTGGCCAGCACTCAGCAAAGCCTCGAAGCATTGATAACGAAAGAAGCGAACTTCTCTCTATCTCATTACTGAATCTTCTATCCGTTTCTCGACCCCCATTATGGCGCCTCTAGCAAGTACATTCTTAATGGCCCCCAGCTTCGACTTTCCCATCGGCAGCTCAATTCAACTCGGGAATCTCCTCGCCGATCCGTTCACTCCTCATCGACCGCTTGTAACACTCGCTCCCGGAAAGCTGCCAGAGACCATTGAGTCATTACAAGAGAACCGCAATATCACCAACAAAGAAGTGCAACATGCAAGGTTCTCCATGTGGTTGAAGGCTTTTCAATTAGTGGATGGCAGAACTGGCATGGAGACAGGCCAAAGGATGATAACGAATTACAAAATGCACGCTATCAGGACGTTGTTCCTCAAAACAGACCCGGATGATGAAGATATTAGGGAGCTATTGGATGCCCCGAAGGTACAGAGTGCGATGCGGTCTACCTTCTGGTCACGTCCTGTCTTTTTGATCTCAGGGCTGAAGGTTGCTGAAGGATTTTCTTTGAGAAGCGAGACAGGGACACATCGCAATGCTGATGCACGGCTATCTGCTGCCGCCACTTGCGAGATATCTCTCGGCATGGACACTGGTATATCCGCTGAAAGGGATGAATTCAACTCCTTTCAATCTGGGCAAGACATTGTTGTTGCATACCAGCTGCTCAAGATTTCTCGGAAACGCCGAGATTTGGCGATCAAAGAGTATCATCCAAAGGCAGGATTTCTTGGGGATGAAGATCGGGGTCCACAGCTAAGTGAAGAATTTGAAGTGACGACAGTGACAGAGGAGGATCTCGCGAACGTGGACGAAGATGTGATTCTCGAGAATGTCATTGCCGATGAAGATGGCACATCTATTTTAATAGCTTCCGTGGAGACTTGAAACCTACTGAAGCTCTGGATGTTTTGAAATAGCTTTTCTGATCCTTGCCAAGCGGTATTTGTCACTTTCTCTGAAAAATTCAAAGGGTGCGACGTAGTAGTGATCATCACCACCATGTCCACATACTCCTATCTCCATAAAAAGCTCGAAAACCCCTCTGCGTGTTCGCATCAACTGTAACTCTTCAGAATCAAAGTCACCACTTCTTATTGCATACTCAACTAGTATCGAAGCAATTCCGACAGCCACGGCGGTCGCCACAGAGCTCCCAGACATTGAGCGTGCATCGGCCTGTCTCGTCCAATCCGAGAAGACATTCAATCCGAGAGTCCCGAAGACTGCCTCCGATGAGCTCTTGGGAGGATTGAATTTTTGCTCAAAGCTACCATGCACGTTGGTGCCACGTATGGATAAGACTGACCCCCCAATATTCGCTGGAAACATCTCTCTGGAGTTGAAACCATCATTATTGGCAGCGGCAAAGAATGTCACTGACTTCTTGTGAATGTTGGCTCTGGAGATAGCGTTTTGTATACTCTGAACGTGACTTGGGAATCCAAAAGACATCGAGACAAAGTCAACGTCCCATTCACAGACAGCCATGTCGATTGCCTAAACCGTGACTGATGATTAGCGAAAATTGCTGCTAGCTTTTGGAAATTTAATATAATACCTTCACAATATTTTCTTCGGAATTCTGGAGTTCTTCATTTTGTTTAGCAACGCGCATGACGCAAACCTCGGCATATGGTGCCATTTGGTGGACGAGTGTAGTCAGATGGGTTCCATGACCATTTTCATCAGCCATAGTAGGTGAATCTTCCACGAAATCTTTCCAAAGCTTGATTCTTTTGCGACCAGGAAGTCTCAATGAAGGAGCATTGATATCGCATCCCGTGTCTAAAATGGCGATCTTGCAGGAGGGCATATTGGACACTCGTCTCTTTTCCTTTATCTTATCATTTATCATATTTATGCTTTGAAGCCAGTGGTCCTCATTGGAATTCACAATATAACTGTTTCCACGAATTTGTAAGTATAGCGCAACAGTTTCAAGATAAATAAAGGGTTCATGCCTTTTCTCATGTGATGATTCTTGAACATGAACGTGGAGCTCTTGGTTGTGTGGGAGTTGAGACCTTGACGGAAAGACTTTCGAACTCTTCTTCCGTTCTATAGCCGTTTTCTCCATTTCTTCAAACTGTGAATTCCATCCTGCGCCTTCAACAAGTTGTCTAAGACCATCAACAACTTCTCTGTAAAGAATAGATTGTCTTTCTTTCAGTTTTTCCTTTGGCTTTCCGGGAATGGAGGGTCCGCATCTGAAAAGTTTGGGATCAAGACATTTCTCTATGGCCGACCGATACCTCGGAAACTTACAGTCGGCTTCAAATTCTGCATCTTTAAGGATATTTTTCAGTCTTTTGTACTGCTCATTGACAGTCCAAGCATCCCACTGATGTGGTTCATCTCGACCTACTATACCAATCGGTTGGCCTGTTCCTATCTCAAGAAGCATCATGGCGAGAGCAAGAATTCGGGGAAATCTGTGCACGGCGCCATTATGCTTGCAGTAATCAGAGGCCTCTTCTTCCGGGTTGTCGAACTTTATGGAAACGTATGGCTTGAAGAAGTAATGAAGCTCTTTATCCTGACCCATTTCCATAAAAAAGATCTTATCCTTAGTCCAGACTGTTTTCATCCAGTCAGAGCTATAGTACTGCCAGACTGACTTGGCCAAAGTATATGCAAGAATTGGTCTCATGCCGAATTGCAGATTGAAGTCTGCTAGTATGACTCCTAAGGAGGCTCCCTGTGTTGGATGGATAACATGCTCAATCTCTAGACTGTCTTCGAGAAGCCTGAGATGGTCGTTTGTAACTCTAAAACATAGACGTGAGCCACACCGGCTGCTTATGAGGGTGCAAAAGCCACGGTCTTCAACTGCATTGGAATCGTCCAATATGCTTTCCTCTACGAATGATGACAATTGCTCGCTATTAAGGATTCTGACTTTCTGTCTCCGGGGGCTTTTGCAAGTAAATTCAGATTAGCAGTCGCGCTTAACCGCATACTTGTGAAATCATTTACCTAGATACTAGCACCTGAATATCTTGCCACTCATACATGGCATTGCGGGATGGGTCGGGGGAAGCGGAGAATAGCATGTCGAATGGAACAACATTTTCCGCATCCGCATTTTGTGTGAGTGTCAAGCGAAGCTTTGCCCAGTGTTGTTGAATTCCATCACTTCCAGGGCATCGACAGACAGCGTGGTTACATAAAACGTTATATAGAGCAGTCGCATGCTTCAGATGCTCGGGGTGTTCGTCGGCGACGTCTTCTGGCTCAGTAAAATCCGGAGATTCATGAGTTTTGATTTTAGAATACTTTTGAAACAGCTCAAGAAGACCCCTCAAATCAGCATTTGTTGAGGCTGAGTGGCGTAGATTTCTTTCAATATTTTTCTTAAGTCCATTTAAACTCGCAAGAGCTGCATCGCAAGTATCATGGGTGGCCTCTTCGAAAGCAATTTGTGCTTCTGCAAGTCTGTTTAGGATGGGTGTTCTTGATCTATGGGCGGCAACGCTGGAATTCAAATCTTGTACTAGAGAACTCCTTGATTCAAAGAGAGACCTTGGTCCTTTTTTGGTGGTAGGGAGCCCCTGTAAGAATGAAAACGCATGAGTTTAAGGAAAGCGACCAAGAGGCTTTAATTTAAAAATGAAGTATCCCCATGGCCCTTCACAGATGCCAGTGCTTCTATCTGAATAACTCACTGATATAATATTCTCTAGGGATTGCAGAGCCCCGTCAACTCTTCCATCATTCTCAAAAGTAATGCGTTGGGCCAGAGTGAAGCCGGCTATTTCCAATGAAAAGGCACATAGCGAGACGCCAAGCTCAATGAGATCCATGTCACATTTCTCTCTGGCCACGTTGGTCAATATCGTTGACACAGGGGTCAAGGCTTTTTGGGCGATCTGTAAAGATGACAAAGGGTTCATTTTGTCCATTTTGTCCATTTTATAAGATTGTTTGTCAAAAGGACGCGTTTCCGGCTGTGAGCAAGGAAAAGGACGTGTGCGTATGTGGAGAATATGAACTAATACTCATGAACTGACTGTCCTGCATGTCGTTCTAAGTAAGAAGCTCATGGATGTTTGCACTCACCAGACACGCAGACCCCCGGCAGTTTAGACTGACTGCCGTCATACTGAACAGCTTTAAGGCGCGTTATCGCAGTAGTCCATCACGGATAGTGTGATGGTATTAATTACTGTATATAGGTAAGACCGTGTCATTTACGGTAAAATGGTTTCAGACTTCTTGGCCCGCAAGAAATTGATAAATCTTGGATCTGTCATCTACATTCATAGTTACCATAGGGCCGCTCTGAATCAGCCTCGCCATATTCGGTTGGACCCTATTAAAAAAGTCGCTGGTCGATTCTCGTTTTGAGATGTCCTCTAGCTCGTAGCTAATATCTCATTGAATGATTTTACAAAGGCTTTTTACGGCAATCAGTTCCTTTTCGTGTTTTTTGTAACTGTTTTGCCATCTCTGGTCAGCATTCGCCAGGGTCCAATGAATTGACAGTTGGTCAACCTTGCCCTGTACATATGCATTGCTCCCAGATAGGTAGTAGGCAGTGCATTTACCCCCTCGATGACTTTCAAATCGATCTCAGCACTAAGCTGGATCAGGATGGCTTTTCCTTTTTCCTTTTCTTTTTCTCCTCTTTCTTTCTCTCTTGCCTTTTGATCACCTTTCAGGCCCGTGTTTTTCATGATTTATAAGTGCAAATGCATATTTACTAGTATTGCATATCCAGATATAGGGCATCTAGTCTCCGATTCTATGTTCTCGGCAACGCCAAGTTATATGATTAGGGTATTGCCTATCTCAACAGGTGCATTCGAGGGTTGGATGCAGTCGAGGGGCGAAAATGTACTCAATGCTGAAAGAACAACAAAGGGAAAGCAAAAAAGCGAAGAAGAATCAAGTAGTTGACAGGATTGGGTGATCTTTTGGCTAACAAATTCAAAATTTGGATCGATATCCAAAATTCTGGCTATATGAACACTTGCAATTGACGGAAAGACACCCCTGGAGGTACATTGTATAGCAAAGGTTTGTTGTATACACTCCACCGCAGAATCACCTAAGCCAGGCATTCTGAGATTTGGCAACCTGGGTCTATTTCCTAATTTAAAATGGCAGGGTTCTCCTTTGTGAAGTGAATTCTCTATGCCAGACAATTATCAATGAACTGACGCTGCCTCAAGTTGAAAATGGACATCAATCGCAAGTTTCAAGCCAGAAATTTTGCATGGCCTGACGTACTCAGAAATAAGTTACAACCGATTTGACTTTTCAATCAATGTGCAAATTGACACTAATTCAAATTGGATCGGAGTCAGGAGAATACATGATGATAGAAAATGACCCATATTTTCATTCTAGACTTTCAAGGTTGGGTCATTTTTGGTCGACTATAAAGTACATTACTCAAGACAGAGAAGTCTCTGCAAATTTTTGCCACATGATACAGATTTCTGAGGTGTAGATAGCATATCCTAACATCATGATAGACTTGAGTAACTTTGTACAAGCGGACTATTTTAAAAAAGAGGTACATTCTGTATTGTAGTCGTCGCCACACTCCACCGCAAGGACCGGGGCTGAAAAAATTGCACATGTGCGACTTGGAAGTCTGACTAAACATGCTGCTCTATTAAGCCTGAAAGAAACTTAGCTTCGTCAACTTCCAAAGACTAGCAAGAATAGCAAGACTAGCCACGGCAATAATCGATCAGTGTCAGTGCTATCCTCAAAGAAGGAACTGTTTCTACCTAATGTCACGGCCATATTCTACAATTTTCGAAGCAGCAACGACCTGCTGCCTGCGCCTTCAGCAAAATACCAATGCTATGGACTTTCCAGCTCTTGTGCATGATGAATGGGCTCGAAAGAGGCTTGCTGATTTCAACCTTTGGGCATCAGGCTCAGGAGCACTGGCCAAGCAACGAGCCCTTGATTTGAGACTCGTTTCACAGCCCCAGGTAAAGGAGGTTGTAATCAATTTACTTTCCTTGCTTGAAACATACCTTGCGAAATGCCAGGAGGCAGGTATGTGAGATATCTTGTTCACTTATTCAATGATGTTTGTTCTGACTGAGGGGTAAGCTCATGCATTCAAGAGTAATTGTCCTGAACCGCCTCTGGATGTAAGGAGGGATAGCACTGTTGAAGTTTCAGACGCAGAGACAACATTGGCCAGCATATCCAATCTGCTTAAAGGGGTTGAGGTCATGATAAACCAACTGGTCAGGATTTCGATCGCAATCCATCGTTCAGGTGTGCGAGCTCGGCTGGGAAAGGCAGACCAGACCTTCAACGCCAACCGTCATTGTGAACTCCGTGATCACCTCTATATTTTGATACACGCCAGTACCCTTAGCCATGATGACAGAATTGCAGGAAAGGATTGTGTCGCAATTAAACCAGACAGTTTGACTGGGATTCAAATACGATTGATTGAAGCGAATCTGAGACGTCGACATCGTTTTCTTTACGCACAAAGACACTCCAGACACCAGAGAATGAACCACCCATCAGAAATAAGAGAGAGAAAACACCATCAGCAACAACAAACCGAAGTACAAAGTGTTTTCACCACTAGCGTAGACCTAACAGGCCCGGATCCTAAGTCTAGCGGAGGAGAAAAGCCTCGGCGGCACACAGTACACTCAAAACCAAAGGATAAATGCCCTTCCACTACTGAGACGGCCTCGTCTCTGACTGCCTTTGATGGTCCGATCAAAATACCGATGGGCGAGCAGCTTTCAACGACGGCGCCGTCTTCTACATGTGAAAAAATCATCTATCCCCGGGCTCGTACGGTTCCAGGGCAGGACTTATTTACCTGTCCATGCTGCTGCCAATCTCTTCCTGTTCATATTTCAAGTGGCTCTCGGTGGAGGTATGTCAACCGTTTATCTGCTCAAACCATCTATCTTCAAAGTGAACCTCACCAGTATTAGGAAGCATCTATCGGAGGATATCTTGCCTTATACATGTATTTTGCCGGATTGTTCCCGGCCATACAATCTTTACAAAAGCCGTGTGGATTGGATGAATCATATGCAAAACGATCACCTAAGCTCACAGTACTGGCTATGCTTAGCCTGTCCCGAGCCGCACAAATTCACCAAAGAGGAAGACTTCGCCCAACACCTCATGTCCTGTCATGAAGACTCTATCTCCGCTGAAGATATTCCTTTCTTTGTCGCCGAGTGCTCTTATAGTGCCCCGGTCGATATCGGATCTTGCCCGCTCTGTCCAGCTTCCTTTTGTGAAGATAGTCCAACGGAAGCTGGCAAGGTCTTGGATGAGATTGCCAAGCACATTCACTCCTTCTCGCTTAATTCTTTACCGTGGCCGGTTCCAGGAGAGAAAGAGCTCGAGTTCCTCGGCTGGCAGAGGAATGACGAGCTCGATTACTTCGACATAAGCTCAGACCATGGAAGTCTTGATAAGATTGAGCCTTCCGCATCAGAAGGCTCAGTTGTGGATTCCGACAACAAAGAATCTCCAGACCTAGAATTTGAGGATTTTGGCCCGAGGGAAGAACTGACCGAGTCGATACCCGAGCTCATACAAGGCGTTGAGGGTGATTGGGATGCAGTCTATTCTACAAACACAATAAGAGGATACCAATCGGATATTTTAAGTGATCGAACTATGCAGGAGTTAATTTTGAAATACAATTTTCGGGCATCGGATAATGCCCAAGACCAAAAGATGCCATTGGAAGAAACAGATGAGTTTCAGACAGAAGGTGAGGCATTTTTGCAAGCGGCACGAGAAGGGGATGAAGACAGGCTCAAGTCGTTGCTGCTGGAAGGAATAGCACTTATTGATTTCAAAGATAAATGGAATGGCCAGACAGCACTTTCATGGGCGGCACGAGAAGGGCATGCGACGACAGTGAAGCTGTTGCTCGACTCCGGTGCAGAAACTGATTCTATGGACAACTATGGTCAATCTCCTCTAATTTGGGCAGTGGAAAATGAGCATAGCGAAGTGGTCAATATGTTGCTTGCGGCGGGTGCTGATGTCGAAAGAAAAGATGGTGGGAAGGGTCAAACACCGCTGATATTTGCCACACGGAGAGGCCATGGGGAAATTGTGAAGAGCTTACTTAGCTGGGGCGCAAATATCGAGTCTACAGATGGTTCCTATGGCCAGACTCCCTTACTCTGGGCAGCAGAAAGTGGTCATGGTGCGGTGGTAAAGCTATTACTTGGTGCAGGCGCCGATATAGAAGCAAAGGATGGTATAAATGGACAAACGCCACTATCATCTGCCGCACGAAAAGGTCATTTCGAGATTGTGCATCTTTTACTTAGCCATGGCGCAAATACAGAGTCTAGAGATGATTTTTATGCCGAGACTCCCCTACTGTGGGCAACGGGAAATGGGCATGACGATGTGGTGCAACTATTACTTGTTACAGGCGCCGATATTGAAGCAAAGGATAGGTATGGCCGCACATCGTTGTCATGGGCTATTCAAAAAGGTCATGAGGGGATGGTGAAATTGTTCAAAGAATATCATGCCACATCACCATCTGGCTAAAATTTGTAATAGAGGGACTTGAATACTATTCAGGTCAATATATTCAAGAATTTACCAGTCTCCCACTTCGAGCCCCTGACAGTACACGAATGTGGTCTCCAAATAACAATATTATAATCATTTAGAATATTTGAGTTTTCAACATAATTTTCAGTCCACAGAAGACGAAAGAAAATCCTCTTCTCTGTAATCATCTATTTCCCCAGCGTGGGGAATGTCACCTCGCCAATTTAGACAAAGTAACTGATAGCACCAATAGCTATCATCGCTATACATGGACAGATCTTTCCAGTCTCGAATTTTAGCACCTGTGTGCTTGGGTTATTGATTATTCTCATGAGAATGAACCTTTGGCTAGAGTGGTAAAATTGAAACGTTCGTACTCACCTGGGGCATTCATCATTTGCTGAACAGATCCAAGGTATTTGATCTGGTCGCGTGTCATCCAACTTGGGTCTTTCTCACTTCCTTCTAAGCTTTTATCCCAAGCAATTGACAAAGGGTAGGAGCCTGCACATGCGAAGTGGAAGTATGCCAGCATGGTTTTACAGGCGTGTATGTACCCTTGGGTGAGCGTTCCACCGCGTGACCCAGCCTAGTCATTAGGTTAGCTTAATTCATGTAATTCATGCGAACTTTCGCGTGACAGCAGGTGTTGGCATTAGGGGGATTCGACATAGAGAACTCATCAAATGACTTACTTTCAAGCCTTTCCAAGTCGCGTGGGTGATCATGTCTCTTATCGTCCAACCAATATTCGACATCATGATAAATAAAGCGAAGTAAATCTCCATCCAATTTTCACGCTTTTTCTCGTCGAATCTTTCCTTTAAGCTCTTCAAAAAGCGGCTTGTGAAAGGTACAAGTAATTCGCGGATAGCAAGATCATCAAGCTGTGTGTCCATGATGGGAGTCACTGGAGTGAAGCCGCAGAATGGATGGCCAGGTTCATTCTGAGGCTCAAGTCCTATCTTTTCCCCATTTCCGACGACACGCCATTGGCTTTCAATGAAACGGGCCGCTACCCAAACATCCAGAGCCTCTGATACCAACTTGCTCTGAACAATGACCTTATTAGTAAAAGTATACTGTAGTCATCACGGGTCTCAAGGCTTACCGAGTCAAACGCCGAGTATATAAGTGCGGCATGAAATGTTTCACGGACAAGGGGATTTGTATCTGCGATAAGTACCTCAATATAAGTAGAGCGTACATTGTGAAAGAAATCACGAATGCTTTTGCGTGCGTGCATCACGTCACTTATGAAATAAGGCGGTGCGATCATTGAGCGAGCATTTCCCTCTAAATCTGTCCAGAAGTAGGTTGTTCTGTCTCCAGGAAGAGGTTCAAATCTGGAGACTACTACATAGAGCGCATTGCTTCCAAAACCTTGGCTAAGACATAGTGTTTGAGTATCATTTATGTCTTGATTGGTTAGTAAGAGTTGCTTCTTATGGACCCAGTTTGGAAGATCATTCTGAATCATTGGACCTACAACTGTTAGCTGTGCAATTCAGGCTCCGGTTACCATGCTTGTCCAACCTTTACGATGCAAGCGCAGGTCTAACAGATCGATGCGCATGCATGGCTGATGCTGGTAGTTTGTTGCGCTTCGTAGATAGAAGTTATATAAAACTTTCTTGCAGCGGGCACAAGGCTCATATACGTTCTCAGACATATCGCACTTGAAGTTCAGAATGAGAAACGTGTTAATTTAACTGGAGCATTTGGCACGTACACGTAATTTGTTCCTGTGGCATCTTTCACATGCGCCTATGCGTCTGGTCATTGCAGTGGCAGATCGCGATTCATTAGTCATGGGTGCTCGTATTATCTGCTCTAGTCCAAAGACGGCTGTTGTTGCAATAAATCTCCCATCATTATCACGTTTTATGGATGCCTTTGGGGTCTAATAGTGCCTATTAGTCAGGGAGATGAAGTGTTATGTAAACTTAGAGAGACGAACAGTATCAGGTTTTAAGACATTAGATCGCGTAGTCAAGGCACGACGTTTCGTGTCTTTCAATCGAGATTGAGCTGGTCTATTGGCATTCGAAATTTGCTTTCTTTCTATATCTGCGGGCCTGTACTGTATAATTTGTAGAGGCCGGTCGGGCTTTGCAGAAAGCTCACCCACGGCTGTACCAGGAGCGACTGTTCCAATCGATGCTGTGGTAAGAGATGTAGCATTTTGCGATGTAGGAGAAGAACAAGAAGCCTCGGAAAGAATTTGGTTGGATTCGGAGACCAGGTTCCTCTCTATGAAGGGACTTTCAAGTGATCGTGTCTGGAGACAATCTTGTGGACCAACCGAGAAACTGATCAGGTTTATATCCCCCATGAAGGTGTCATCGAGTCTGCCATAATCACTCTCCTCGGCATAATCCGAGCTTATCTCCTGAAGAGGAGTGGCTACTTCGTACTTCTCTAACCAAGGGCTCTGGGTGATGCTCTCGAGAGACGTAAGAAAAATATCATCGAGTTCACTGTCCAGCTCGGTAGATGAAAATGAACAAGACATCCTGTTTCAGGCTTTGTTGGACTAGTATGGTTTGTCAAGTTGGAAGTATGCAGCGTTTGAGGACATGGTCGGGGATAGTAAGATAGTTAGCTGAGTCTCTTTCGGGGCCCCCTACCTAGATTAAATACGACAGGATTAAATCGAACGGACGAATGAGGTTGAGTCCAGCGCCGCCTCACTATACATTACCCGTGTGATTTAGGTACTTCAGGTTCCTCACGAACACATGTATGTATGTATGCCCACGCATACAGGTATACTGTACTATAGTAGAAGGAAGTAGAATAACCCTGAACCAATTATTTCTATTTCGGTGTCTCCTCACCTTAGAGACCCCAGGTAATTTAGGTAGTTATTTCATGTACATATTTCAGGCAACTTCAAGGTTCAGGGGTCCAGGGAATTTGGGCTGTTTAGCCATGTACTTCTCGTATCTCGTTGTGATGAAGTTATGAATGTGACCGACTAATCCAAAAAGGGTAATCGGCGAAGTGGGACCCGAAAGGGTAACCCGTGAGTGGGGAACGTAAGCATTCGAGGCAAACAGAAACAATAAAAAGCGCCCCAAGAGCTTCAGAATTCTAGTCAACTAGACCACCGACAACACTGTGGTCCTCTGGATACGTGTCAGCTGTGGTGCTATTTGTAACTGCAATCTCGAGAAGCTATGGGTGGGGAGCCTATCAAAACAGAGCCCCTTGTTGGCGAACAGCTCATCATGCGCCCAGCCACCAAGGCTGACCTGGACTCTATAACTTGGATTGTTGAAGGAGGATTCCCTGATGACCCCGGGTGCACATACAAGTTCCCTTATCGTACAGAGTTTCCAGGCGATTTCAGGAAATGGACATGGATACAATATGAGGAATATCTCAATCAGCCCGAGAAGTATGCCACGCTTGTTACTACCGCGCCGGTTCTAGTTGATGGTGGAAAGCGTGTCATTCATAAACCAGTTTCGCTTGCTGTATGGGATATAGCAGTTAAGGTCGAGTCAAGAGGTGGTGGTATGTTCTAGTACTGCATTGATGCGGCAATCCATTCCATTCAGAAGAATATGTGTCAAGCATAGAAAGACCTGACAGTGATTTCCAGATTTGGGGATTGACAAACGCCGTGATGCTAATCCTAGTCACATGAGGGCATATGCTTCGACTATGGGCTATGCATTTGAGAAATACTTTGCCCAATATGGGGAAAATCAAATTCATTTAGAATGGCTCATCACACACCCGGATTTTCGTCGGCGTGGAGCTGCAACCAGATTATGCAATTGGGGTCGGAGCTTTGCATCTAAAAGAGGCTGGATGTGGACTGTGATAGCTAGTCCCATGGGGAAATCTCTCTATGAACACCTTGGCTGTCATCTCGTGGGCACCGAGACTATTAGAGTTCACGGAGAGGATGAAGGCGTGGACATCTTTATGATGGAGGAGAGCTACGAGAACACTAGCTTGCGAAGATTTTTCATCGCCCTACTTGCTACTCTAGGAAGTCTTAGCCTAGGGATCTTGTACTTCAATTTCAGGAACTAGCTACTGCGGTAGTATAATAGTATCAGCGGCTCTGAAGTATGGATCATACTATAGTTATAGGTAGCATATTAGTAGTATTACGGCACTTTCCGAATCTCATTAAATGTTAGTATTGAGTCGTATAATCAAGCTTCTTTATCGGTTCCTAACAGGATAATTTCCCATTTTGCGTGTGTATCTGCTTGTTGCAACATCTTGATTGTCGTTCTCTCTTGGCGAAACTTAGATTGATACTATCCCCATCCCAATAGACATCCTATCCGTCGATCTGAATCCTGAACGAACTTTAAGAAATTAAAGTGATACATTGTCTCATTTATGGCTCTCCTTGATACTTTGATAGACAACAGATCTTCAAGCCCCAATTTTGCCAATTTACCAAGGGTCCGGAACTGCGACGAGGCAGGAATTCCCCCGAAATATCACCGGATCGACAGCATCCGCAGCTACAGATCAGACAATCCTAGAAACCAAAAGTTAAAATCTGATTTGAACATGAAACGGTCTAGGATGCGTCAAATACAATCCGTTATACTGGGACGAGTGAAAATCTTTAGACAAGTGGGTTCACCACGTTCTAGTGATCTTCGAATCATATTATCAGTACAAAGTACCGAGGCGCATTTCACTCAATTTAGTCGGATATTTAGTCGAATATATATGAAGACACCCAAAACTATAAAGGTCGATTGAAATCTATTGTCTTATGCCTAAATTATTTTCAATCAATCAAAAAAATAATTCTTCAAGTTCAAGCCTTGAAGCTCTACCATGCAGCTCACTGGAGTATTTGCTTTCTCTATTCTCACTGGATGGCAAGCATACCCTTCTATCTTATGCATTGACTTGAAATGGGCGAAGCGCTAATGTTTTCAACTTGAATTTAGTGCCCTTGCAAAGTTGCATAACGTGGCAGTCTGTGTAACTGGCAGGAAATATTCCCAAATTGGAGGTACTCCGTTCAGCCCTAGCTACACATGGTCAAAGGATTATGAGATCCTACCAGATGAAACCAAGTGTGCCTGCGACCTTTACAAACAACGCAATACGGGTAATAATCAGTGGGATCAGTGCCCTGATTGTACTTTTGTATGTTCTTTCTCAGTTCAAATTGTTTTGATGATTATTATGAAGTATGGCCTAGCTGACTTGACTTAGGACGGCAACTACTGCCATTCCGATGGTTGGCATATTGGCGGCGACGAGGTGAGTTCCAACTAACCTGAGATTCCTGAGGAGTCACGGCTAAACTCTACAGATGACATACTATTGTGAGGAGAAGTGCCATGCGCAAGGCGCAGAGGGTAACTAATTTAGTGATGGGAACATGAAAGCGTTCCAACATCCAAAGGTTTGGGGATTGAGCTTTGGTTATTGCCGTCGGGTTACATATTAAGATAGGACTTTAACGCGAACCGGCTTGTGAATAAAAAAGAAACAGATGCTAGATAAGATGGACGGGTTCCTCAATCTTCTTCCCTTTTTTTCTCCCTAGGCCTAATCGAGCCTCGCCTGGGATTCAACCTAATAATATCGGTTGCTCAAAGCTTTGTGGTGCAGAGATTGATATAGAATTCGACAACTTTGGTCTCCTATCGACTACATACCATTTTGCCATCTCCTGTATGGAGTCCCGTAGGTCTGCTAATAGTACCACCTCCAATTTAGTGGCTCCGAGGGTGGTACAATGATATATCGTACACAGTAGATGTAAATCTCGGGTACGGTCCGATGGGAATTTTGAACTAAAACGGTAAGAGCATCCTTGGGTCGAAGAGCCCGTAACAAGAAGCCTAGATTGGTATTGAGACGTGATCTAGTAGACACAAAAATACAATTGGCAATGTGAATCAATAATTGACCAACTACAGGGTGTATATTTCCTAAAATGCCCGACTCACGATGATGACCGTTGCAGATCTTCACAGTGGCAACGACCTCCGCGGGCGACGACTTTAAAGAGAAGGCGGTGACGGGAAAATTGAGGGGTGATGTTGCAAAAGGGGCTTAGCGTCGTGTGATTTTCGGATTACAATTGCGCCAGAAAAAAGTAGAGTCATTCTGGTGCTGACATGAATGCATTTCTGATTTTCTTATAACCTATATCAAGCTTCCTATTCAATCCGCAATACTCCTCTTGTGTTTGAATCTTCTGCCCAGCCATCATGGGTTCTGGTTCTCCCCCATCAAAGCCTACGGCAATCCCGTCCCACATGCTGAACGGCAGCTCCCCATTACAATCGTCTTCGTCCCCAGGTAGTGGGACTCGCGCTCGTGATGCCCGTGAGCGGGAAAGCTTGAATTCATCTATTCGATCCTCCTTTGCTCCTCGTGTCCCAGTTGGATTTGAAACCACCGAAGATGAGAATTCTGAGTCAACTCCTGCTGGCCCCGCCCCCGCGGGCGCTTCCACCGCCAGTGCTAGCGATACTGCAGTTCACCATGGCGCGCTGTCTTTGCGGTATGCATATTGATATCATTGATACCCTGTTTCGTGTATCATCGACTCACTTTTTTACAGTGGACGAATTAGTCTAAATGACCCTCCCCGCGACCCCCGGGACGAAGGTGGTCCGTTGACACCTCCTGCGACGGGTAGTCGTCCAGCAAGCCCGTACACACTGGCCCCGCCAATTGATTTCGATGGTCTTAGCTGGCCCTGTGAGCATAACCTTTCAATTGATTGATTAAGAACCTCTTGACTAATACCATCTATTCCAGGCCCCGGAACACGACAGCGGTTGGAGTCGACCCCGGAGGAGAATGAGGCGCGAGTCAAAAAGCTTGCAGGCGCCGTACGAACAATTCTTGAGTGTGTCGGTGAGGATCCAGAGCGAGAGGGTCTTCTAGAAACCCCGGAACGTTATGCCAAGGCAATGCTATATTTCACCAAGGGCTACGAGGAGAACGTTCGGGATCTGGTCAATGGTGCCGTTTTCCACGAAGATCACGATGAATTGGTCATTGTGAAGGATATTGAGGTTTTCTCTCTGTGTGAACATCATATGGTTCCCTTTACTGGAAAGGTGGGTTGTACTACATATACTCTTTCACGGAAAATGCTGATCAGCTGCGCAGATGCATATTGGATACATCCCAGATCGTCGTGTGCTTGGTCTTTCCAAGCTGGCCCGTTTAGCCGAGATGTTCTCCCGCCGACTGCAAGTCCAAGAGCGTTTGACTAAACAAGTTGCTCTTGCCATCTCTGAAGTCCTGAAGCCTCGTGGTGTCGGTGTCGTCATGGAATCCTCTCATCTTTGCATGGTTATGCGCGGTGTGCAGAAGACCAGCAGCACTACTACTACTAGCTGCATGCTGGGATGTATGCGATCCAGTGCCAAGACCAGAGAAGAGTTCCTGACTCTCCTTCACCGAAGGTAGAGAATTTTTCTTCCATCCACTCTTTTTTTCATATCATTCATCCCTGAGCATCTTGCTTGGTTCACAATTACGGATTTCGGAGTTTCGGCGATGACCTTTCAACAGGTTTATATAATTTTTTCTTCATTGAAGAGATCCGAGGACTGCCACACACGGATCTTTATGAGTTTTTTCTTCTGTTCTTCCCGGATTTCTTTGCATATAACCTTGGCATGCAATGCCTAGGTCTCATTCTTTGGCTGTGTTTGATAATCTCTGCACTTCTCCGATCGCTCTCAACAATCGAGGAGACTGGAACGAAATTATTTACTGTCCCTTCCTCATGTTGGAGTCGAAAACTACTTCATGATTTTTCTAGACTAACACCCCTACACGGGATTTTTTGGTTACTGCGCAATTTTCTGGAGTCTGACTTTGCGGACTCTAACCCTCTTCGCGGCGCCGGCGAGGCTGTTTCAACACCTAACGTTTCTCATTTTCTGTACTCTCAACACTCTGATGACAGGCTGGTTTGCCTTGTCTGTATATGTCTCAACCCTATATACCGAACATCAATATCAAGAACTTGAATCAATCTCTGCAAAAATATGCACTCGTCTCCTATGGCCTCTTAAATACTAATGGGGGGGGGGGGGAAACTACCCCAATGTTTTACCAGACAATCTAAGCATTTGTCACTTTGATATTTCACCATCTAAGCTGCCGGAGTCGTCTATCAATGCACCTATTCACTCATTCCGAGTGAAAGCCTAGTTTTAATTTTGCTTTTAATATCTAATAGCACGTCAATAAGAGTTCATTCACCGTTCCCCGCGAGGGCTTCCTTTTAGGGCTTCAAAAGGCAGGAGTATTGCCACATTCACCACGTGCACAGATTAATTTCAGTGACTACTTTCGCCTGTTTCTTACACAATAGTCAAGCTGAAACTACACTTGGAGTTCTCATCATTGCCAAGTTCGACTTGGATTCATTTCTGTCACATCAGAGAGCCTCTTCACCAGGAACAACACCGGCAAATTGTCTCACTCTGAGAGACACTCTCCATATTCCAGGTGCTCTGAATTGTCTCGTTCTCCTAGTGGCAGTCATTCACTCTAACATCCTCGTCAAGATCTCCTTTGACTGCGAAAGATCAACACCAGTTTCACCATCTCAATACTAAGATAGGTTCTCAGGGTAACAGACTGATTCAACAATTAACTTGAAGAACCAAAGTCACCATGATGTCTCATCCAAGGTAAGCCGAGGCCATTCAGTTCAGACCAAAAATGTAGTACTAATATCTTCAATATAGCACGGAAACCCCTGGAGCCTCGTTCGCTCCCACGGGAAACCTCTCGCAATCCGATCTAAAGCCAACTGATCTTGAAAGATTCAATTCTCATATCAAGAATCTTACCTCCGTCAACTCATACCTCAAGGCATCGAGACACCTGAGTCCAAGTCATCGCCGTGCGACTATCCCTCGTTCTACAACTATGCCCGCCATTGACACCCTTGCCTCGGGAATACAGGGAAATTTCAACATCGACCCGATGAGCCAGAGTACCGGAAATACACCCATCGAAACAACCCTCGATTCCAGAATCCCAATTTTGACTTCCAGCGATGCAAGGCTGGGAATAGTAAAGGGAACAGCAACACCTCCAAACATATTTGACATGATGTTCTTCGACGCAAGTCCAGCTGATGGCGAATGTAGTGAGGCTTCATCGCAGGGAGTATCGGAGTTTCTTGACTCGTTGGAGAGAGACGCTTGTGAGGAGGAAGAGATACAGACTGATTTCGCTCTCGAGCGTTTCATGATCCAACAACAACTTGTCGCAGGTATTCATCCCAAAGATGTCCTTCCGATGATGCGAAATAAACCGCCCGGTTATATGAATCAATCAATGAAAACAATCATGACGACTGAGAATGGACTTGCGCGTCATGGTCCTGATCGTCCACGATACATTGGAAAACTTCGACGTCTTCCTACACATATCCGAGACTCGCTTAAGTCACAATTTCAGACTTCGACAGAGGAGCAAGCGGAGGTGGCTCGCTTTTACTCTGAAAGCTATCGCAACTTGTCGGGCCTCGCTACCACTCCTGGATCGCTACAGGACAGCTCTGATACTTTACAGGGAAGTGATGTGACTATGGTAGATCCTGATGAGACTGAGCTCGAAGGTGACAATGAATCTGAGGATTTGGGGTCTCTTTTCGAAGGAGAAGTGGGTGGAAGAGAGGGTGGTGGTCAGTCATGAATGCCCGTAGGGGATTCTCGGGTGGAATGAACCGTCATATGCGGGTGATGTAATCTCAATTTCCGATATTATTATGTTAGTAGGAGGATGATGAAGGGATGGTTTAAAAAAATGTTCGTCAACGAGTTATTTTTATGAAATATCAAGCTTTCAGCCACTTCATGCCACTGAAAATTTCTCGCAAGGCCATATCTGCGAGCCGTATGCTCAATAGAGTCAAAGTTCAAAGAGATCTAATATTGACTTAGTTCTACTGGTAATTACAGGCAGGCCCCGTAGCTCTTTTCTGAGGATGTTTAACATCGTGGTATTGGCGGGACCTGAAGGGCTGGTCAGAGGCGTTTGGACCTCAGATATTAGATCAGCATTGACCACCAAGCTTTCATGTCCCAGACGTACTCTCCAATCGGACTAACACCATCCAATATACCCGTTCCACTGCGGGAAAGGTATCGGGCGATCTTCAGGTCGCAGCTTTTCCCGCGGAAGAAGTATGTCGATCAGCAACACTTCGTTTAGATGTACGCTGGATATTAAGGCCTGAGCGAGGAATCGGCATCTGAAGAAAGATGGGCTCAATAACCGAACATTATTCATATATAAAGAATCATGTCGGCAATTGTAAAGGTGAGATCTTCTGAAAAAGATGTAACACACTCCGCCGGAGCACAGACATTCGGGTATACACTAGTAGGGCGATTTGGATGCCACCCTGGACAATTTGATTGCCCCGTAGGGTTATCTCTGAGTATTTATCTCACAAGTATAATCATGTTGCTAGCCTCGACACAATATCATATCATTTTGAAAGAGAAATATTGATTATTCTTTCTTTGATTCAAGTTAAACTGATATCCTTACTGCAATTTTTATCCCATCATGAAAGCGTGGCTTCTTCTATCCTGGGCTACGGCCGTGGCCTCTTATGTGGTTAATAAGAATGCCACCTGCACACTCTATCCCGAATCACTAAATCATAATGGAGATCCCGTCGACGATGCCCCTTCGATTCACCAGGCCTTCGATCAGTGTGGAAATGATGGAACTGTCATCTTCTCAAACCATACCTTCAATATCAATTCCATTCTGAATACCACAAATCTCATGAACTGTGATGTTTTACTCCGTGGCGAGCTTCGTTTCTCCGACGACATATCCTACTGGAGATCCCATTCATATTCTGTTGTTTTGCAGAATCAGTCTACTGCATGGCTATTTGGAGGTACCAATGTCACTCTCCGCGGTGAGGGAGGCTGGTATAATGGAAATGGACAAGCGTGGTATACGGAAAATCGGAATGGCGCCAATCAGCCAGGGCGTCCGATCAGCATCACTTTCTTTAATTCGACAAATCTTTTGGCAGACAATTTAATCATTCTCCAGCCACAGTTCTGGGCGACATTTGTTTGGCAGAGCAAAAACGTCTCTATCACCAATTTCTTTGTCAATGCGACAAGTGACAACCAGTGGGACACAACTAATACCGATGGATATGATTCATGGAATAGTGATATGTTGCTTGTCGAAAATGCCTTTATAACTAATGGAGATGATTGTATTGCTGCCAAAGGAAATACCACCAACTTGCTGGTCAGAAATGTTACCTGTCACGGCGGTAATGGCATAACCATCGGCTCTGTGGGCCAATATCCTGATATGCCTGACTATGATGTTAACATCACATTCGAGGACGTCAAATGTGTAAACTGCATGGACGGTGCATACATCAAAACCTGGCAAGGAGTATCTGATAATGATAACACGAATGGTGATGCTGGAGGCGGCGGCCGAGGCTTAATTAAAAACATCACGTTCCGAAACTTTGAGATGGAGAATGTCGGTTTGCCAATTCAAATTTCCCAGTGCATTTACACCGAGGCCAGCAACAAGTACTGCAATACGTCCAAAATGCAGATTGAGGATGTGACTTGGGCCAATATCCACGGAACCTCGAGGTATAACATTGCCTCATCGATTTATTGTTCCGAACTACATCCTTGTCCGAACCTTTCGTTTGAGAACGTGGATTTGCGTAGCGTTAATCAGACAAAGGGCTTACCAGCATATGGAACTACTTTGCAGCATGAAGTATTCCAGTGTGCCAATATTATCGGAGAAAGTAACTCGGGAATTCCATGCAATCATGTTGCGCCCAATAACTTCAGCCAGGGTGTTTACAGTAATGTCAGAAGCTAACTGGCGTTGATTTTGGGCTTCCAGTCGCTAGTGAGATATTTTGAAGTCAGTTCGAAGTTAAGAAAATTCAGTCCTTCTTTAGCAGTCTCAAGTCCTGGCTATGAAGGGCTTAGGGGCAATCCCAAAGAACATGGAATCCTAGTGGACAACGAATACATATATTGATATATATATTCAAGTTTTCTGCTCAGATAATTGGGTATTTACCTAGATACCTACTTAGGTGACCTCGAATTTCCTCCATTGCTATTGAAGTGAGATACTTCATTGCTCATAAATTAAACAATTGAATAAGATTCTGTTTTATGTACATATTACGTGCTGTAGTTCTTAGTGTTTTTGTAAGTGTATGTCCAGCCGGAATAAAAGTAATCCCGACTCCGACCTCGCGGAAGTTTCATCACGTGCAGCCCCTTCCACCTCCCACTTCCTCAGCCTGACGTGCTATCCAGCATCATTTCCTCATCTGCCCTGGGGCTGCTGGTTATATGCTCATCGTACTGCCTAACTTGATCATCAGCATATTCGAAATAGTTCAAGCGATATTTTTTCTACTCACCATCCCCTTTCTCGCCCCCATCACTTTTGGTGCCATGATACCCGGCGGTTGGACACCGCGACTCTTTGTCGTCTGCGGTGACGACTTGAGGCCTTGCTCGTGGTTCTGACTATATTGCAGCTGCGATTTATAGTGTGCGACTGATCTCAAGACTATAACGTGCCTTAGTGCGAGAATGACTCGGAGGTTGAGATGCGGGGCTGGATGAATCCCGTTGACATCAAATCGACAAATCATAATCCGCATTTTGAGATATACTCAGGAGACCTTGGACTTCGAATTTGATTACGGAAAAGATAATTAGCTGCTATTGACCTCACTGGCAATTGCCATTTCACAGAACGCCGGCTCTCTGGGCTTCAAGATATTAATTGGCGTGGGAGTTGAAAGTATCAACTTGCACCAATCGTGAGATTGAGAGGATGTCCGTCAATCTGTCCCACCCTATTTAGCTGTGATCTGGTATCTGTCTTGCAGATATATTTGGGCCACCCATCTTCTCTCTGCTGTAAATCCCCTATCCAGCCTCTTCATCCTATGCAGTGGCCGTTGCCTTCGAATGGCGAATGGCGACATGAGGCATGAATGATCTCTCGAGGGAAGTCACCAGACATCAGACACAAAAGCAGCAACAGCTGTACAAAGGAGACTCGGTCGAGGAACTGCCTACGAAATGGAAAAGGGCCCTTTAATCGATCACTGTGCAAGCGTTTTCCCCTTCTGGCGTGCGTCGCTACTCACTATAAAAGCAGCACCTGGGAGTGAATCATTCTCATTCCTGTCGGGGGTACAAGACTTGAATGTTTCCAGCGAGTGTGGTCACCTGGAACAGAGTGAACCATCTGGCTCTTATTCAATACGTAGATAGATGAGTCCGTGGGCTACACATCTTATTCAAACCATGAACCTGTGCTCAGGCGGGTGAATACGCAGCGGAGAGGAAGAAAACCATCGCCCGGCTGGACCAGAGGAGTGATGCGACCTCAGCAGCACTAATCATGGGGGTGCCTCCCAGCTCCAATTATCTTTCCGGGTTCACTGCGAGCAAACTTCTATCGTGCTTGAAAAGTTGAAAGACCCCAGTCCATGGCAAATGGGAGATCAAGCCGAATTCCCTTGTAGAGCCACATCCGTTCATCCCCCAACCCTTGGTGGATGAACCATCCTTGCTCGTTGGCACCCCTTGATGAAACGAGCTGGAGGATAGTAGATTTTTTTTCCGTCTTTTTCTTCGTTGAACCTGGAATATTTTCCTCCTTAGTAAATTCGGTGCGTGAACCCCAACATATCCCTGTCCCTTACTCACCCCCCCCCCAAGCCCAGAGAACATCCGGAAAAACATCACCTCCGACTTTTCCCACTTCCGCCTCAGAGAAACGCGGACACGAGAATTGGCTCCACTTACTGCATTTCGCTACTTTTCATCGGATTGCGCCTGTGAACACATTCATTTATAAGAGCGAAACCAGATGCTGCTGGTGACGTGCCTATGGCTGGGTCCCGTAGGAGTCCGGTGCTAAAAGAGCAGTGGAACGCCGACCCAGATCGCGATCCTCGTGATCGTGATAGGGACAGGCGCAGAGGTCGAGGACCGAACCAAAATCGAGGCCGCGGTCGATATCGCGACCGAGGGCGTCATTCGCGTGGAAGTGACCGTCGCTATGACTATCCCAGACGGTCGCCTCCCCCGCGCGCTTCCCGCTTTGGGCCTGATTCATCTCACGACTCCGGTGGGTTTGCCTCTCAACGCTCTCCACCGCGTGGCTCACCTGGCGCTTCCCCTGGATTTCACGCCTCTCGACATTCAAATAATACACGACCACCGTCCTCCAGTGACTGGGATGCCCATCCATCTGGATATTTAGAGAGAGATAACCAAGGACCTCGACGAGCCGAGTCACCATTCGGACCACCATCAAAACGTCAAAGAACTCGCAGTCCATCACCCCGTGGTCCTCGTGCATCCTTCTCCAATCGTCGGTCTTCTTACAGCAAGCATAGTGATAGGCGTGACCGAAGTCCCCCGTTCCGAGGTCGTGGCCGAGGGCGTGGTGCTCCTAGAGGACGATCCCCGCGTCGAGGTCGGGACCGCCGAGGAAGGGACCGTCGTCGTTCTGACATACCAGGACACGGTTACTCAAAATCCCCAGTTAGAGAAAGAGGGTCACATCCATCGCCTGGTCGACGTTCCCCATCTCTCAGTATTGATTATAGTGAACGAGACTCGAGATATCGTTCTCGATCCCGCTCCCAAAACTCTGCGCGCTCTTCAAGATCAAGGGGCTCGGCGTCTCCTTTTAATATACGTTCTGAGGAAGCGATGAATGCAAATCGATCCAACAAATTGGGATTTGATGGCTCAGGCCGATCACCTTCCCCCCAACGCCCTGCAATAGGCGACTCTGGAAATGGACGTTCTCACATACAAGATGCACTCCCGCCTCACGGAATACGAGGGTCAGATATGCGCAAGCAGCACCAACAGCTATCTAAACAGCATTTGGGCTCGAGGCAGTATTCTAAATCACCACATTATACAACGCCAACGAGCTCTCACCGGGGCTCACCTCCACCTGGCTCCTCGTATCGCAGTGGGCGAGGGGGTTGGGGTGACCAGCCTGAATATTCCAGTTACAAGTAGGTTTACATCCTTCTTGCTCCTCATATGCTCATCTTTACACCCCAAATCTAACCTCACGTCCACGTCTAGTCCCACAACCTCCTACCAACAAGATAATTATTACTCGCAAAATGGTTCTCAGGGTGATCCGTTTGTTCACCGACACGATGCGTATGATGGCACGCAAAATCACTCTTCGCAATATCATCATGACGGGTCAAATTATCATAGCAAGCATTCGAGTCCCCGCGGAAACCACAGCAACCAAGGCCCCGACCGTCGCTTCTCAGGTTCGGGTCCGTCTTCACACGACAACGGGGCTTCCCACAGGGGAGGAAAGAGTCATTTCAACAATTCGCAATGGACAGCACGTGGTCCTGGTGGGCATGAGAGCCCTAGAATGATGCACAGCCATGGATCTCATACACCCTCGACCCGACCTCCATCTGTCACCGATCCTCTATCTCCTAGGACCATGGATAATGATAGTCATTTCCGACCCCAACCGAGGGCATTCTCAAGGGAAGGTGACCAGACCCAACCACCACCTGAAAGCGACGATGCTCGAAACATGCCTCCGCCTCTTCGTGAAGTGCAGCCTACAAGCCCGGCAGAGAACCGTGGAAAAATCAGTTTTGCCTTCAAACCAAAAAATACTCCAGCACCCGCCCCCAAGCCTGTTCCTGACCTCGCCCAGCGCATGCAGGTCCGCGAGGCCCCGCCACGCGCTCCTCAGGGCCCAGCGTCATCTCCACGCAATCGGTTCACAAATGGACCTTTGCCCAAGTTCAACCCCGAATCTCGCTTCGATCGCTTCGACCGAGACCGCGGGCGAGACCGCGGGCGAGATCGCGGAAGAGATCGCGGAAGAGATCGCGGAAGAGATCGTGGACGGGACCGCGGACGGGACCGTGGAAGAGATCGAGGGCGTGATCGAGGGCGCGATACCGGCCGACGGGATTTTCGAGACAATCAAGAACCCCATGACCGCAGAGATGACCAGCGATTCGACTCGCGTCGCGAACGCGGCAGAGGGGACCGCCGTCTAGACTTTCGACCAGATCGTCGGAAAGAAGCTTCGCCAGAACTTCCGAGAGAACTTCCGCCGAAACAGACGAAGATTCTTACTCGTCCTAAGCCACGTCCTCAGCTTTCAGAAGAGTTTGCCCAGGCAGATTCTGTCTACTATCGCAAACCAGGCAACGAGTCTGTCATTGGCGCAGGAACATACGGCAAGGTTTTCAAAGGAATTCACGTCTATACTCAACGTAAGGTTGCTCTGAAGAAAATTCGAATGGAGGGCGAGAAAGACGGGTTTCCTGTCACGGCTGTGCGCGAAATCAAGCTTCTTCAGCATCTTCGCAACCACAATGTCGTCAGTCTACTGGAAGTGATGGTGGAACGAAACGAGTGTTTCATGGTTTTCGAGTATCTTTCGCATGATCTCACGGGTCTGATTAACCACCCCACCTTCGCACTCACTGTCGCTCACAAGAAGGATCTCGCGAAACAAATGTTCGAGGGCCTTAACTATCTTCATCACCGGGGGGTTCTCCACCGTGATATCAAGGCCGCCAATATCCTCATCAGTAACCAGGGTCTTCTCAAGTACGCGGACTTTGGCTTAGCTCGTTTCTTCTCAAAGAGTCGGCCACTCGATTATACCAATCGTGTGATCACTATTTGGTATCGGCCGCCCGAGCTTCTTTTGGGCGAAACCCGATATGGCCCTGCGGTGGATGTTTGGAGTGCCGCCTGTGTTTTCATTGAAATGTTCACCAAGAAGGCCGTTTTCCCTGGCGAAGGAGGTGAATTGAGCCAACTTGAGAAGCTTTATAACTCTCTTGGTACCCCTACCCGTGCCGACTGGCCTGATCTTGTCGAGATGCCTTGGTTCCAGTTGATGCGTCCTACGGAGCGGAAGAAGCGAGTCTTTGAGGATGTGTATCGTGAGATCTTGTCCCCCGCTGCGCTGGATCTCATTTCTCAGATTTTCCGCTATGACCCTACGAAGCGACCGAGCGCGGAGGAAGTTCTGAAGCATCCCTATTTCATGTCTGAAGAACCTGCTCCGCAGCAAGCTCTCGAGTAAGTATTTCCAGAACCCCTATTCACCTCTGCAATGAGACTCGTTCTCTTTCTCTTTTTTTTTTTCTTTTTCTTTTTCTTTCCCATGATACTAACGGGTCATTTAGGTTGGAAAACATGGAAGGGGACTGGCACGAGTTCGAATCCAAGGCCTTACGCAAGGAGGCCCGACGTGCAGCCGAGCATCAAAGTCAAAAGGACCGGGAAAAGCGCAAAGCTGAGGCGTCAGGACCGTCGAGCGATCGAGACACTAAGCGCGCTCGCCAGGAGACCTAGCCGCGATGAAGAGTTCTTTCAATTCAGTTGCATTCTAAAGTTTTGTTGGCTTACAGCAATAGGGAATTGGCTGAGAGATGATTTGCATCTATGCTCATGCAGGAGTTTGACTATGAAAGATATCAGGGCTTATTTTGTGACATATTGCCCACAGGTTATGACAGAAAATATTTTTTTTTAATAATTCAATGAAAGAAAGTCTTTGCACGGGATTTGAAACTTGTAGTGTAATGCAAGTTGCATTAATATAATTGAATGCTCTACGAGTATAGTAGGTACTATGCAGTGCCAATAGTAGCTACCACTACATGGATAGGCACGAACTGCGGCGTCTGTATGAATATCTCGGCATTGCAAATTCGTCATCCGTATTGGGCTGATGTCGTACTGCTTAGATACTGCAGGTGTTCGTTAGCAGCAATCTTCAATTGATATTCGGTTGAATGAGATCAAGGTATTGCATTGTAACGCGTGGTTTGTTTATATCAGACTTTGCCAATCGACCTCACGCCCAACCAGCCACAGGCCAGATAGCCTGGTAGAAAGAAGGCGGTTGGGACCTCGGATTACCAGAGAGCTCATAGGATATCATCATGTCGAATTAAGGAAGGGAGCAAGGAAAGGAAAAGGACGGAAGAAATAAGATAATGAGGATATTATATTGGATTGAAACTAATCACGACGTACCCTACAAGTTAAGAGAACGTAGAATTGAACTGAGGAAAAAAGAAGTGTCTCGTCAATCAGGTCATCAACGTATCATGGGAAGCTTGGTAGAGCCCTCGTGATGATGGTTTTAGATGCGAAGTTTGATCTCGACACACACATCGGAAACGCCGGAGCAGAAGTGAAGGCGTAACACCGGCGTTGATTTGAGTTGGTGGTCTTGGGTTTTGTGGAAGAAGAAAAAAAAGAAAGAGAAGAAGAAGAAAAGAAAAATAAAAAGGCGGCCTGGAAAAAAGACGGCGCGGTTGCCGAGGCTAAACCGAATTGGGAATTGTGCAGATTGCCAGGCAAAGCTGGGATGCTCTCCAATTCCCAATTCTCCATTCATTCCAAAGTCACATTTGACCACTTCCTGGCTTGATTTCCTCCCCTCTTCACTACTCCTCACTTACCTCCTCCTCTCCCCCCAATTACATCTTACTCTCTACACTTCTTCCTCTCCTCTATTCCACTCAACGACCCATTTCTTCTTTTCTTTCATCCTTTATTCCACATTTCCGCCTTGCCCTTTCGTCCTTGTCGCTTGCAAAATACACTAGATATACCCCTCCCGCCACCTCATTCCACCGACCTTCCGCCCTCTCATCTCGAATCCGCCTTTTTTTTTTCGGCGCCGACTATCGCTTCGAATTTTACCAGTACACACTTGTTTTACTATCATCTGCGCATTTCGAGTTACCCTTGCCGTTTTTGTCCGCTGTATCGCCTATTTTTTATTTTTCTTTCTTGTTCTTTTTTTCTATCCGCTCTTTTCTTCCCGGATGACCGCTCGTCGGGCCGTCTAAACCGTCGCCATGGATAATGCCAACTTGTGGACTCGCCGAGCAAAGTGAGTGTGCCTGTGGTTCTCGAGTACTTGATTGTAATTTATGCATAGCTGACAAAGCTCGCATTTGCGCAGCTCTTCTAAACTGTCCCTTTCCATGTCCGGGACAGACGGCAAGGACGGTGCCCGTGTCGACCTGCCACGATCATCCAAACGGTTCGGCCCTGACAGCTCTCACGGACGATCGAATCCATTCAACGCCATATCTCCCATGTCCGCGGGTGTCTCCTCGCCATCCACGAATGCCTCATCTGCTTTCGGACTGGGATCCGGTGCTTTTGCCTCGTTTGGTGCCCCCAAGACACCTGGCAGTGTCACAGATGTGAAGACGCCAGGAGAGAAGCGGGACTTTTCGGGAGATCATGAAGAGGCTCTTCAGGCTAAGGAATTGGCTCGCGCCACCCTATCCGGTTCTGGGGAGCACCCGTTGAAGTCGACCTGGATCGTCTGGTATCGTCCTCCCACACCCAAGTACTCCGACTACGAGAAGTCCACGGTACCGCTAGCATCGATATCGTCAGTGGAGAGTTTCTGGGGCACTTATTCTCACTTGAAGCGCCCTTCTCTCCTTCCGACGGTTTCGGACTACCACATCTTCAAAAAGGGCATTCGCCCAGTGTGGGAGGACGAGGCTAACAAGCGGGGTGGCAAGTGGATTGTACGATTGAAGAAAGGTGTGGCTGATCGGTACTGGGAAGATTTGTTGTTGGCAATGGTGGGTGATCAGTTTGCCGAAGCTGGTGATGAAGTCTGCGGTGCTGTCCTGAGCGTTCGGGGTGGCGAGGACGTCTTGAGTGTCTGGACACGAATTGACGGTGGGCGGAACATCAAGATCAGGTATGTTCAGGTTTAAAACTCCTCCGATTATTCCTGTGCAGAGCTAATTAAGATGATTATAGGGAAACAATCAAGCGTCTGCTTGCCTTCCCCTTGGACACCAACATCGTCTGGAAGAGTCACGACGACAGCATTGCCCAACGCTCCGCCATCGACCAAGCTCGTCACGAAAAGGCAGCTGCAGCTGCTTCCAACCCTAGTGGCCACCTTGGAGGAAACGAACGACGACGCAATACCGGCCAGGACGACTCGGACAAAGCCAAGGGCGTCACTCTATCATGAACTCTCACATATCCTCGACCTTGGCCCTTGGGCCCTGTATAGTAAAGCCATTCAAAAAGGAATCATCTTTTCAACAAAAAAAGAAATCATGCACAATTACTCATTGGGACGCGTTTGGGTCTGGGGGACGGCGGGGCATCGAGGCGAACTTAGCGGTTTGATTTGGGATTTTATGTTTTGAGTGAACTCATTATGTCTGGTCCTTTTATTGCCTTCAAGCTCATGCGTGATGTTTTATCTTCATTTCTTTTCTCCTCTTCCTTTATCATTTCATTTCTACCTTTTTTTTCAATGCGAAAAATGCCCGCGTCTGCAAATGTTGCAGATGTCAGTGTACTAGCTCCTAGCTAGTTGGGGAATGGCTCCTGATTAACCATTCTCAACACCACCAATATACTTGACGATCTCCTCCATGTATGATTTCAATCTTTCTCAATCGTAAATCAATCGCATTACCACTGCTTTTTCTAACCTCTCTGGTATTCCGCAAATCCTCAAAAAAAAAAAAAAAAAAAAAAAAAAAAAA
>Ga0209673_1000540_pt1 | contig 61671 bp, 59 predicted proteins | sample AraplaCol_mMS_r2_2_FD_184274 | JGI IMG/M metagenome (GOLD analysis project Ga0209673, IMG submission 184274) | Arabidopsis root microbial communities from North Carolina, USA - plate scrape MF_Col_mMS_r2 (SPAdes) (version 3) | ecosystem: Host-associated > Plants > Roots > Endosphere | place... | reverse complement strand
CTCTGCCGAGTACCGAACTGATCTTACTTCACGCCTCGCTCGAACCCTTTACGATTCCCCATCGAACTCGCGAGCAACCCTTCGAGTCTCTTCCCCCTCAGTTGGGGTCCTCCACGATTCTCTGACCCTACTCCCCCGGGTCCCATTGATCTGGCCACCGTGGGGTCTTCGACGCGTGCCAATACCGCATCCATGAGTTTCATTCAGCGCATGGCCAAGCGGCTACCCAGCGCGCCGAGCCTTCCGATCGACGATGCTTCTCATGAGAAAGGTCATGGGTCTCAACGTTTTGCCTTCTTTCGCCGGCGCATTCGTTTGAAGGGCAACTCTTCCATTTCTATACCCCTCGGATTTGTGTTACTATTTCCATGCCTTGTAATTGTCTTTATACTCCTTCTATTCGTCCGCCACCCTGCATCCCCTGGAGGCATCCTAATCCCGGCGGGTACGCCGCCCTCTATCCGGTATGTTTTCACTCGTGGCCTGCATCTGATCAGTTGGTTTGGGGTCATCCACCTCCCTACATCCAAGTTGGACCGTCTCTAATGATTCCTCTCTTCACTCAACAGTAAAATCAGCGAGAAGCATGACAAGGTCTTCGCCACTGGCTGCATGCCCATTAGTCCTGACGTCGACAAGGAACCTCGCGCCAACGCCGCTTTCGTCGTCCTCGCAAGAAATAAGGAGCTGGAGGGTGTGATTCAGTCGCTGAAGTCCATTGAGCGTCATTTCAATCGCTGGTATCACTACCCCTACGTATTCCTCAACGATGGCGATTTCGACGATGACTTCAAGGCCACCGTGAAGAACTACACCAGTGCTCCCGTTGAATTCGGCAAAATTGACAACTCCATGTGGGGATTCCCCGACTGGGTTGACCCTGAGGTCGCAAAGGAGGGCGTGCGAAAGCAGGGCGATGCGGCTATCATGTACGGTGGCATGGAAAGTTACCACCACATGTGCCGCTTCTATTCTGGGTATGTCATAAAAGCGGCCTAAGAAGTAGGTTTCATCGTGCTAATCTCATCGATTCCGCAGACATTTCTACAAGCATCCTCTCTTGATGAAATACGAGTGGTACTGGCGTCTGGAGCCCGAGATCAAGTACTTCTGCGACATTACCTAGTAAGATTCCACCGTCATTCGCATATAAATATGCCTTATCACTCACAAGCGTTCTAGTGATCCTTTCATGAAGATGATTGAAGCCAACAAGACATACGGCTTTACTATTGCAGTCAAAGAACTGCGCGAAACGGTCCCCAACATTTTCCGATACGCATCCGCCTACAAACGCAAGAACAATTTGAAGTCCAAGGGACTGTGGGAGATGTTCCTGGAGCGTCCGGCCGAGCCAGAGGTTCCCGAGGCTGAGAAGAAGGAGAAGCTTCCCGAGGAAATCCTTCAGTCCGAGCCCGGTGTCAACAATCTGGACGATATCGATCCTGAGGCCATGGAAGGCGAGAGCTATAACATGTGTCACTTCTGGAGTAATTTCGAGATTGCTCGCCTGGATTGGTTCCGGAGCAAGGCTTATGAGGACTTCTTCCAGATGATGGACCGCAGCGGTGGATTCTGGATGGAGCGATGGGGTGATGCTCCCATTCACTCTCTCGCTGCCGGTGCTCTCCTTTCCCCTAGTGATATCCACTACTTCCGCGACTTCGGCTACCGTCACACCACCATCCAACATTGCCCCGCCAATGCGCCGGCTCGACAGCTTCCTCGCGAACCTTATCTTGAAAAGACCACTGAGGATGAGAAGAAGCGTATTGAAGAAGACGAGTACTGGGCTACCCCCGACCCAGTCAAGGAGAACGGCGTAGGCTGCAGATGCCGTTGTGACACCGACATTGTTGATGTTGAAGGCAAGCAAGGCAGCTGTCTTGCGGAATGGGTTGAGGTGGCTGGCGGCTGGGCCTCACCATAAACCCAGCCTGATCACTTCAGTCGTTCCCCGCATTACTTGTCACTATCTACTACTTCATGCCTTTAACTTGCATGTCATGCTGGGGTTCTTTTCTGGGTGGCGTTTAACGGATCTGACGGCTTTTTTTTTTGATTCGGAACTTGGCGTGACCATTTCCATGATGTTGACATATTCATCTAGCGTGCTATCCGTGTCACTGGAGTTGACTACTTCCCAATATTGGTTGATCGACCAAAGAGAAAGCCATCAAACCCTCATGGTTTCTAGCTTTCCTCGCCGATGGTTTTATTAACGCGTCGTCCCATCCACTTTCCCATTCTACCCTCCCAATCCATACATGCCTCTTGCGAATACATACTTGCTGCATGGGAAATACAGTTTTTACCCAGTGACACGGGGAAGGCCAACACAGTTTTGACGAGGAAGGTGAATCTGGAAAGAACCTGGCATCATATCTTTTTGTTTTTTTGTTTTGTGTCGTTTGTTTCTTCCCAATTTCTGTTTTCTACCCACTACCTTTGTCACTACTAGTTACCCTCTGCCTTTGGTTTCTTCCCAGTCCCTTTCTCAATACGTACACTTGTTGTCTTCCAGCATGCATTCATGAAATGTACATACCTGTTCTTGCCCCAACCTCCACCGTCCTTGTGCCACATATCACTTGGGCCTTCCCCTTTCGCATTGTCTTTCAACCCGCAAATACCAGATTCGAGCATGGATGTCTATAGAGTATGGAATAATCACCCGGAATTACGCTAAGAATGAGATGATTATAATGGACTTTTGCTTCTATGCGCGCAATCCAAACTGCCACGGCCTATGACTCTAACTTTCTGCGAGTATTAGCCCTTGCTATGGAACCAAACCCTATTTGAAAGCCTTTGACGTAGTGATAACCTTAAATATTTGAATTGGAATCCAGGCTGCGGATCTTGTACCCGTACAACTTCAACTATATTATATGTTGAGTAACAAAAGAACCCTGAAGCAAGATGAGCAGAGCAATGATTCGAGTTGTCATTCCAATCTTCCAATTGTTGATCCTTCGAGAATTTACCCATCCAAGGCTGCACCGTGTGGTGTCTCGGTCACCAATTGATCTAGAAGTCATACTAGATCACTTTAGTTTGTTTCCCAGTGTGACAGAAACCACTACTAAAAGACCTCCAATGTTTTGCAGCGTCGGAAAAGAAGGTCACATTCGAGAAATCGAAGATGAGGGGGTAAATGTCGATATTTCTAGACGTAAAAGTTGATATACTTACTAGAACTACATCGTCAAGCAGACAGCCGCATTGCACCGACAGCTCGAGTCCACACTGCATAAAATCACCACCGACGCGATGTTTCTGTTGCTCTTTTTTCTTGGCCTTGTTGCAGCCTTCAATAATCCACCTGGTGTGGATATTTGGTGTGGAAAGGCATATCATCCCACGTTAGTAGCCTCCTGTGTCTTATAAAAGCGTGAGATCCTAAAGGAGGAATGAAAACTGACTATTTCTAGAAACCAATCTTTCCCCCCTGGCGGCGGATTAATGAAACCTCCATCACCTTCAAAGCCTCGATTGACAATACAAGTTCGTCCGCGTATGAGCTTGTACACCCCGCCGGACGTGAGCGGGTCGTTTATCGTTGATTCGTACTTCTCGAAGCCAAATGACAACGAGACTGCCTTTGATCAAGCAGAAGAGCATAAAGATGACAATATCAAGCTGGAAATCTTCGTCGAAGAAGCTAGCTTACATCTACAGTCTTCGCTTGGTGCTGGTATAACCACGCAAGAAGTGCCATTTTCCCTGCGCGGCTTCGTTCCTCGATTCAGACCATACAGTGTAACCCTTACGGTCACACATAATAGTACTCGGCAGGTATACAACGCAACGACACAGATATTCTATCTCCCAGGACGAACGGACGGCGGCAGTATCACAAAAGTGGATAGTCTTTATGGCGGACTCCTGGTTCAGAATTACATGAATGGTTCGACGGCATGGAGTCCTTTACTCCCATACTCTTACTTCACTACCTTGGACAATGCGCCAAATCCACAGACTTTTATAGCGCAGGGTTATAACATGATTCATCTCGTCCCAGATGCAGGACTCCCTAATCAGTCATTCAATTTGACCGCGCTCAATACCTTCCTAAATCAATGTGATAGAGCCGGACTTTGGGTTACGTACGACATGCGATGGACGTACCAAAATCTTGCATCCGTTGCCATGCAAGTAGCTCTGGTCAGGACTCATAAAAGTCTGTTACTATGGTATACGGCGGATCAACCAGATGGACACGCCGACCCGCTAAATGCAACTAGTATCACCTACGACATGCTTAAATTACTAGATCCCTGGCACCCGGTCTCAGTTCTCTTGGACTGCTACAATTTCTACTATGCCAATTACTCCGATGGTGCGGATATTATTCTTTCCGATGTGTATCCTATCGGAGTCAACACGACCTGGTCGGTTGTCTACAACACTGTTTGTAATAGGACGTATGGACGGTGTGGATGTGACGATTGCATTGGTAACCTGCAAGATATCTTGACTCGACTGGATCGGTTCGAAAAATACCAACATTGGATCGGGAGTGTACCTAAGCCCATCTGGGGTGCTTTACAGGCATTCGGAAACGAAACGTTTTGGAATCGATATCCCACATCCGCCGAGGTAGTAAGCATAACGATGCTTAGTCTCAATCACAATGCAAAGGGAATTGTAATGTGGGATTGGCCGACAAGTCAGCCAATTACCCTAGTTACTAGAAAATTAGGCAAAGTTCTTACCACGGTGGGAGTGACCGAGTTCTTGCTGGGGTCACGTACTATTCGTTTGAAGGCTGAGGGACAGACTGAGATGGATGTAGCTGGGTGGAAGTTACACAATCAGATGCTGGTTAGCATTTTGTCTTTGCAGACGCCGAACTGGACAAATACGGTGACTATCAAGTTTCCGAAGGCTGCTACCTCTATTACCCAGGTGTTATGGGGATCCGGGCAATGGAGCATTGTTAATGGGACTTTGAGTAAAGTCGGTGGGACTGGGCTAGATACTGACTTAATTATTGTGCAGCTTGCGGCTCAAAGCTAGAGAGCTCGTAGGAACTAGTGGGAAATGAGGAAGGGATGGGGATTGCAGAGACACTGTAAAAGACCTACGACGTGTCTCCGATAGTGGTTTGTGTTGGACAAAAATTTTTACTATTGAGCTTTCCATCAGGGGAGCTCGATTTGAGTAAACGGCCAAAATATCAAAAGCAATTTTATCCTTTATAGATATTTATCATTTTATCTGCTTCAGTCTTTAACTATGTTAACGTTGTCAAAGGGTCAAGTTATTAAGGATTCAGGTCTGTGCTTAAATCTGGGGTCAGTTGATGAGATTAGTACGGGGTAATGAGTAGACAAAGAGCTCAGTGCTGTACAAAAATATAAAATAAAGAGAAACAGTGTTAATAATATTTTAATAGAAACTCATGGCTGCATAGAAGTACCGAGTCCCTTGGGAATATACTGTATCTATTACTATCTGTACATAGTACAACTATAAAAACCCGATTTGGTGACGATCGGTGGGGCAGTGGGGACTGAAGTGGGCGTAAATATCCGGCCTGATCGACGTAATCGTGTTGAGTAGACAGTGTAGTATTGTAGATAGTAAGTAATATATAATGTGCGATATTTTATTAGTATATACCTGCTGCGGTGTTCAATATTTTTGGAGTATTCTACCACTGGTGACTATACACATGTCTATGCGTTATTCAACTGGCTTGCTAGTAGTATAGTACGTAGTAGTACCTTTAGGAAGTGCCGTCTCCCCGCCCTCTTATCTGCTTCAACGGTCGAGCACTTTTGACGCAAAGCTTCCCCATCCTCCCCCCTCACTAAATCTTCTACCCCTCCATCATTTTCCATCTTTCCTACTTCTATCCACGGTTGTTTTCGCTCCGAGATTATCTATTCTGTAATAAATAAATAAAAAACAACAACCTCAACCTCTCACATTCCTACCTCGAATCACGCCAGCTGACGGACAACTTCACCCCGCGGACCCACACCCGGGGCACATGCCTAAATCCCGGCCGTCTGCCTTGTATGTCTTCCTAATCTGTTCCTTCCTCTAATCTTTTAAGTCTTTTATATTCTTCACTTCCATTTGAGTCGCTCGTGTATTCATGTGCATGTACGAACTCATAGCATGGCTGACGCTCGAGAATCTTCCAGGCGTCCGCCGAGCACCCAAACGGTCTCGCATTTACAATATCCGACCCTCCCGCCGCTGACTGCTTCAGTAGAAGAGTGGTTATCCCGCTCACGACCAGCAAACAAGATGATATCGGATATTCCCGCCGATCTCCCCTCCAAATCCCTGAGCGATAGCTGGGCAAATCTCAGTGTCTCGGATATGCACTCGGAGGACGGGAACCGCTCAGAACAAACAGATATCGCATCGCTGATCGATCAAACTACCCCCGATGATGTGGCTAGCTTGGATGATCAAGAAAGCAACAGCGAGGCAGATGGTCCAGAGCAAGAATATCTTTTTGGTTATGATGAAGGTGCTCATGAAGAGATCCAAGCTCTCCACGCCCTCGCAACATCCCAGCAGTTCCCTTCACCATTTGCCCACCCCGGCTCCGCTATCGATGACAGTAACCTAACGACGAGACCATCTTTCCGTCAGTCTCTGGACTCGATTGAATTTGTTGAGCCGGAGAAGTGGCCCGAGATGGAAAGAGTGGAACTGAAGCATACTATTCATGTCTTTAACGACGAGTCAGCCTCGGAGATGATGAATCGACTGCCATACAACCAGGCCCATTCAATGCTCCTAGCGACAGTGCAGCAAACTATGACCAAACAAAGTCTCGACCTGGACAAACCTTTCCGTGTCTTGTACCTTGGCAACCCAGATTATCGCAATATCATACTCGACAAGATTGGCGACGTTCTGGTGTCAAGCTCGAATTCCGGGTCACCATCAAGCTCTACCGAGTCGTCTCGTTATCACGTTGTCCCAACATCCTTTGGAGCTGGCGCGGTTCCCAACTTTGCCGAGCTTCTCCCTATCCATGTGCAACTGGTGGTCGACGAATGCACGGAAGCTAGCTCTGATTCTCGCGGAGACCTTCCCAGCACATTGCATTTGGGCTTCAAGAACCGCCCTCCATGTCGATCATGGTGGGTTGAGAACGAATATCAAGTTTCATCTGCTTCTGACTGGACTTTACCTGACGTCGCTATCATCTTCGTGTCCACCCGTGATGATAAGGCCGCGGTCAAGACAAGACGACTCGCTCATATGTTCCTAGAACGCCATGGAATTCCGGCAATGGTTATCTCGGAAGAACAAATCTGGAAACGAGCCGGTGAAGCAGTTCCTCTCAATCATCACAGTCTCCATATGTGCTTGGAATCAAGGCATGCGGAGACTGGGGAGACAGCTGTTCTCAAGCGCTATCCCATTGACTTGAAGACATTCGAGAGTATCACACCGAGTCAACTGAATCGAAACCTTGCGTCTTTAATGGACATTTACCCAAAAAGACCACACAAGGCCATCCCCGATATCCCAAAATCTACAGAACAGAGCTCATATATTGACCCTGGGAAGAAGTCACGTAACTGGATACCGCCAACATACGCAGCCTGGGCGCACGAGCTGAACCCTCTTCTCCGACTTATCACTTTGGCCCTTATCTCTGCGGTGACTCTGTCAATTGGATACTCGGCCTTGAAAGCGGTGTCAATCCTCTTTACACAGTGGATTGCTGGCTCGGCTTTGTCTCACTCTCCATCGCAACCATCAACTACAGCCTCAATTCCATCGACAGCCCTAATTTTGGAAGGTGTGAGGCAGACATCGCTATCTCTTCGACCCTCGGGGGATCTTGACTTGGGGGACGCTCTACCACCTGATTTTATTACGCCATTGTCAGCTGGCTCTGCAATTGCGTCTTCGAGTTCTTCTGCCGGCAATGTTGGTTTCGAGATCCAGGTTGTTGGAGATTGCCATTTGGTCATTAAACCGCCTCGCAGTTTTGCAAGCACCAAAAAAAAGCGCCGATTCAATGTTAGTGTCCATCGCAATGACAGGTCACTGCCTTGTGAAATGGATCGTCTCTTCGATGACGTTTACACACTGAGGTTGGACCGGGAAGATGCCTACGGGTTAATTAATGTTACCATTACTGCCAAGTCAAAGCCTCCAGTCAACCAAATCATGACGGTTGATCTCGGAACCCCATGGCTTAAGATCGCGAGTTGGCGTCGAGCTGCTCGGAACATCTCTGCTCAGTTCACAAAAGACTTGCAAGTTGCCCAGACGGGACTCAGTGAAGTTTACGGCCGACTTTGTACGGACCTTCAGGTTCTCATGGGCGATGTTGTCAAGCGATCCCATTTCCTGTGGGAAGATGCCGAGCGTCTTGGAATCGAAGGTCTACATGCTGGTGATAGCGTCTTGTCCCGATCAAAACAGTTATCGGAACGAATCACTCGTACTGCCGTGCAGCGATTCCAAAGTATTTCCTCCGTGCTTCAAAGCCGCTCCGTCACCGTCAATCGAGAAGCCAAGGAGATCATGAACAATGCCTGGGATCGTCTGGGGAGATCTACCGCCAATATCGATCTTCACCCCACGCTGGATCGAGTTCAAAGCGTGAAAGTCGCACTATATCGTGCTCAAACACGGGCTCGCCACTTTGTCGGACGTCGAGAGAAGAAGAAGTTGACCTGACTTGACCAGGGCGTGCTGGCTTGACTTGATAGGATGCCGAATGATCCTCCACGGATTTCCTCTTCCTTTCGCTTCCCTTTGCAATACCCTAAGTACCCTTGCTGTTTTAATGGTTTGGCTAATAACGGAATTTGTCTGTTTCTTTTTCACTTTCCTCCTCTATTTATGGGCGATCGGATTGGTTCGGACTGGTGTTTCTCGCGAATAGTTTTCTTTTGACACAATGCAATCCCATTCGTTACAAGTAAAAGAGACTTCATTGTATTTCTTGGTATTATCATACCTATCACCTCAAACCCTTTTTGATGCCTCCATCGATAATCACTAGATTCTATAGTACATATTTCCTCCAATACTGTAGTTGTAATACCAAACCCCTCGCGTTCCAATGTGCACGCGGCCCAAAAGCGGTGGACCCATTTTTTGCCTGCGCCCACCCAAACTAATATTTTTGCCCCCCTCATCGAACGCCTCAATCAACAAAGCAATTTATCTTCTCTTGATCATCTTTGCCGGTGTCCTCCCACTTCTTTAATCCTCCACCGCTGCAAACCTTATCGAATCCCTCCTCCCTTATATTCATACGACTCTCCTTTCATCATGTCTGACGCCGCTGAGACCAAGCCCGACCCCACCATCACTCCTGAGGGTGCGAAGCCCGAGGAGACCCCCGCCGCCGCCGGTGAGGGTGAGAAGACTGTCACTGAGGCCGCCGCCGATACCGCCAAGGAGGCTGCTGAGACCGTCAAGGACACCGCCGTCAAGACCTCCGACAACGTGTTCTCGATGTTCGGTGGTGGCCCCAAGAAGGAGAAGAAGGAAGAGACCGACGAGGGTGCGGATGAGCCTTCTGGCTCTTCCAAGGCCAAGAAGGAGGGTGAGGGTGAGGTAAGCAAGATAATTTCCTTTGAAGTGGTCGTTGTGAACGGAATAAAGGACTTGAATTGTGGCCTATTTCGATCCAATCGAGCCAGAACGCGGGGTGATTTTTGATGACCCCTCTCCTCTCCGGCGCACATTGTGATTTGCGAAATATGCCCACATTTCATACCTCGAGCTTTTCACTGTTTTTATTTCCCCGTTTTTTAAATGCCACTGACATAAGTTTCTTTCTTCTCTTTGTTTAGAACCCCGAGGATGACGCTCCTGAGTCCCCCGAAGTTCACTTCGAGCCCGTCATCCGCCTGACCGAGAAGGTTGAGACAAAGACCAACGAGGAGCTCGAAGAGCAGGCCTTCAAGATGCGCGCCAAGCTGTTCAAGTTCGACCGTGACAGCAAGGAGTGGAAGGAGCGTGGTACTGGTGATGTGCGTCTGCTGAAGCACAAGGAGAACCAGAAGACCCGTCTCGTCATGCGTCGGGATAAGACCCTCAAGGTCTGCGCCAACCACTATAGTACGACTCCCACATATGCTTCATTTCCATCATCATCATCAAATGAGTGATTACTAATTGAAAAATTTCAGTCGTCCCTGACATGAAGTTGAGCCCCAACGTTGGCAGTGACCGCAGCTGGGTCTGGAATGCTGCCGCCGATGTCAGCGAGGGTGAGCCCGAGGCTCAGACTCTGGCTATTCGCTTCGCAAACAGCGAGAGTAAGTTTCAAAATACCCTTGATGGGACGAATGGAATCCAAATTAACATATCATCTGCAGACGCCAACCTTTTCAAAGAGGCCTTCGAGAAGGCCCAGGAAGAGAACGAGAAGCTCTTCAGCGCCGAGAACTAAATTGGTGATCAGTGATGCGCTCACTACCCATTCTCCTCCTCGCTCTTCTTACCGATGGCTTGTTAAAAACAAGGCCATGAATGCACGTCGTCGACGACCTGAGTCCCGTGGAAGGGAAGAATATGTCTTCGAAAACTCCCTAGATCCCAACCTCAATCACAGCCCTTCAATCAACTACACAATATCCCCTTAACTCCCTTCTTCTTCTTACTTCTTGACATTTCCTTTGAACTTCACCCTTTTCCCCCATGACGTGACGAGCGGGGCAGTAGTGACGAAGATGCTGCTCGCATATTATCGAGACATGATGACGAGGAATAGAGGGCAGTTTCGATATCTTTGACTCACTGTCTGCAGTAGATAGATCTTTCCCCATTAAATACAAACCTTGCAAATCACACCTAGAACCTGTATTATATCTCTTATACTTGATTGAGAATGTAGAAGAAGAGTGGGAGAAAATACTACAAATAACTAGGTAGCTCCGACGTGAGAAGACAAGCTTTTTCCATTCACAGGGGTGTTCTGCGTTGATATTCAAATTATTCATGTTAGAGATAGTTCATAATATAAACCAAATCATCAGTGAATTAGCTCGAACTAGATCAATCTATCTTCTCCTCTACACTGCTTTGATATAAATCAAATCCAGTCGATATATCCCCCTGCGGTCGACCCAAACGGGGGCGGGCGGTCTTAGACTGTCCCCGTCGACCTCATTCCTCCCCACTCTCCTCCATCAAGTCCCTCTCTTTTTTGTGCCATTCACCTATCTTTGTCAATGCGCCACCTCTTGCGTTCTATATACTCTTGAGCGCTATTCAGAAGTCTTATTTATTCATACCGACCTCGAACCTTCTCATTCCCCACTCACGACAAGGATACCACACGAGGATCGTCCGCGCAAGCTTTCACCTTTCCCCGACCCTCCTTGCGCGCGTCTCCTCACACTCCTCGGAGCTACTTGAAATTTTTACGAAAGAGGACGATTCAGACAATTAGATACCATAATGCCTGACGTGAGTCCTATCGCCTTCGCATATCCCTCGTGTTCCCCATCGGTTTTTCCAACGGCGGTCTGTCCAGTGTGGACGCAATCGACAAGAAGAAGTGCTCACCGCGTTTCGCGAGGTTGCGCGACATAAGCTACCAGAGAGACTTTTTTTTTCTGCGAAGAATTGCATTATTGTATCAGCTTGGATTCTTGTGTGATTTTTTTTGACTGATTCTCCATTTTCCTTCTTTAGGTCAAGCGAAATGTCCGTCTCATCACGGAGCAACATGTAATGTACGTCTACTCACGCCCTGTCCTGCCTACTATCTTTTCAGCCCTCTTAAAATACATATATACAATGTGAATCCGTACCTGGTTTCCAACCATTCCGAGTCGTTTGACTTGGACGGGTCATCGAGAAGCGATGAAAGCGATGCGCACACGACGCGCAGAATTGACAGACATCTATCCATAAAGACTGCTAGGATCGGAGCATAAGAATCACCGGCTAATTGATGATTTTCTTTTTTGCCAATAGTGACAAGCCATCTGAGGTTGAGGGTTTCCCGCAACGTGAATGGTTCATTGAGGTCTACCTGGTCAACGACAAGGGCGAATTGGTCGAAGCCTCTCTCTTCGACAAGGTCATCTACCACCTGCACCCGAGTTTCGGACCTCGCGCGACTCAAAGTAAGTCAGCCTATGCGAACAATTCGACTGCGCCACAACTGCGACAACATGATATTTTGTGGAAGGAAAGATTGAGGCTAATTTCCATGCTTGAAATCTAGCTTTCAAACAGCCACCTTTCCGTATTCAAGAAGAGGGATGGGGTGAATTTGATATGCAGATTGAATTCGTCGCGGACAAGTCATATTTTATCAACCACGACCTGAACTTTGCTCAGGAGCGGTACGAGTCCAAACACGTTCTGGTAAGTGGGAATCGGTCAAGCTGAAAATTGCTGTCATTGAAGATAGCTAATCGGGGGAATTTACTACGCAATAGACATTCAAGAACCCCAAGGGAAACTTTCTAGCGGCCCTACGCGATAGCGGCCCTGTTCCCGGAGACGAGAATGGATCGAAGAACAAGCGTGGCGCGATTGGCGAGGAGAGTACGAAGAAGAAGAAACGCACCGAGAAAAACGTAAGTACCTGGTACCATCATTTGATCAGAAACTGGCCTAACTCAATTTTCTTTCTTCAGGTTGATATGGACAAGCTGGCCGATGGCCTGCAAAAGCTCAACGAGGACGACTTGCTGCAAGTTGTACAAATGGTTCACGACAACAAGGCACCTGACTCGTATACTAAGAACGACATGGAATGTAAGTCACTTTTTCCATCAAACAGTTATTTCCCCTTGACACGCTTTTTCTTTCAAGAAATACTTATTTTGTACTTAGTGGGCGAATTCCACGTCGATCTCTACACCCTGCCCGACTCCCTCATTAAAATGTTATGGGACTTTGCATCGGACCGACATGTCATCTGACAACCCTAAGATGTTGAGAACAACATGTCTACATCGTTTGTTTGTTTTTTCTTGAATTAGCTTGTTCGAATATCGTGAACAATCTAGTTTCTGGCTACCACGTCATTTCTCATCTATGACTCTATATTTATTCGATCTATTTTCTGTCATCTTTCCGTCTGTGCTTTTGCCACCTGTATTTCTTGATAATGGGAGTCAACAGACCCTTCAAAGGAAGCTGGTTGGGTTTATTGTTTCGTTATCTCCTTCTTGGTTTTGTGTAGAATCAGATACCGATGTTTCAAGGAAAACAGTGTACTCTGGAATAGAGTGGCATTCTTTTTACGCCTTTGGATGTTATTTCAATCTCTACGGGATGGCATTTGATACCGATTGCTCGGATGCTTTTGTGTTCTTCGTCTCTTCGATGTTTCATTGCCCTACAAAGCTATGGCAATGTGGATAAGTGTGGTCGAATTCATTCAAGCCTGGGAAGATCACCAGAAAATCTAATAGCTCGGAAGAGAATTGTTGGATGAGCTCTAATGAACATGAGACTAGCGTGAACGAGAGCCTATTACACAATGAATCCGTAACTACAACTACGTATCTTCGAGGGCTTTTTACAAGAGAAGTCTTGAGATGATAGTAAACAAAACAGAATGGGATATCTTATAAACCAACATCAAGAGCAAGTCTGACCAGTCAGACATGCTCGAACATCAAGACCAAAGGAAAGAGCGTAGACAACAATGAGAGACGACATAAGGAGAGAAAAGACACAAAACAAGACAAGACACAAGAGACGATCAACAGACAAGCAAAAAACAACAAATAACCAACCAGTATACAATCCAGAAACAGTCTGATCCCGCAGTCTATCAGATTATCCAACGCCATTGAAAACAATATCCACCACAGCCGTTTCTTCTTTTTCTTCGCCTGACATCGATATAGGAAAGTGTAAATATGGTAAAAGACATAGCTAGAAGAGAAGATGACAAAAAGGAAATAGTAGAGAGAGAGAGGTATATCGAATAAAAGAGGGACGCCTAATGCTATGCAATATTCACATCGATACAATCAATGATAGAATTAAAGCACGCGGTTCCTGTAAAGAAAGGGAGGTTAGTACGTGATGAACCGGGGTAAATGTGACGAACGCAAAGTGTCGAGAGAAACATACAGCTTCAATAAATCTTCCAGGCTATCAGCACTGCAGCTTCGGCCCTTAGGAATACTACGGATGATGTTGACAATAGTAGCAAATACATCACCGCCACGATAGGCCAGGAGAGCCGGTGCTTGAATGTGATTCATCTCCGCAATCTCCTGATGCAACTTGATGAAGCGAGTTGATGGTTGTCTGCGTGCAATGGTAACGAGACATTCTTCCACAATAGCACTATCATCACACTAAACAAAATAGTTAGAACAAATGTATAGACGAGAGACGGGACGAGACGAGGGGATCGTGAATTCGGATGATAAGAACCACATACCAAAGGATCATAAATACAAACTACCACGACCGTATCAGGGGTAACTTTCTCCACGGCATCAAGGTACCCCGCGGCATCGACATTTTCAACAACACCATACCGACGACCACGAGGCGAAGCACGACGATTCCGTCCTTGAAGCTCTTGCATTCTCGACGCACGCCATTTCCGCATGAATCGATCCTCATCATCATCACTTCCCGAAGATGTCTCCGCAACAGGCGGGGTAGACTCAGTCTTCGACCCGATCCCATTGGAATTAGAGTCGAAACCCGCAGCACTCAGGAGAGTCTGACGAAAGGATTTCTTCCTAGCTCGTTCAAAGGCCTGAGCATCGGCAATGACACCCTTAGGACCGGTGTTATTGTCGTAAACGGTGTTCGGAATGTGATAATTACGAGAGGAGACCATATTCCTCTCTACTTCGTCCTCGTCCGAGGAATCGTTCGCGCGAGATTGTCGTAACTTCCTAGTGGAAGATTTGTCGTCGGAGAAATGAGCGTCGTCGGAATCGATATCTTCTGGGTGGACGGTACTTCTTTCTCGATTGCTGTTGACGAGCTGGTTGAATTCTTCTTGGGCTGCAGACATGACGGGCACGAGGGGGGAGGTGGAGATTTGGGGGGATTTTAAGTTGTTTGTGGTTGGGTTGCGCACAGGGTTTGGTTGTTGCGGTTGGGGCTGAAGGATGGATCGGAGGGAGTGACGAAAAGAGGAATGAGATTGGCTGGATGGAGTATTCCCTAGTAGTGAAAGAGCCCCTGATGATGTTAAAAAAAGGAAAAGAAGTCAAAGTTGACGGAGTTGGGGCTGAGCAAGGAAGAGATCGCCAGGGTGAAACGGTGCAGCCCCCTTTTCGACGGGCGTTTCACCCCGAAGACCCACCGAACTGCCGAAGAATTTTATATTTTATATTTTATATTTTATATTTGTAGATGTAGATGTAAATGTAAATGTAAATGGTAGTCAATAACTATATAGTTATAGAGTATATATTTGATATAGATGAGATGTGACTGTAGTGTTCATTGTATGTAGTCTACATCTGGTAATTGTACTTTATACTCGATCATCTAGCCCTAAATGAACTCCAGACTCTAAACACGAGAACTTGCATACACAATCCACGTGGAAATGAGAGGTTCGTGCGACTGGAATGGACTGGGCATGGATAAACCCTGACTAAAATGGACGGCTCTAACTCGTTTCATCCTCCAACTTCCAAGGTAGGCATCCAGTCTTGCTTCCATTGACTCTGAAACTCGATCATCTGCAAATCTGTATAATCCACCACGTCAGACTCAAATCCTTCATGGAGGGGGGATTCCCGGTCAAGTCGAGCCCAGTCGTTCGAGAAGTCTGGAGGTTCGTATTCAAACGTATACCTTAAATAAATTAGGACCAGGATCCAGGTGGAGTTGATTGATCGATGATCTGGTCCTCCGTACTCCTTACTTACCTTTGTACGAGGTCCATATACTCCACTGTTGGGAACGGTCATCTCCTTAGCTTTGTTGACCCTTTTCCTCAATTAGAATAGTCTTCATCTCATTCGGGGCTGTTAACCTCATTCGATTCTCTGCTTCTACCTGCTTTCTCTTTGGATCGGAAGAGATTTTCTCATTTCTGCAACCAATTCGATTGGACTCGTCCGAAAGGCATGAGCGGCGGGGTGAGTCGTGGATGTCCATGTTTCATGACCTTGTAAGGTGCGTGGTGTGTGGTGCTTGATGCGTTGTCAAGGTGGAATCTTCCTGCAGGATATTCTGTCTTGATCCGCGTCAAAGAGTGAGCGGTGACCGTCACTGGCTGGAAAAGAAGTAAAGCGTACGCAGTATAGAATAATTTCTAGATAGGCTGCGAACTTCCGGCGAGGAATTTAGACCAGTTAATCTCTTCTTGCCTGGGTGATTATCATTTACTCCCTGTCTTTCTCCCGAATTCCGCCATCCTAGCATCCTGGTATCCATTATCAGACTTCTACTCACCTCGATCCTGGTAAGGTACAGGATCACGATGGATTAGGATCTCCGCATACTTCATATGGCAGATAGTATACATACTACAATTAACACACTACTTCTAGGTTTACCAATGGATCAGACGGATGAAACGGAGTCTTTGAATGAATGCCCTATGTTTGACGAACACGCCATAATCGCAGACGCCTATTCCACAGCGCAAAGAGCTCACTTCCTCAAAAGAGGTGAAACACAGAATATTTTGAATCACAAATGGAAATTGGAGTTTGAGTTGCTGGAAGCAGAATCCTATCCGATAGATGAGTCTATTCACGGAAGATTCAGAGACAACAATAGGTACAGTCAACTCTTCTTTCTTCCACAGTACGCAAGGAAATAAGAAGAGAGGTAGAGGGATGATGAAAAAAAATAAATAAAGTTGAAAATGAGAAATGAGATGACGCAGGTAACGCAAATAACAATCAAGAGGGAATTCATGGCCAAATCCAACAAGCAGGTCCTTACCTTTCCATCACCGAAAAAATACATACCGAGAACCGACGGGGAAAAGGCTATCCAGAACGAAGAGGGGTAATAGAAAAATAAAGGGGAAATGGAGATCAAAAAGACATCAGAAAAAGAAAACCAGGATCAAAAGAGAAAAGAACAGAAAAGAATAAAAATAAAAAATAAAAAAAAGCCGTCATCCAGCAGGAGAAATGGACTGTCGAGGAGAAGAGGAAATCGCCACGGCAGAAGAAGCAAAGAAGAAGCATTGAAGCCAGTCGAATGGTTCGCAGCAGACATTAATTCGCCCTTCAACCGCCATGGACGTTCTCATCGAGTCCAGAGAAATTGTGTCGTCGCTTTCGTTTCTTCCCCAGCGTCGCGCTCGCCTTCACCATACACTTTCCGTATCGCATGCGACGAACCCGATTGACTGCGCCGTAATCGTGAGAACTCGGAGAGAGTCCCCCCCCCGCGTAGCTGATTATTATCGTACAATGGCGGCTAATCGATCCATCGACCCAAAGAAAATTTCGAATAAGAGCATTGCAAATGATCGACACGGGGTATCTTGCGTTTGTTTTCCTTTTTTTTAGATTTACCAGGCCCAAACCTTGAGCTATATCAGGGCAGACGCGGTTAGCAAATGCTTCTGAATGATCAATGTGACCAATGAGTGTTGCGAAAACACAAGAGAGAAAACTTACGAGAGAGTCCCAAGATCCAGTGCACAGACTGATACCATCGTTGCTCACGCCGAGGCAGCTCACACGGTTCTCGTGGCCGCTCAGTGATCCAACCTTATCACCGCGCAGAACGTCCCAGACCTGAATCTCGATTAGCGAATGTCAAACCATAAGACGGATAAGTGGGGGTAACATACCTTGCACTCAAAGTCATCGTATCCAGCAAACAGAAGACGACCCGATACAGAGAATGCGACTGAGGTGATACCACACAGGACTTGCTCGCTCTGTGATATCTGGTTAGTATTGCTTCATACCCAACTTGGGAATGTCCAATTTGCGTATTCTCAAGGTGAAAACGTACCTGGTAGCTGTTGAGCTCGCGATCGGCACGAATATCGAACAGGCGGCAAGTGGTATCATCGGAACCAGTGCCGAAGGCATTTCCGTCGGGAAAGAACTGAATAGCGTTGATGTCGGATTCGTGACCAGCAAATGTCTGCACGGCCTTGCCAGTACGGATATCCCACAGCTTGGCGAAGGCGTCACAGGCACCGGAGACGAAGATGTTCTGGTTGGTTGGGTTGATGCTAATAGACATCACATCACCCAGATGATCGGCAAACTCGGTAACCTTGGAGCCCGATTCGATATCCCACAACATACAAGTCATGTCACCCGAAGAAGTGATGATGCGGCGATCATTGATAAAGCGGCAGCAGGAGAGGTAACCGGAGTGGCCAGAAAGCTCGCGCGCAACCCGAGTCGGGCCTTCGCGCGAGGACAGATTGTAGATGGAGCAGATGTTATCCAAACCACCACAAGCGACATAGTTACCGCTAGGCGCATAGGCACAAGTCATGACCCAGGATGATCGTAAAGGAATGGCGTGAACTTTGTTGGTGGTATAGGCATCCCAGATGATCAGCTTTCCATCCTGTGAGGCGGAGACGAGATGACGGCGGTCCGTCGACCAGTGCATGGCGTAAATCTTAGCAAGGTGACCCTTCAGTGTACGGCGCGGCTTCATGCCGATTCGGGGGAGGGCTTCGGTCTGGTTTTGCGCGACTTGCCGCACTGCAAGCGAGTTGTCAGCATCGTTTTCTTAATCACACGATTTCCATCAATCTCCTCCTTTTCGAGCTTCTAATCCGAGTAAATCCTTTCGGAAGAGAGGTCCGAGACGAAATCAAGAAGAAGAAGAAGGGTCAAGAGGGGAAATCATTCGAGGGTATAGCTGGATGGGGAAGGAGGAGGGGAGAGCAGAGAGATAGAGGGAGTTCGTACGGGAGGTATCGGCCAGTTCATCCTTGCGACGCTTGATCTTGTCCTTCAAACCCTCAGCTTCGCGCCTGGCCGCGGTAATCTTGGCCTGCATTTGTTCGCCTGTCATATCGGAAGCCATAATGCCGGTCCCCTAAGGTATTGAGATTTGGGGGGGGGAAGGAGGGGGAGAAGAGCAATGTTCCAAGGGATGGAAAAGATGTGAGGAAGGATTGAGGAGAGAAAGGGTTGTAGGTGGATCGACGGATGAAGAAGGCCTCAAGCTGTGATCATAATACGTGCGTAAGATAATCCTAACAAGGGAGGGGGGTGGTTGGTGCAGTGAAAGGGAATCTGTACGGCGCAACAAATTGGAGGGAAAAGGAAGAGAAGGTCGAAAGGTGACGGAGGGTCAGGGGGGCCTGTAATTACTAGTACGCCATTACAATACAACACAGTACGATAGCATCATTTTGCATATGTAGTCCTAGACTAGCATAGTACAGTGTGTAAATTCTATAGTTATGCCTTATTGTAAAGATATTAGTCTCATGAACTGATTATTATTCTTGGCTAATAATTATACAAAATAGATTGCATTGCTACATAATTCATTGTTTTCAAGAGAGTACCCCGTAGTATCCTCTTGAATTGACCCGCGAGTGGGGAATACATCGGCAATACGCCCACAGGGGGAAAACTCATGCTCGACTCAATCAGGAGTACCTCACCATTAAGTGTACAGTACAAGTACGGAGAGTATATAGTACATATATATTGTATGTAAATGATGCTAGCACCATATAGCAAAAGCTAAACATTCTTCTCTCTTCAATTTATCATCCAATGGTCATAAGAACTACTTGCTAGCAGAATATAAACCCCAATGGCTCGTCGTACCCTAATTGAAGGGGGAACCCCGAACATCAAGAGGAGAATAGGGATAGATCGGCTTCAGCATCAATAGTCTTTAGTACTCTTTATCTGCAAATAAGTACATACTCCGTACTCCGTACTGAGTACTCACTAGCTAACAATAGTGACTTTGTCCATCAATTGTAACCAGCTCTTAAGGAGGAACGAGACCGAGACGATGGGTCAGGCACGGCCAGAGTTATCGAACCCCTGTCTCCACGACAATTCCAATCCCCCATTGCCAGACTCCCTAGTTTACGGACCTTGATTTCGGCGCTTCATCCATTTTCATCCCCTGGCGTCATTGAAGGTCAAATTGGGGGTTGGGTACTCCGTGATCCGTATTATACTCTTTTCCCCCTTTGTATTTTTCCTGAACTCTTCAGGTAGTAAGTTCACTTCGGGGGGGGCGAATCGAGCCCTACGATTAATCCCACCCTTTCTCTCTCTTTACTCAATTGATCCCGCCGATTACCTTCGGTATTGAAGTGTCACGACCAGCGCAATCTCTCTATTTCAACCAGCATGTATCCCGAGCTGAGATGGCTCGGGGCTGCTGTACAACCCACCCCGGCCCCAAGCTCTCTCTGTCTCTAGTCTCTCTCGCTGTATCTTCCCATCTCCTCCCCCTTCGGCTGCATACAATGGCTCCACCTTGGACAGAAACGGGGCTGGTCAAAGGCTGACTAATTCGCATAATCTCCCTGGATCCTGCAAATCTTCGAGGCTCTGTGTATGGCATCGTGACTCGTCAACTTCCCATAGCTGGCGGGGCCAAACGGTTGGGACCAACTTCTCGTGTCTCGCCTTGGCCGAATTGCTTTGTGCTCTTTGTTCCTCGGCGCGCGTCAGGAAGATGAAGATGTCTCCACTAGACTTTGCTTTTTGGGGTGCCGCCGGCCCCTCAATACCGACTCCGGCTTGATATTCTTTGCCGTTGGTCGATCACTATTTGATGGTTCCCATCTCTTTGCGCTAGACTTCGGAGCATTTTTCAGTCTTCCCTTCTCTTCTGGTCCTTTTTCAAGCCCTGTTATGATCAACAGATCATATCCTCTCCAATGTCATCAGGTCAACCCTAAGAAATCTCTCGATTAGATTTGCATGTTATCTAGCTTTGCCCTGGTCCGGCTGTTCTGGCTTCGTACAGCATACATATATCTAAAGGCCCACAAATTTGAACAGTGCGAGACCCTCGCCCCACGGGACGATCGATGGGGAACAACAAAGCTCTTGGACCTTGGATTCTTCCGTACAGACTTCCTCTTCATTGTTGCCATTACTTGGGATTTACGTGGAGGACTTGGCAATGTTCTAGCCCAGTCCGTAATAATCATGCCCGGTACGAGGCAGTTTACCAATCTGCAGAAGCGCTGCGGCTGAGTCAAGCGCGACTTGAATCGACCCCAGTCAATCATGGATCAAACCTGATCGATTTGCTGGGAACTATTAATATTTAGCTCCTCAACTCGTCAGCAGTCAGCAGTCAGCAGTCAGCAGTCAGCAGAATACTGTACGTACATTCATATTGCATACTGCATATGCTGCGTGTCTGTAAGTCTCGGCATCGGCACGAACTCATTAACACAGACATACGAGTACTACACGCATACTATACCCACATAATACACATTATTTGATATAGCGTATTACTTCAAAAAAAATATTCAGGTATAATGGTTATGTGTTTAACTACTATGAACACTGTAATTTTGCTGTCTACGACCCCGCGTACGTTAGTGACTTGGCTATTACTGCATATTTCCCTTTCGGGATGCCAATTGGTATCATTGTACGAACTAGGAGATTAAAAACCGATGCCATGGTCAGGGAATAGGGGAGAGCGTGCCGTTCTCTGGATAGATCAGTGGAAACAAGTTGGACCCCTGGCTACTCAGTATGTACCCCATCTTCAGAAACTTGAGAGCGGGTTCTGGTCTCCGGCATTTACGATGATCGTCTGGAGTTCGACAGTAGCCGGCCAAGATATCTACTAGTTAGGGGAGCATCTGAAGATCTTTGAAGCATTTCTGTCTTCCATTCTCTAGTCAGATAAAATCCGAGCCTGTAGCTGTACTGGTATAATATATAAAGTGTTTGGGTCGAGTGATGTACTCTCTAGTATAATTGAGGACAATATCCCTGCCCTCGTCAGGCCATCGCCTGGCCAATTTTTGTTTCCCTCGTACCTTGGGAGTTGACTGCAAAGTATATGTACCGAGGCAACCTCATCCAGTTTTTGCGATATTTTTCTTGGTTCGTCTGTGCCCGAAATACTGATTTAGACCAAATCTATAACCCAGGTCGTTTGAATGTCCATAGCGATGACCATAGTTCACGGATTCATGAACCTGCGGTTATGTTTGGCAAATGTGCAAAATGACGATCACAAAGCAAAGTTCAATCGTAATACTACAAGAGGTGCATGACCATTACTCAATCATGCTATGATCATCCCTTGAAACGGACCGACCATCTATCTAGTACGGAGTACTCTGGACACCTCCACTTTGTTGTCAGGCCGAGCGCAGGTGGCGGGGGTTTGCTGCACTAGCCACCACGAGGCAATCGGATAAATCTACAGACGAAGAACGTCAAAGAAGAGTTGACTTGGGGGGAAAGGATGAAAAAGGTTCACTATAGAACCAAGATCAGTCATCAGATGAAAAGAGAAAAACCATATTAGATGCGAAATCCTTCAGAGCCGCTTGGGTAAAAATAGCGACTCGGGGTGGCGGGAGACCGGGGCGGGTACTTGGTTAATATTAAGGAGACACCTGACTGTGACGCCTCTCTCTCCGCTTTCGAAAGGGAAGGCTTTTCATCCCCTCTTCATCGCCATCGCCATCGCCCTACCATTTTCCCCCCCAGTTGTTCTATTCGCCTGGTCCTCATCGTCGTGGGAACATCATTCTCTCTTTATATCCCTAGACTCACATTTCACTTTTTTGTCAACTACTTAACTCGCATCGCCACTCAGAAACCACACACCCCGGCGCTTCGCTCATCCTCCCTTTCACCTCGTGGAGTCACCACCAACTCCCCCCCCTACCCTCACGCGCTTAGGATCCCCATCAAGCATCATCACCAGGAATTTTTGGGTCCTCCTGATGTCTTTGGATTAATCGTCTGAAAACTCGCGACTCTTTATTTCATCTTGTCGCTGCGGGCGTCATCACCCCAAAGGTTAGGGGGCACAAAGATCCCACGTTTTTGGCCGAATCGACAAGGTCCTCGCCATCTTGGTTTCGATTTTCTGTTCTATCCCTGGATGATATTTCATCTTTTTACGACTCTATATTCTTTAGTGCCTACGATCTTTCGATCGTGATCGCCAATTCATCATGCGGGAAGTCAATTTTAGTATTCCCAATGTGAATAAGGCTTCGGTCAACATCACCACTACGCTCTACGACCGAAGAGCCCTTGATTGTACATCAACCCTACCGTTAATCAATTCTCTTAACCATCTCGCATATCTCACAACCTCGTCTGCTCGGATTCGGGATATTTTAACCGTCGATGGCGGTATTGAAAGGCTGGTTTGCATCCTGAAGGAGGGCAGGAGCAAGGATTTGATGGAAATGTGGAAATGGAGTCTTGCTTTCCAATGTGTCGTCAACATTGGAGTGAGGGGCTCCGAAAGCGTACGGACCAGAGTCGTCGAGGCCGACATGGTTCCTGTCATCGCTACTATCCTGGATAACTACATCAAGGTGGTGGACAAGGTTCGGTCGCGCGCTGATCCCGAACCTCACAAGCACTCGTCGAGTCGTCACTCCGGCAAGCCTAGTGCCTCTACCCGCGAGGTCGCTGGACGATCTGCTACTTTGGACGAAACTCACAACACGGAATCCCGCTCACCCTCACGCCGCCAAGCGCCTCCTCCCAGTATCGAAATCCCCCAGCCCTACTACCAGGATAATCAACCGACCGACTCCGATGCCATGGACGTTACCTCCCCTCCTCGCGCCCCTCTGACCTCGCCACCAGAACAAAACACGTTCAGACCGGAGCCTCACAATCATCGAGTCCATGATGCCAGATTTACTCGGACAAACCACCGCTTGCGAGCCATGCAGCCCCTTGCCACCGCTGTTCCTTCAGCTGATATCCCCGAGGGATTCGGCCTTCGGCCAGTGCGTGATGCGGAGCGCCTTCCTAGCATGCCACCCGGGTTGCAAACTGGCATCATCTCACAGCCTGACTCTCCAACAACCCCAAGTGGTCCCATCCAGTCTCAATCTCGAAGTGTCCCACAGGCCGGCCCTGCCATCCAACGTCCCGCCATCCGTCAACAACAATCTGCATCGGGTGAATCAGATGATGCCAATGGTGAAGATTCCACTATGGGTGACGACAACGTTCTAGCACCGAACGCCGAGTCCATCGTCGGACTGCCAAATCGGATGGAAATTGATAGTGTTGACGAACGTCCCACGGCCATGATTGATGACGTTTCTGCCGCACATGATCTGACTGTGACCGATCCATCGGAGGAAGGCCAGGAGGCCGAAACCTTTAATATCGCACATCGCTCAGCTGTCGATGGCAGTATCATCAACAATAATGGAAACACTCAAACCAACGGTGGCCTTGGCCTCTCCCCCGCACAAGCCACAGACAACCCAAACTCACCTACTCTCGCCCCCAGCCCTTACGCCATGTTTCTGCGTGACCGCAGCACACCCGTCACTCAAGGGGTCTTAACGACCATGCCCCGGGATGAGGATGTCTTGATGTCCCTGCAGCTCTTGGCCTATGTATCCAAGTACTGCAACCTTCGCTCCTACTTCCAACGCTCTCATCTCGTGCCGAAACTCAAGATCGATCGCGAGTTGCATCTCTTGGATGAGAACGCCGATCCGTCAACGCCGATTGAGATGGCAGAGGATGAAGATGAGTATTTGCTACCCGATGATGTCAACATCTTCCCACTGGTTGAGAAGTTTACTGTTCGACACCATTCCAAGGATATGCAATACTGGGCCTGCGTGGTAATGAGGAACCTGTGCCGCAAGGATGAGTCGCGCGGCGGAATCCGTCAGTGTGCGTACTATAAGTGTGGCAAGTGGGAGGAGTTCCAGCGACAATTCGCCAAATGTCGCCGCTGCCGACGTACCAAGTACTGCAGCAAAGACTGCCAGAAAGCAGCCTGGGTATATCACCGTCACTGGTGCCACACGACCCCTTGATACGACCCAACGGTCTCCAAGGAGTTCATTTTCTTTTGATTTCCATGCATACTGGCTCGCATAGCGTCTTCTCCCTCACGCATCTTCATATCAGCCTCTTCACCCTTTGCACCGAATCTTACGTCCCATCTCACTCGCACACATGGCATTGCAAATTTGGCGGCGTTTCATTTAACAACCCCCGAAAGATACCTTTTACATGTCGTCTGACTTTTTATCTCATTTTTCGAAACACATTATTCCCAATTATTTCTTGGCTTTCGCACAGCTCAGTCCTGCATGGCTATCTTACCTGATGTCGGGTCTTCCATCCTGGGGCCCTTTCTTTTTTTTTATAACCACATATCCCACCAGCCTTATGAGTGTATATCTTTTTTTATCATTTCCTCATCATTTACCCGCATTTTATCATATTGGGCCACGTTCCACCAATTCTGTTCTCTCTGGACTTTGTGTTCGTTTCACATACTTTTAATTGTGTTATCACGAGTTTCCTATGTCCGTAGATGGACATTATCTTCCTCATCATTCATCATCCCTTCGTCCGACCACCGCACGGTCCCTCAAGCATTTTATCCATCTGCCTGCCTTGTGTCTTCATCTGTCATGTTAGCTACGTTTGGAGGAATATCGTCCTTGTCTCTTTGCAATTTGCCATCACGGCACCGGCGTTTTTCACACTCATTGGACCGTCATTTTCTCGATGAATGAACCATCTGCATCTGCAACTACTTTCTTCTCCGTAAACAAGTAAGATTGATCCTATCTGTCAGCAACAATATCTACTTCTCCTTCGTAAATCCATACGTAGCAGCCAATCTAGACTCCAAGTGCTCCGCAGCAGTAAGAGGTCTTTTCCCTGGCTCCAGAGTGCCAGCACCACCACCAAATCCAACAACACCCACACCTCCGGCCTTTGCCCGATGCTCTTTCACAACCTCACTCGGTACAGGAACAAGCTCAGTAGCATCAACCGGATGACAGAAATAAACAAGCGTATACCTATCCTGCGGATTAGGACTCCTCTGTTCCGCCAGAGGAAACACAACCCGGTGCACGGTAGACTTGAGCAGCCCATCCGTCCAATAACTAAGCAAATCCCCGATATTCACCAGAATAGGTGGGAAGGGGAAAGCAGAGGCATCATTACCCGGTACAATAGGCACAGGTGCCCAGGTCCCCTCCGGAGTAAGAATTTCCAATCCCGGTTGTCCGGGTCTTTGAAAGAGTAAGGTGATACTTCCGTAATCGGAGTGCGCACCAGCACGAACATCCTTGTCATGTTTGTAGGATGCTGTTGCTGGGGAGAATATGGATGGGTAGTACAAGTAGCGAAGGATACTTCCTGTTGGACCACCGCTTGGATCATGGCGGGTGGTGAAGAAGTCATGAGGAACCTAGATATTGGAGTTAGTCTTGGATTTGTATTGGGATTAGGGTGATTGAGGATTACCTCGAGACCTAGGGCAAGTAGATTGAGGATCCGATTACAGGTTTTGTTGCATAGGGCTGCGAAGTCGTTGATTTCGGACTCATGGGGTGCTAGGACTGGGGGGACGGGTTGCTGGGCTTTGCCATCTTTGAAGTCGCCGAAATTCATGGCTCTGTGATGGTCAGTCTTTCTTGCTGCATTGAAAATGGCTGAAGGGTTCATATATGGTCGTACTCCTTGAAATCTCCTGTCTATCAAGCATTTTGGTTAGTCTTCGCTATATCCATGGGGTATGTATAGGTGACTTACACGTTGGTGCTCGGGATCGAGAGTCTCAGTGTGCATTCCTGACCAGCCACGGTTCTATAATGCGTTTTTGTCAAGCTTCAGTATTTAGTAAACGAGCAGCCGGTGTCACGAGCACTTACATTCGGCGTGATACGGCATGTCTCTTTCTCTGCAGCGGGAGAGGCAAAAAACTTTTTTGACTACCGCGGACTATGTCAGTTTCAAGAATGATAAATCAAAGGCAGACAGACACTCACCAGTCCAAAAGCATGGTCCACATCCTCCGGCGTAAAGTCCGAACCCTTGCTATTCACGTAGAGGAAACCATACTTGGCCGCGGCATCTAGCATGGCCTTCCCCACGGCGGGGTCATTGGGGTCAGAGATATCAATGACAGGAAGCTCAATCGGAGCCGTGACGTCGGAGTCGGACATTATTGGGTTCAATCAGGAAGTTGAAGGTGAAGTTGAAGTTTGAGACGGGAAGAGAGAAATCAGAATAGCAGTGGATCTTTTCGCTATCATATACTATGTATATATTTTTTTCTGCGGACTTCTGCGCTAAGATACGGGGAAGTGCAATCTGCCATGGACCTATCGCAGGGTCTGGCATATCAAAAAGAGCCGAAAGTTGGTCCCGCCGTTTCCACAGGCGACGTCCGATGTGGCCCCGCGATTCTTCTGTTATCTTAGTGGTCTTAGTACTACCTATTATTTAGCGTATTAATTTGGAAGATTTGGAAGATCGGGGTTCTCTGGTCTCCGATCCGAGATTGTTCAGCACAGCTGGAGATGATCTTGCCAAGGGGAAATTGAAAAATTAAGCATAGAACTACTCGAACAAGTTACCTACTAACTATGTATATATATTCTACATCCTACAGTATGCATACAAGCCAATTGTTGAAGATCGTAATAATACTATTTATTCCCAAATACTCATACAATAAGGGAACTGTACTCTATATCTTATAATAGTATAGGTATACACATTAGAATTTAAGGGACTTATTCAAGGTTGAATATTCATCGTATCATTGTGCTACCATAGGGCAGTGGTTGGCTAGCAGGTACTAACTACACTAGCATTTAGTGTGCTAGTAACTACCACTTGAACACTTGATAGGATCCAAATAAATTCAAGCTCATATTATTTTTTTTTAAATACTATTTTCTTAATTATTCCACCATTCTAAAGTGAATATTGTTGTGTTGCTTAAGAACAAGCAATCATCAAAAAGCAAAGAAAAAGTCCCAAGTTAAACAACTCCGCTTTTCCCCCCTCGCAAAACATCGCGATCTTCTCAGCTTCCGCTCTCCTCCTCCCCTCCTCCTCCCCTCCCTCCACCGCTAACTGGCCACCATCTCTCTCCACTTCTTTTCATCGGGACTCAATGCTCGGCACCTAGCTGTACTTTCCGATCTCCAGCTCTACAGCTCTGAAATCATGCCGAGTGTGTCCACCTCACCCATTCAGTTACCCACTCCAATATCTTGAGCTCCCAGGTGGCTTGCTAACTGTAAATTTCCCTCACCTAGTCCGTCCTTTCGATGAATGGGCCATTGGCCGCACCCAGTCTCTCCCCCTCTCGTCCCTCAAAGGTGCTATCGTCGGTATCGATGCGTCACATTTCATTGAACAGCACCTGATCAACGTCTCGACTCGCGAGGCCTTGTTAGGCGCATTAGGCGGTTTCCCTTTCGCCTTGAGGAACAACATTGAGAAGGAGCTCCAGACCTTCAAGAATCTCGGCGTTGGATGTGTCTTCGTGTTCAATGGCTTGGACTTTGGCAAGAAAGACAACCGCGCCGCCCCCCAATCCGCAGCCCGCTCCTTCGAACAGGCTTGGGAGCTTTACGATCAACAGCAGGCCGATCGGGTCGTAGACGCCTTCAGCAATGCCGGTATGATGAACACCCTTGTACTTGTCCCAGCCAAAATATGGACGACCCCTCCACCGGCAGTCCTCCCCTTTACCTGGGGCCAGCAGGCGATGATACCAGGAGCTGACTATGAATACTGCGAACCAGGGACCCCTCCCCCCGAAACCCTCTACAAGTTCCTGCAACGAATCTTGAACCAGAATGGTGTCTCCTTCATGGTGGCACCCTATAGTGCCGCTGCTCAGGTGAGTCAGAGCGACTACACTGGGAGTGCTTTCGAAAGCTGTGGAAAAGACCTGATATCACTGACTGCTGAATCGCAATAGCTTTCTTACCTTGTCCGTGGCGATAAGCCTGTCATTGATGCTGTGTATGGACCGTCAGAGGCTCTTCTGTTTGACCTAGACAAACTAGTGACTCGCATCGAGACCGAACCAGCCCAATTCACCTGGATCACCAAGCAGAACGCCCAAGAGGAGCTTGGGCGCCTTTCGAACGAACAATTCCTCGATTTCTGCCTACTTCTTGGATCACCATTCTTGCGAGCTTGCCCCCTCTTTGAAAACCCAGCCTTCCCCGGGAAGACCCCCTCTATTCGCGATGCGTTGCCCATGTTCAATGCAACTGGGCGAAGCGCCCTGACACTGTGTGCGCAATACGAGGAGGATCGCCGCATGCAGGAGCTTCAGTATACTGACAGGTACAAGCGAGCGTATATGATAGTCAAGCACCATGTTTACATGGACGTCGATGGTCGCGTGGGCCCAATGGAACCGGAAACTACGTCCTCCGACTTGCACGAGCTCATCGGGCAAAGATTGCCCGAAGAATTATACTTCTACTTATCCAAGGGCGTTCTAGGTCCAGACGTTCCCAACTATCTGACGTCGGGCGAAGTACGCATTTCACTGCCTCTCGGCACCGAAGACTCTGAAATTTACCGCCAGCTGGTGGGCGATACTCTCACACCAATCCGATCGCAGTCAATCTCTCTGCTAGCCAACTCCTTACACCGTTTTTATCAGACAAAGGTGATCCAAATCCGCCCTTGGTTTGACGAGAAATCAGAGAGGAATATCAACCTCAAGGGAATTCCATCGCTCAAGGAGACGATACAATCATGGAAGATCCCAGAGATTCAGCTACCAGAGAGTGTCAAGAAGCTTCAGGCCCCTCGTGGGTCTTTCAAGTTTGCCATTCAGAGTGTCAATACGTCGGACTTCACGTCGAAGTCATTTGCTACTAAAGATACCCCAGTATGTCTACATATATACCTACTTTCACACCCTCTCATATGACTAACTGTCACCTTAGATTCTGTCAGCACAAAATGATATTCTATCTAATGTGATGTGGCGATTCTTGCAACTACGTGGTTATGTTGACGATAAACACAAGTTGACTGTGTGGGGTAAATGCCTCGACCAAGCACTGTCAAATGTGGACCCAGCGGACAATATCGAGGAGGCCATTTTCATTGCCATAGAAATGATTCGCATGGATCTCCTGAACACTAAACAATGGTTCTCACACGTCTCAGGAGGACCGATGAGAGGATCTGGTAAGTTTTGACTGGAACAGGCTTTCGAATCGAGAAAGGAACTGACTCGAGGTTTATCATTTTCAGAGGAGGATAAGTCTTTCAACATGCTGGTTTCTCGAGTGGCATGTATCGCAAAGCTGCAGCATAAGCCTATAGGATACTCTGGTCCTTTGAGCCGACAACTGCTTTGTTACCGCTCTCTGATCTCGGAGGTGCGGTCTGCCTTGCGGAATCTCATTGAAGTGGTCCTGGCTAGCCTGCTGCTCAGCGGCGATGCTGATCGTGATCGTGAGGACTTCACCCAGCTTGGAATTAAGTATGTGCTCTATGACGCGCACCACGCCATGAAACTTTCCCCTTTTACCGACGCTAATATTTTCCAGGTTACCTTTTATTGACGATAATGACTGTGGACTTGGTATCGCCGTCCGCACCTATCTGGATGACCTGCCTCTTCAGGCCAACCCTACCTCACCAGAGGCACGAGCAGAGGTCAAGTCGAAGGGCAAGGAATGGTTCCAACACAGCGAAAGCTTTACCAATAACTTGGACCTCGCCTTTAAACTCTGGGATGCGGTTTACAAGGGGACTCAGAATGCAGGTAAAGAGGTTAAGGATTCGAAGCTCTGGAGTGATGCAAACAAATGGCTATCTGAACGACGATGAGGGGAGACCTTGCCTGAGCTACGCCGAAGTATGAACGACGGAATTTTCGGGGCTATATCTACTCGGATCGCACCCGAAGCGCCCGAGTCTATTTTGCTATTTTGCTAAGTTGTATAGATTATTCTCAACAACTTCTGGTTAGCTAGTGGTGACTCCTCTCTTGTATTACTATCTATCTAGTAACCAACAATAAAAAGGAACGGAAAAGCTCCGTATGCAAGGACTATATACCCAATTGGGATCGACCTTAACATCAAACATTTGCCCATAGATCCTTGTTGACTCCCGTGTACTGGAATCATACTAACTTAGTTACTATTGACATAACTGAGCGCGTTCCCTTCCTTCCTCAGTCATTGAATTCCACATAATCGCTTATCATCATCACTTCAAGAACATTCAACTCCTTTGATCGTCAAGCATCTTGGCTTCCTTCAGCTGCGCAATCCGAATATCAATATGCCCTTGAGAAAAGTACACATCTGCTCGTCGCGGATATTTTCTTAAGTCACATCCTTTCTTCGCGAAACGGCCCCAGGTGCGTGTAAGGCTCTCACTTCGGACGTAGTCAAAATTAGGGCTGACAGGTATCCAGTCCCCTTTCCTTCCGCATTCTGGGCATTTGAATTGACGGGTTACAAGCGTCGGATTTATTTGAATCGTCCACCTTGGAGCATGGTTTTTGTTGATGGCTCTGCAACCGTCAAATGGGCATTTGAACTCGACGACTTCAGGAAGATCTCCAAGCTCCTCCTTGCCATGACGAAGAAATAACTTGTCCCATGGTGCATTCCAGAGAATACGGGGCTTTGGGACATTTTTCAAATCTCCCATGAGAGCGCGCACGCATTTTTGAGCACTCCTCGAAGGATGGAAAAGAACGTGTCTACCTGGACAGCCAGGGCGTCCACAGCCAGCATCTGAGCTCCTTAAAACATAGTAATCCGGGTTCCTCTTAGCAAAGTATGGGAAAGAGTCGTCTAACACCCTTCCTCGACAGCCTGAGCATACCCGAGTAACCGTTCTATTTGGCGATGTGTCGAGAGTCATCAAGTCATCGACGGCCTCTACTGGCATGTAAAGAGTAGTTGAAATGTAAGCAGTCAGAATGGAGAATGCAAGTCCGATGACACTGAGGCATTCCGGGATGTTCCCACTTTGAAGAAGGCGATAAGCAGTCTCAGCCTCTTTGCGTGAAGCAATGGGTCGCCGATCAATTCGAAGTCCCTTTTGTGCCTGGACCAGTTCAACGATGCTCCCGGGAAGCTCTTCCCACTGATAAAGCTCTCCCTCGAATGCTTCGATACTCTCAATAAACCGGCGACATTCGACTCTGTCAGTGAAATCGAAGACCGTTTCAGACATAGTATCAGGCATAAACATGGCGGCGAGCTCATGTATCTCCTCTGTAATCTGAGAAATCTGCTGGGAACGAGCCTCTTCCTGTGCATATCCAGAGTCAATGTTAGAAACAACCTCGAAATTCAGGAAGACCCTACCAAGGCCTCGTCATCTACAAACATATCGCCGGTGACTTTGGCCGGATTCTTAGAAGCAGGTTTGACTTCAGGTAAATTGAACTTGTCTTGCTTTTTGCGGTTCTTTCGAATGATACTGAGCCCTCCCCGAATCGTGGAAAAATCGACGGCGTCGGGGCAGATAGCCTTGATGGCAGTGTACGCTTGGCCTTTCAGGGCGCTCATATGCTCTCGATTCGTTTTAGTCGGCCGGAATGTACGAAGCAATAGAGGATTGAGCTTGTAGAAGTCCGCACTGATGTTTATCTTCCCTAGACCAGCAGCTAGCTCCAAGAGCAGATCTTGTCTGCCACCTTGCTTCGCTCGAAAGGCCTGGGCACGCACATTATCTCCTTTCGTAAACATGTAAAACTGGGGATGGTTGACAAAAACGATAAAGCGCTTGACCGATGCCATCTGTTCTGATAACTCTAGATGGAGGTTAATACCATCGTAGCGACCCCAGAGGGGCAGAATGCGTAGGTTTTTCTGTAAACATATCATCATTCTGTCTTGCACATTTCTTCCCCAGCATACTTCGACCACGGCCTTCATGTGAGATCTGAGATCAGAAATAAATCTCTCATGTACATCCCAGAGATCTGGAGGATAAATTAAGCTGCAGTGCCGGCTATCGTCTCTTCTAGCTGAGTGATCAAACATCAGACAGTTTTGGGAGGAAAAGCCAGCATCGTGTAGTTGTGCAATACACGGATTTGATGGATCGTCCGTTTCTTCAAACGAGGCATTGTTCACCGCGAAAGTGGGATTGAACAGGTGACATGCTACTTGAGCATCGAGGCTTCCAGATGGACGGACGAAGTACTCGCGGGGTCGGTCAACTTCATGTCTCCTCCACCATGTATGCTCCTCCTCTCGGTATCTTTCGAATGCCAGGTCCATGTTCCAGGAAGAGCGCAGATTCGTTCCTAATCCCATGTTAACTATATGCACCGCAGCTCTCTTGTTCAAGTGCCCCAGGTGTACATACTTTGCGTGGTGCTGTGCTCAAGGTCGCGAATTAGAGGCAGAAGTTCCTTGAAGGCCGTCGCCCTATCCTCAGGCGGCTCATCTAACCAAATATTTCCGAATAGTCGAAACATTGTGTTTTGGGCGGCTTATCAATCAAAAGAAATAACAAGGAAGTCGTTATGGAGAAGGTAGTTATGACAACGAAGAAAACAAACAACGAAACTTTTCGATGGTGGTGGTGACAACGCGGTTGGGTAATGCGCTCTCTATTGGATTCTTCGAGTCTAGGGGAGTCAATTATAACTACCAGTCAGGTATGAAAGAGTCTCAGAGAGAGGAGTTGAGATAATGAGTGTTTTTTCTTTTCTTTTCTGTAACAAAATCCCTTTCGTTATCTACATGTCTTGGATGTGACCCCATCTACGTACTGTCGATATAACAATATAGATATAGCTAACTAGCGAACAATTATTACCAATTTGTAAAACTTATATTGACGATATCTGCTTATTATGTCAAAAAGTCGCTGATTAATCAAATGTCGGGTCTTGTGGTTTAATGGTTATAACGATGGATTCTGAGTCATTCTTAGAATATCTACTTCCATAAATCCCGGTTCGATTCCGGGCAGGACCTATATTTTTGTACATCAAATGTAACTCGTATTTGATTTCTTTGTTTTTTGGTCTATGTTTATTGTGGAATACGGACGCAAAAATCCATTTAAAACTACTTTCCTTAATTACCTACCTACACACACACACACACACACACATTTAATTGAGTGAGCGACTATTGCATTTTTGGAGTGTCTTATGAGATACTTTGATAAATATCATATAGACTGTCGTCTAAATATAACATATGGTTGTGTAGTGTAATGGTTCATCACTGCGGATTCTGATTCCGCCGATCCCGGTTCGATCCCGGGCACGACCTTTCTTTCGTGTCTTTCTTTTTTCCTTTGTCTTTTTGTAACTCATGTACATGATCCTTACTGGTTGATGGAACTGTTTCATGATCTGAAAAGAGATACCAAGTAGCAAATTTTGTGACAACCTAGATGAGACTAGAGAGAGAGAGGACTGCCTTGTGATATTTCAAGATGGGCTTCTACAATCGGGAGTGGTGGAGCGCTTGACTTGTATATCTAGACATCATGGACTGTGATAGACTTAGAGATATGTGTCAATTTCACGTGGGAAGTTGTTCTCTGTTGTTTTTGAATTTGTCTTCTATCCATTTCATGGTATCAACTAATGCCTGAGTTTTCGGTCTTGGAATCATTGTACGGGGTGTGCAGAACACGAGTGGATACAATCATCAGCGGCGATAAAGAAGGGAGCTGTCAGTTGAGATATTATGATGCCACTGAATCTCCTCCACTATCACGAATCTGAGCATCGCTGGGACCATGTTTCCGGCAATATCTCTCCCCGTTCACAACATTCGCGGCGGGAAAACCAGACTACAATGAAAATCGACGTTTATTCGTGTAATGGAAAATTGAATTGCTATACACTCTGAAGGATACCCGATTTTGTAATGTTTTATTACTAGATAAGAAAGCCAAAAAAAAAAGAGTACATACATATATACACACCTTTGGATGGGAGGAAAAAGAAAGGTCGTGCCCGGGATCGAACCGGGATCGGCGGAATCAGAATCCGCAGTGATGAACCATTACACTACACAACCCAATTTGTTGATTGAGGCTTTTAGCTTTGACATTATGAGGATTTCATTTGTTCAAAGGGCCCTTCTCTGCATGGCCATTCATAGTTAGTGCATAGTTACCATGATTGAACACCCATCGAAAGATCTCTTTATCGTCAATTCCTGTTAATTTAAACCGATACTTTCCCTGCCACTCTCTTCCTCTCTCTCCTCCCTTAGATAATTATGCCCAATTTTCGGTTGGCGGCACGTCAACAGGTAGTTCTCCTTAAACTCAGGGTCATTCTAGACTCTAAATTAGGAATGATAATGCATCGACGAATTCGTCGAGAGGTCTTGTTGTTTCAAAATAATCACTTATAGGCTTTGGGCACCTCGTAACAAATCTCGCTGTCCAGTTCTCCAATTTCCAAAGTATTTATATACGCTTTGTTATGTTCCAATCGTAGTGTAATGAATGATCTGCGGAACTGCGGAGGCAAAGTGGCCTTTTCGGGTCGGGGCTGTTTTGTCATCATCCTTTGGACCCTCCAATTCAACCGTTCTCTTTCAGCAATTGGATTGAACATCACCTCAACTCCCTACTCCCCTCACCTAAAACACACACGCACACAAAATGGCTCGCCTGAGCTACCTGCTGGTGGGCGCCGTCGCCGCGCTCAGCAGCTTCGCCAACGCAAGCTCCGTCGTCACCGACCTGATCCCCAGTAACTTCGACAAGGTCGTTTTGCAGTCGGGCAAACCAGCCTTAGTGGAATTCTTCGCTCCCTGGTGTGGCCACTGCAAGACCCTTGCCCCCGTCTATGAGGAGCTCGCCCAGAGTTTCGCTCATGCCGAGAATAAGGTTACTGTCGGCAAGGTTGATGCCGATGAGCACCGCGAGCTGGGCAAGCGTTTCGGTGTCCAGGGCTTCCCCACCCTGAAGTGGTTTGATGGAAAGAGTGATAAGCCCGAGGAATACAAGGGTGGCCGTGATCTGGAGAGCCTGTCTTCCTGGATCACTGACAAGACCGGCATTAAGCCCCGTGGTGCGCAAAAGGAGCCCAGCAAGGTTGAGTTCCTGAACGACGCCACTTTCAAGACTACTGTTGGTGGTGAAAAGGATGTTCTGGTCGCTTTCACTGCACCCTGGTGTGGCCGTGAGTTATGCCATTTTTACCCCCTGCTCATAAATGTCATTGACGTGCCTATGACTAACTGTTTTGGTTTAATTTCATAAAGATTGCAAGACTCTCGCTCCGATCTGGGAAACCCTTGCCAACGACTTCGCCCTCGAGGAGAACGTCGTGATCGCCAAGGTCGATGCCGAAGCTGAGAATGCCCGCACCCTGGCCAAGGAGCAGGGCATTACCGGCTACCCTACAATCAAGTTCTTCCCCAAGGGGACTACTGAGCCCGAGCCCTACGCCAGCGCCCGTTCCGAGGAGGCTCTCGTTGAGTTCCTCAACCAGAAGACTGGTACCAACCGCGCCGTTGGCGGTGGTCTTAACAAGAAGGCCGGCACTATTCCCACCCTGGACAGCCTCGTCGCCGAGTACGTCCCCGCCCATAAGTTCGAGAAGCTGGCTTCCGAGATCAAGAAGGCCGCGAAGGGTATCCAGGACAAGTACGCCCAGTACTATGTCAAGGTTGCTGATAAGCTGAGCCAGAACCAGGAGTACGCTGTCAAGGAACTGGCGCGTCTTTCCAAGGTTCTGAGCAAGGGTGGCTCTGCTGCTGAAAAGGTTGATGATATGGTCTCCCGCAGCAACATCCTGCGTGGATTTGCTGGTGAGAAGGAGGAGACTGGCAAGGATGAGCTGTAAATTATTTGAGTTTCGTTTCTATAGCCTCAATTGATATGGACCTAGGAGACCTCTTGTAAATGAAAGAAAGGGAGGCCTCTAAGGGGAATCGATTCCCCTAAGATGTGTTGAATTAATGAATTGGGTTGCCCTTACTACAATTTTCTGTTGCATTAGTTTGAAGCACTTAAAACATTTTGCCCGCTTGTTAATGGGCGGAGAAGAAATCAGAAGAAGGCGGTCAGATATAACTAGTAGGCGGTAAGGCAAAGAGTTAGCGAGGAAGCCTCTTACAGGCCTTATCGCTGGCGCTAACCGTATTTGGACTGGTCCGAGCTCAAAAAAATCCCGTAGAGTCGAGCCCAGCCGCTCCTCAAACTTGCAATTGTCAACCCAATTTCTTCCACGACAAAACATCATGGTCAAACGAAGCAAGCTTTTGCAGGCGCTTGACGCCCACAAGGGTCGTGATTATGATGCCGAGAAGCAGAAGAAGCAGGTCAAGGCCGCTGAGAAGAAAAAAGGCGTGAAGCCTGAGCCTGCTACCAAGAAGAGCAAGAAGGCCGCGCCTGTTGAAGAAGACGTCGAGATGGACTCTGGAGTCGAGGAGGATGAAGATGTTTCAGAAGAAGACGAGGCTGAGCAATCCGGCGACGAGTCCCCCGAAAATGTCGAGGCCAGCGAGGACGAGCAAGACGACAACGAGGACGATGAAGAAGAGAACGAAGAAGAGGACATCCCGCTCTCAGATCTCGAAGAAGATGAGCGCGAGGATGTTGTTCCGCACCAACGTCTGACAATCAACAACTCCGCTGCCATCAATGCGTCTATCAAGCGCATCTCGTTCATCACCAAGCAAACGCCATTCTCCGAGCACAACTCTTTAGTGTCGCAAGAGCCAATCGAAGTCGAAGACCCTAACGACGACCTGAACCGCGAGTTAGCTTTCTACAAGGTGTGCCAGGCTGCCGCCATTCAGGCCCGGGGTTTGCTGAAGAAGGAAGGTATCTCATTCACTCGTCCCGGTGACTACTTTGCCGAGATGGTCAAGAATGACGAGCACATGGACAAGATCAAGAAGAAGCTTTACGATGAAGCTGCTGGTAAGAAGGCTGCCGCTGAAGCACGCCGCCAGCGTGACTTGAAGAAGTTCGGCAAGCAGGTGCAGGTCGCCAAGCTGCAGCAGAGAGCCAAGGAGAAGCGTGATACTATGGAGAAGATCAACACATTGAAGAAGAGTGAGTTACAGCTAAATCCGCGTCTGCGTTGTTTTCATCGTATATTTGAATTGTTGGACTAATTTGTGCTTTTTTTTTAACTTAACAGAGCGTAAGGCCGATTCTTCTGCTCCTACTGACGACGCCAATGATCTCTTCGACGTCGCCATCGAGGAGGCCAGCCAGCCGGACCGCAAGCGTGGTCGTACTGACAGTGGTCCCAACCACAAGCGCGCAAAGAAGGACCAAAAGTTCGGTTTCGGCGGCAAGAAGCGACACATGAAGAGCGGTGATGCTGCATCCAGCGGTGACCTGCGCAACTTTTCTCACAAGAAGATGAAGGCCGGTGCCAAGCGCCCTGGCAAGAGTAAGCGTATGGCCGGTAAGCGTTAAGTAGTTGACGCTTTCTATTTGAATTGAAAAAGAGAGATACGAAGGGAGATTGTAGAAGAGCTAAGGAGTGACGAAGGCGCCTGTTCAGCGCATCAAAAATCCCAAGGTGGAATCTATCCACTGTTGCTTTGTGTAATATCTAGAATACCTTGCATCTGCACATTCAATTGAATCATTGAAAATTCACCTGTTTCTTCCGCTTCCCTGATCGAGTTTATCCTAATTCACGCCATTCGGAATTTCAAGAAATAAGCGGCTTGGCTGATTTGGCGATGGGTTCTAATTAGGAAATTGGATATAATTACAATCATTTCGTTCCTACCCAGATATACTATATCTATACCCGACAAGTCTCTCCTGATTTCTGGTTCTCGGAAAACTGTAATAAAAGACTACTGCAAGTGGCTGGAATTACGCATGCATCACCGACGAGAAGTACAAAAAGTCTGCCAAATAACGTTGGAAAACCACCTCGATCTTGAACTGATTCTTGAGAATCTAGACGCTGGTTTCTTCCTTCAACGAGGAATTCAGATTGGAACGGCCCGCCGCTTCCTACGTGATATAAACGAGTAGACCACAGTGATAAAATCTAATATGCTTCTTGATCAGGGCGCTGAGAAAATTCCTGATGATGTCGAACAAGTTTAACCGCTCGTGTTCTTACATCAGGGCCTGATTAGCTCCATACTACGTTAGGAGGCCAATTTCCCATATTTCGAGGCTTTTTGTTCATTTTGGCTGAGGCCTTGATATTTTACATTGCGATCCTACGCTTAAAGGATGATTAAATATGTGGTTATCACCAAGGTCATAGGACACGTCGTCTGACCTACAGCAGAGAGAGCAGTGTCTAAATTTTCTGGAATGAGTATGTAGTACATCTTGGTACATAGCAATTTGCAGATGCGCTGAAGGGCTCAATTTTTTCAACTGGGCCGGAAAACAGCATCTAACTGCCGGAACATCTCCTTATCCCAATCACTGTCCATTGGCGGTTTGCCTACCTTTGGATCAACGTAGTGAGTCGTGGGCAACTGGAAAAAAAAAAGAATTTAACTTATATAGAAGTGATCTGTTTCTGCATATGTAGGCTTACCAGCACAAGCGCATTTTCCTTCCACTCAGACCCTTCGGATTCTTTCTTTAGGACATCTTCGATATATTCGTTCCACACGCTTTCCATTTCCGGCAGGTATGATTTGTCGATAGCGATGCCGATGACCAGTGCCTTGGGTCTAGGATATAAGTTGTGCAGGACTGTTGCAAGATTGTGCGCCGTGTAAAGATATGGATCCTTCGTTTCGACAAGCCCAAGAAAGGCCGTCATTCTGTAAGGTGTTTTCTCAAAAAGCTCGGGCATGTATTTGACCCCATTCCCACGTCCGTAGCCGATTACGACCAGAGGGACGTTTTCCTTCACTGATGATCCCATTGGTGATGTGATCGTTGCGACAGGTTGGTGAAATCCAATATAATTTGTAATTATATATGCGAAGCTTCATACTAATTAAATATCACGGTCTAAGCCCTACTCCGGAGTTATCGGTACGCGTAGACCCTTTCGGAGGTAGTAGCACCAACACCGATAGTCCCACAACTCATCCCGAAAGTTACCTTCCTTCGGACTTCGGTATCTTCAGAGCGCGAAGGTTGACCGAATTTGCAAAGAATTACTTTCCTTAGGATACCAGCTATGATAATTCTGACTATGGCGGCCAAACCTATCGTCAATTTTCTTCACCATGTCCCCTTTGTTGGATTCAATTCCACGTGGCATTATGGTTTGCGTCAACGTCCTTTTCGCATTGGCTGCATATCTAGCTGACTGGAGCAAAATAGATATCTTCAATCCTCGTTGGCCGCTATACGCAAAATTCCACAATAGACAAAATATATCTTTCGGTGCACTCTCAGCAGCGACCACTGTATATCTTCTTGGCAGGCACAACAGTAGTTTAGAGACTGCCAAAGATTCTCTATTTCTCGCAGCAATTGTTGGTTCCCTTACAACTGTTGCATGTCTGTCCGCTATTTTTTTTTTACCCCGGTACCGATTGTGTAATAGAATTTTGTAGAAAGGTCTTCTGGCGCGATACCATTTTTCCTCTTATATAGATAGTCTGAGAATACCAAAGCAAGAGTTTTTGGCTGAGTGGTTAAATACACAAACCCAGACACGTATTTATCCTGTTAGACCAGCTGTTTCAGATCTGTTTTCTATACAGATTGTTGACAATTCGAAATTTTCTCCGATTGAAATCGATAACAAATGAGAATAACAGATAGATAAAATACTGGAAATATTGGATATTAGTGAAATAGACGAACTACACAGAATCTATATAAAAATCCCTAGAGAACGTAAACAAATATAGTATTTTAGACATATTTGAAATCCAATACAGTAATATTTCGGCTACAAATGGAATCCTGCCGAAAAGATTAGCAAAATGTATTCTGTATCGAATAGATTGTTTATGTCTATATAGAAAGGGGGGGTTGGGTGGTTACTGTAACGGATCAGAACCCGATATAAGATCATGTATACCATGTAATCTTGCCGTTGAAACGCCATCTTGAACTATACCACATAACCCAGACACCCAGACACACACGTGTCATATACAACCTGCCACGACAATTAAACAATCAAGAAGTTCCCAGGAACGGACCCGGCGAGACAGACAGCTCCCAGAAACAAATGATCACTGGGCAGAAGAATGATCCAGAACATGGTGTCCTCGCGGCAGACATTATCCGGTAGATATGTAGAAATATCACCGACTTATTTTGCTATTCAACTGATCAAAATTCTCTCTAATCATGGCCGAGTACCGCCATCTCGCCGTTGGCCATCCTCAATGGATTGATGTTCGTGACATCCATCTCAATCTTCACTATATCAATTTCACAATAACTAAATTATGACGAGATCTAATTTCCCAATAATTTACCTCCGAATACTCGCCAAGTGGGAATGAACCGAGACCATCTAGAGATCGCACCACAGCCGGGACTCGATATCTACGAATTCAACATCCAAGCTCGAAACGGACATCCCATCTGCGTGCGGGTATACAAACAATCAGACCGGACAGACTTACCACTATTAATCTACCTCCATGGTGGGGGGTTTGTGACAGGTGGCCTTGAGACTGACGATGCCTCTTGTCGTGCACTAGCAGCACAAATCCCGGTCTTGGTGCTTAATGTTGAGTATCGTTTAGCGCCATAGAACCCTTTTCCAAAAGGATTTGAGGATAGTTTCGATGTCGTCCGTTGGGTAAACTTTCCTTGTCCTAAAACAACAAGAAAATCTGCAATAATTTCGCTCAGAGTTGACGTTCTTTCGTAGACCGCCTCTCAAGGACCATCTGAACTGCCCATCAATCTACAGCAAGGTTTCATTCTGGGAGGTACATCTGCCGACGCCAACTTCACCGCGGGAATTTCTCATCTTGCAGTGAGAAAAGGGCTCATGCCGTCTTTGACGAGTCTTTTATTCCTAACAAGTAGTTTCTGCCACCCTGATGTACGACCAGCAGCGTATCGTGACCGAATAATAAGTGTAGATGAGATCAATGCTGCGCCAGGACTCACGCGGAAGTCTATTGATTATTTCGCCGCGAAGTATGGGGCTCCTCCAGAAGATAAAAGGTTATCACCATTACTTTTTGAGTCCCACGCCGGTCTGGCAAAGAAGGCTATCTTTTATATTTGCGGGTGGGACCCCCGGCGCGACGAGGCATTGTTGTTTGAGCAATTGTTGAAGAAGGAATATGTTGATACGAAGAAGTATGTTTACTCAGGACTACCGCATGGTTTCTGGACGACTTGCCCTGATTTGAATGTTTGACTGTATCAAAGACATGGGGGCAGGATTTGATCGAGGGGGTTCGATTTCTTTTAGAATGAAGACTTCATTGAGATGCAAAGATAGAACCCCAAGTGCATCTAGTTAGTTATACATGGATTAATTGACCTTTCCAATGAATAATCAAGAAATGGCTTCGAATAGTGGGCTACTACTCCTCGTCAGCCACTGCCTCAGCCTCAGCTTTAGCGGCTCTTTTCTCTTCCCACGTCTCGAGGAACTTCTTGACCTTAGGGCCCCAGACTTCCTCGCCCGCATCGAGGTCCTTATACTCCAGAATATTCTCTTCTCCGAGGGTATAGTCAGCCTGGCGACTGCGCACGAGCTCACTCATCAGAGCGCAGCTACCGACGGCCTTTCCAAGATCGTGTGCAAGAGACCGCACGTAGAAACCGGATGTGACGGTCATGGAGATCTTCACTGCCGCCGGTTGGGGCTTAGGTTGCTCTGTGTGGGTGGTAGGGGCCTCGGCGGTTGCGGGCTCTGGGACAGCGGACTCAGCTGCAGCGGCAGCAGGTTGAGAGGTGCCATCCTCGGAGACCTTTTGTTTCTTGGTAGCATCTTGATCCTCCTCCTTAGGAGAATCAGCTGCAGGGGGAGACTTGCGTTTAGCAGACTGAGCCTCCACGTCTTGCGTGGCCTCGCCTTCTGCCGGTGGGACCACAGGCAGCTCAGCATCCTTCTCAAGAAGCTTCTCCGCTACCACTTTCGCATCGCCTGACATCTCCTCCTCTGGCCACTTGTGCTCATGTGTACCAGGCTCATACCACTCGACAATGTCCATGTTCAGAACTTCCACCGGGCGAGGCTTGATCTCAATAGGCGGGACCTTTCCTTCACGCGCATACTCATATAGTTTCTTTCCCTCCACCTTCAATGCCGAAAAGATAGGTGGACGCTGCATGATCTTGCCGCGGAACTGCTCGAGGGCCTTCTCCACAGCCTCGCGCGTAATGTGTTCGTATGGTGCTCGGCGCACGATCTTACCCAGTCTGTCATATGAGTCGGTCTCGGCGCCGAAAAGAACGATTGTTTCGTAGGTCTTGGTGCATGCTAGAAAGTCACTGAGCGACTTGGTACCCTTGCCCACGCCGGTAACAAGAACACCCGTCGCAAGCGGATCCAGTGTACCTCCATGTCCGATCTTGATATCTAATTTCTGCGTACGCCTGCGCTTTCGCTGGTTCATGCTTTCGCGCTTTCGACGAGCTTGCTCTTCCTGAAGCCATGGCTTAAAGAGGTCGGAGGGTTTGAAGTGATGTTGAAGCTTGCGGATCACGTCGGCCGAAGTTACGCCCTGAGGCTTATGAACGGCTACAAAGTCAGTAGTGATCGCGCAATGGTAAAGAAGGGCCAAAAGATACCAAAAACGCCCTCGTAAATCTTCTCGCCAGACATCCTGTTTGTGCGGAATAATCGAAATCCAGGCGGAAATCCCATCTGTTTTCTTCAAAGAGCTGTGGGTTGGACAGAAATCAAAAAGAAAAAAAAAAGCAGGCGAAAGCGAATCTTGCGGGCGTAATTTTGGCGTATCGATAAGGTAAGCGTAATTTACCGGCATCCACGAAGGGCCCTTTGGATGTTGACTTGGAGGATTCCAGACTTACTTCTTCTCCCTCTCTCTTTCTCTTTGCTACAACTTCCTTCACATAGAATTCACGTGGATCATCAGTGTTTCAATTGACCCACGATGATGCGACCGCAGTCATGACGTCTCGCGAAGAAACCGTTCTACCTCCCATCGATCCCTCGATCGGCGACGAGAATGAGTGGCCCGAGTTCGAGCTCACCGATGCGAAGGTCTTGCGGCCAGGGAAGATGCTCTATGCGAATCTACTAGAGGCATCTGAGCAAACTCCAGTTCAGGTGATTGGCTGTCTGGAGCTGAAGAAAGCTCAAGAAGAACTACGTACGTCTAACCTCTCCCTGTGGCTGTCTCAGCCAGCTTATCGCGACGGCGTACGCGTCTATCAACCTGGTGTGTGGTTACTCACCTTGAAGTCCTCTAGTCTTGGAACCCGAAAAGCCCAATAACCGTATCATCCTCGATGATGTCACTCACTATGCCTACGGTCAAATGGAGGACCGGAGTGTTGAGATGTGGGCTGCTGGCAAAGCGGGCTGGTACAAAATCGCCCCAGCCAAGGGCTACCTCCCTCACTTCAATCGCATGGTTCAGGCCGTCGACACGTTCTATTTTTTAATGGATAAGCACCAACATGGAAGGAAGCAGCTTAACCCGTCATTTAAAAGCCTCTGTGAGCAGGTAAGACCTCTCCAGTGTTCGGTACCCCAAGATTCACACTGACCCTGATTAGTATGTTTTTCATACACACGGTGCCTGTGAGACGGCAGATCAATCGGCTGAGGTTTTTTCGGAGCATTCATCCTTTCTTATGCGTTGTATGATCGAAGAAGATGACGATGGAGATGTGGAATGGAGCAAGACCAACTTTTTCCACCATCTCCGTAGGCAATTTAAGGTGTGTAACATGGTGTCCTCCAGCCCGGTATGCCGTCCTGATTGTTTCTGACTCGTGCTCTCGCCACTTAGGATGAATATAAAACACTGGTGGATCTTCATTCTCCTAGAAAGACAGATATGAACGATCTCCCCGATGCACCCGAAGCGTCAACTCCTCGTCACGAGCCTGCGGCCATTGCCAAATCCCAAGCGAATGCAGTATACCAACTGATCATTCAACTCAAAAAAGAAGGTCATCTTGCGAAGCGTCGACTCAATCTTGATCTTCTGGTCGAGCGCTTTTCAGAAATGTATTCCGTGAATGACGAGGATGCGCGCAAGATCATCGCCGCAAGAGCTGGGCTCGTGTTGGAGATGCTGGACGAAGATGATACGCCTAGCTTTAAATGGTCCCGCTATGCCATTCATCGCGATCTTACAAATGCTGCCTCAGAAACCATTTTTCTGCCACCTGCTCTTCTCACGCCCTTGCAACCGACCGAGGACTCCAGCGACGATGAGCAGCTAGGAAGAACTCAGAAGTCCGTACTCCGTCCAAAGATGAACTCTTCAGTATCTGGAAAGGTCATGGGGAAACGTAATCGCAATGCCAATTCATATCAAAACACACAGTCTGACCACGATGGGCAAGACGATGCCGATGATGACGAGGAGGATGAAGAAATGGAAGATGTCGAGACCCCTAGTAAGGTTCGAGGACACGAGCTTATCCGAACACCTCTAGCGTCTGCTAAACCGCGAACCCGCTCTATTCTTGGTAATAATGACTCTGCGGCCGCCTCTCTGCTCAAGAGTGTTCTTTCGGCTGAGGGCCCACGATCAGGCTTTGAACCTAAAGCAACAAAGGGTAGGCTGAGCTTTGGTTTGTCTCGCCCTTCAGTTGAAGCGAATGGCCTTGGCGAGTCCGAAACATGGACATGCCGGGTTTCAGGATGTTCCAAGACTATCACCAGCAAAGGGGATCAACGCACGAAGGAGATCGAAGATCACGCTGGCGAGCATGACTGGGAAACCCAGATGCAAGTCGAATTGGTGGAATCCGAACGTCGCCTGCAACCGGCTCGCCCTGTTAGCCATCTCATGCAATACCTGCTTAACCAACACTACCAACAAATGCGGGCTGCATTCCCAGAAATTTATCCTCCGGAGGAATTAAATGGAACGAGCGCCGCCGAGGAGCCCAATACTCCAACCCCCAACGAGCACGAAAGTCATGCACTAGAACTAGATCAAGATCTGTCCGCTGAATTAGACCTAAGTGTAAGCGGACATGCAACCTGAAGTGGTTGAGAAGAGCCAATCGCTACGACTATGATGTTTCGAAGGCTTTAACGACTCCTGCACGAATACCTCCACACCGGCTTGTTATCAAAGCGAGCTGCTCTGTCATTTTGCTGTTTGGATAGGTATGGTGCGCCTTGTTCATCTCCATTAAGAAAGATCAAATCTAACATTTGCTCAGACCCGCAGCCGTGTATTATTATGCAGAACAAATTGAATATCATTTGCTATGGCCCTGGGAGATGGGCCGCATTTACTCTGCAAGCTTGCCTATGAGTTCTTGAAGCACCAGGCTGGGAAGTGATAGTGAAAGGGGCGGACAGATACAATCATACTTATCACTTGCTCCAGTATTCTAAGAGGATGATTGGCTCTTGAATACCTGGTGACCAGCCAATCTCTAGAACAACTTCAAATCTAAACAGTGGCAGATACTAGCCGAGTGGCATACCACCAGTATTCGCTGCTATTCTGCAAAGACCCCTTTTGTGCCGATCAATGCTACACTTTCAGAGTAAACTAGATATACAGTACCTTGGATAGCAAATACGACTAGATACTCAAGTCCCCAGGGGAAGAGGTAACTCTTGTATACTTTTATTTACCGATAGATCCAATCCTGTTTGCGCGGATCTCTTCAGATAAGCGGGGTTATTCTAATTCCCAAAAACGAGAATACTCATACTATGAGAAGTAGTACTTCACCTCATTTGAGACTTCCCTTGACTGGACAAGATAGTTGTAATAATATGTACAATGCCACGCAAGGTAGACTGAAATGATTGCTCAGGTAATGTTTCTTCAAAATGACGGAGTGCGCAGAACCTAGCAGAAGCATCGGCGAGAGAAGGGAAAGGAAATGGAGAAGCTATCTAATACAAACTCCCAGATCCAGGAAGGATCAATGCTAGACAGAGTCCAAGCTCTGACTTCGCCTGTACATGGAGGAAGGGTCGAATGAGAAGGAAAAGAAGCTTTTTGACTTGGAGGGGTATACCACGAAACATGCCACATATATCACACACACGCACACGTACAGGAAGAGAGAAACGGCAATGGGAGGAAAGAAGAGGGACAGGGAGAGTGAGATAGTGATTGAGAAGAAAAAAAAAGAAACAGAGGTTTTCTTGCAGGTGTAGCAGGTAGAACGGAAAGTCTAGCTGGTTGAAAGGGAAAGAAATGAAGCAGGATATGCAGAGAATATAAAGATCAAAGGCGCAATGATCGATGTAGCTTAAGGAAGAAGTGGGAAACGAATAATATAGTGGAATTAAGGAATCCTGTCCTCAAAAGACCGGGGAAGGAATCATTGTTGGTGGACAACGTGTGCGTCGACAAGAGCTGCGGTATCAATTTAATATAGGCGTTATTATTGAGTAGTGATGACGAGTGACTTACTTTGAAGGGCAGAGGCCTGGCCCTGGCGCGATTCACAGGCGCACTGTAGAGTGCTGCCATCCAGGAAATCCAGTAATATACTGTTGGGCAGCTCTTGCATGTCTTCGTCAGGCAGACAGGGAGTGCGGAACTCGCTTAGATGATATCGCTTGGTCATGTTGCGAGCAGTCGCATCAGTGGTGCCAGGTGCGAGAACGAGATACCCGTTCTCATCAATGCGCATGACTCGGCGCTTCCATAGGAGAGTATCAGGGAACTGTACATTGACTTCGCCAATGTCAATCGGATCAGAGATTTGGGGTTGAGATGGCGAGGGGGAGATGGTAGCGATAGGATCAATCTCTTCCTCTTTCACTGGCGGGGACAGAGCACCAATAATGCTGCGGCGAGAGTTGGAGGTAATGGAAGAGACACGACGCATGAGGCGTGAAGCACGAGAGCCCTTTTTCTCGTCAGTGGGTGAAGATGAAGTCATGTTCTCCTCAGTCCTAGAGCGCGAAGACAAGGAAAGTCGACTCGCTGGGCGGGAGGCTTGTCGCCCGGATCCCGCAGACGAGATTGACATACTACGGTCCTCAGGATGCCCGACTGTCTCCGAGCCCGTGTCCTGAGTAGCGAGCTCTGGAGTCTCATGCTGCTCAACGGTCAATGGGCTGGCCTGGAGATTGAGAGCATCTGATTCTGTAGATTCCAGACCAGAAGAGCCCGGCGAGACATCTGAGTCACGAACAATGCGAGCCGTTACAGAAATTGAATTGGTTCGGCGGGAAGTGTTCGACGCAGAACGGGAGTCCTGACGGCTGAGGCTTGGTGCGCGAGAAAAATCAGGAGTAGTACCGTTAGGGAAAGATACAGATGCGCGTTTGCGGAGATTTTCGAAAGATGAAGAGGTCGAAGGCGCAGTCACAGTGACAGAGGAACCATTTGGAGTACCTTCACGACTGGAGAACTTCTCCAGGGCCTTGATACGAGAGGAAATACCGGATGAGACGTTAATCTTCTTTGCCATGAGCACGGGAGTTGGAGGGCCATTCTCAGGATAGGAGCTGGACACAGATCTGCCCACCTGAAGCGCCTGTACAGTGGATGGAGAAGCAAGACCATGTGGACTGGAGACAGCGCGAGAGCCTCTCCAGGAGTTCTCGGCACCGTTGGGTGATTTGACCGAAACAGGCTTGGCCTCCTGCACGGTAGCCGATCTAAGCTCCTCCATGAAGGAATCGTCCGACAATAGGTTATCGTCGTCAGAGTATTCGTGAGTTGGGACTTGAATAGGCTCCAAGTGAATGTTTCGCCGCTGATCTAGGGGAAGCGGCTCTGCCTTGGGACTAGGAGTTTGCTCGGGGGCAGCCTCAATCGACACCGAGATGGGCGCAATCGAGGCCTCCTCGGGGCCAGCCACGGGGTCTAGAGGCGTGCTTTGTGGGGTTGGTGTGGCAGACACAAGAGTTGGTTCAGTGACCTCCGGCGTGGTAGTTTCCACGCTTTGTGTCTCTTCTATTTGCTGATCTGCCGCCGATGAAGCTTCAGATGATTGAAAAGGAGTGACGTCTGGCTCAGGCTTTGAGTCTGAAACTTCCGCTGACTCCTTATTGAGTGGAGATTCGACAGAGGCGCTAGGTGGGACTAGGTCATCATTAGTCTCGCTTTGGCCAAGAATTGCGGAGTCTTCTGGATCGGCGCGTGTTTCATGGTCATGGACTGTCTGTGGAGTCTCGGATTGGGCAGCTTTTAGTACAGAATCGATATGTGTTGTAGAGAATGTGGTATCGGCACTGGGCTCCGAGGTATGTGATGATAGGCCACCCTCGGAATCTGACTCAGGCAGAGCGGCAGAGGATTCTAAGCCTGCAGCTTCCTCGGTGGCAGATAATTTCTCTTCCTGAGCTTTGGAAGCCTCTTCTTCCATGGCATCAGAATGAGAGATCGCAGGTAATAGTTCACCTTGGTCGGCAGGAAGAGCCCCCTCCACCTGGGCTGGTACTTCTGGAGTTGGGTCAGATTCCACAACTGGTGTTTGCGACTCTTCTTGGATATCGCTAGGTGGCTCGATTTTGAGCTCATTTGCTGGCGGTTGAGACAGCTCTACAGGCTGCTCTTCCTCCTTGGCGTATTGCTGTTCAACATCGGGTTTCCCGTTTTCGGCCTCATGCGTAGGGTTGATGTTTTCTTTATTGCCCTCAGGTTCTTTAAGAGCCATTTCCTCTGCGTTAGGCTGCTCTTCTACTTCTGGTATATCTTGCTTCTTCTTGGACTCTGCCCGCTTCGCCATGTTTTTCTTCCTCTGTTGCAGAGCCTTCATCAACCGTTCCTTCTCAGGTGTTAATCCAGAAGAAGTTGACAATGCACCCAAAGATTTGGCGCCAGGAGAAAGCTGAGGTCTGGATATAGGAATGGAGGGTGGGGGAACAAGCAGGGGAGGAATGGGTGGCGCTCGGCTGTTGGGCCTGCTTGCAAACGAGCTTCCCTGAGAGCGCGGACGAGGAGGGTCGGGAGCAGCGTTGGTCGATTTCCGTACCGAGGACGAGCGCATATTAGAAGGTAACGAGGCCACGGGTCTTTGATCTGGATTTCGTGAACTGCCCGCAGTACGGGGTCGCCCACTTGAGTCAACAGACGGACGTGGGCCCAGCTTCACCTTCGGGGTGTAGCCGGCTGCCCGTTCTAATTCTCGGAGCGAAGGGCGCGCGGACTGGGTCGACATTCGTGCTTCTTCCGACGGCCGGGGAAACTCGTCCAGGATATTACGATACTTGGAATGTTCCGAGCTCGTATCGGGCGACTTGGGAGAAGTGGCCACCGACTGTGTTTCACTAGGGCTTCGTCCGCGGGAATGTGATCTCGAACTTGCTCGAGACGGTGGTGGCCTTAAGTCTGGCGATACTGGATCGACGTTAGGCGGCGGTACTGGCGGCGATGTTGGCGGAGGAGGCGAAGTAGTCGTAGGCGGCACAACGGTGGCCTCTGATTTCTGGCTACCGGATAATCGACGGGCTTCGGACCTTTGGGGAGGCAGCGGCTGTTGATATGTCTCTTCCTTCGCACCATTTTCTTCGGCATCTTCTGTGATCTCCATCAATCGACGACGACGCAGCGAGCTCGACGAAGACGTGATAGAACCAGACGCGGTGTGAAGAAGACATGCTGACGACAAGGCACTCTCATTCAGGTCTGATGCTTGGGCTAGGACGAGTACGGTATCATTTGGTGTAAACTTGTCGGTGACGGATTGAAATTGAACATTGCTTCGAGCTGTAGTAGAAAAGCATTCCAGTCAGAACCACTTCAACGATGATCACACCCCTCCATCGATCTGAAACACGACTGCTTCTCTCCTTTTTGACCCTGATGATGCAATCTTACCTTGGATCAGCCGTGATAACCCTTCAGGCATATATCGTAAAATCACTTTCCTCCGTCGATAATGCAAAAAGCCATATAGCGGTGACGTTTCCTCAAAGTTATCGATGGCATTGCGTACCTCGGGCACCCCGCCAGTACCCCGACTAAGGAGGTCGACCTCATCTCTGGAAATATAGTGCAGCAAGAACCTGAAGAGAAAACATCAAGTCGGGTTAGTATTGTCTGTTTCTTGATGTTGAATACGCGGGTGCGACGCGCGTGGCCCAAAAGGGGCAGCAAGACACCGGAGATTTTGGAGAGGAGGGGACTTACCATCCGCCAGCGTCGGCCAATGCACTTTGGTAGGCCTCGACGATAACGGGATTCTCTAGCCCATTGAGAGACATGGCGCGAACGACATGGAGGCAGGCCGAAGGGCGTGAATTGGGAGGGAAGAAAGGAAGGGGGGGGGGGAGAGAAATTGAAGATGGAGTTTCCAAATTGGAGGTCAAGTCTGGACGCTAGGCACATGGGCACCTCGGGGGAAGACTAGAACAGCAGAGAGCAGCAAAGCAGTAGGACAGCCAACAGCAGGACAGCCAGCAGCTCCTCTCTATTTCTCCGACAAAGTCGATTGGGCCACAATACAACCAAGACAAACTGGGGGGGCCAACGGGATAGAGATCTTGAGATCGAGAACTTCAGCCCAATCACGGCAACGATGGAAGGGGCCAACCGCAGAATTAGTTGATAGGCTCTTCGGCGCGAACCTCTTAGGATGTGATCCTCCTTTTTCCGGTCTCCCTTCTCCGTAAGGGTTGTTGGGTTTCAGGGGGGTCCATCCACTCCTGGTGAACTTGGTTGAACTCCACTCGCGGCTATCCCAATTTAAGTGGGCAATCTGAAACGCTCGTTCGGAGTCAGTTCTCTTTATAGCATGGTCTGATCCTGTCAGAGGGCTTGCTTTGCCCGTTTTAATTCTGCGAGTGCGAGTTCTGGCCCTGGCGATGGTCTTGCGCGGTATGTGCCCAGGTACAAGGTTGCACAGAAGGGTGTTGGCAGGAATTTATGATCTCACTGATGAGCGTGCAATGGGCAGAAGTACGAACAAGTATTTCACAGACAGACTTGAATGTAGGGTATCCATATCACCGGGAGAGCCTATCTATTCAAAGGTTAGCGGTATGCAGTATAATAGATGCGACACCGTTCTAGTATGGAGAGATATCATAGTTACCTCCAATGAGTAACTAGTTTACTTCGCGTCTGTATAAACTTGGAGGTATAAACAGCAATTGAGTAGGGCTACCCTCCTTGTCGAGAACAATCCTGGACATCGCTCGATATCAACTTGAAGCAGCTACCTAGGTAGGTACCTAGTTGTAACCTGATTGGAATGACTGTATAACTAAGTGTAACTATAAAAGCATGAACACAGCATGTCCATTGGTTAACTACATTACTACGATTGAGTATCCAAGTAAATAGAACATCTAAATCAAATCAATTGGCTAATCCCATTCATCTAATCAGACGACTCTCATACACATCTACTCTTATTTATATTTAAAGTTTTCGTATACCTCTATCTACTACATATCTTAGTTAAATAACTACTACGTAGTAGTTACATATACAGGTGTATACGGACTGCAGACAACCCGCGGATCCCCGCCTCATCCAAAAGACACTCGGCGACCCCCGATGGCGGGGACCCAATAATTATTTCTACTTAATTCCAACCATTCCACTCCTTTAAGAAAATACTGTCCCTATTCAATATTACCGATATACACTCTCACTGATATTCAACTTCTATCATGGACCTCCCCGCCCTCGCCTCACTCCCCTCGCTGCCCCAGGAGACTCAGCTCCGGGTCTTGGATACCCTCTTCGAACCATCGCCCGAACTCCACCAATTGATGCTGCCCGTCCTAGCGAACCAAAGCTTCAGCTCTTACGCGTCTCTCATCGATGCCGTTGGGGGCCGAATGTCCGCTCTCTCCGCTGACAATTCCCCCACTGACCGGAATGTTCTATTCGGCATTCTAGGGTCGCATCCTCGGCTCGGACGGCCCGCCGCCAACCCCGAGCATCTCAGTGAACTCAGCAAGAAAGAACAGGCCCAATTGCAAGTCGGAGCCGAAGAACAGGCCGAACAACTACGTGCATTGAATGCCGAATATGAAGAACGATTCCCCGGTTTGCGCTTTGTGTATGTCTTTTACCTTTCTTGACTTTCTCCAATCTTTTTTTTCTTGTTTTATTTTGTTTCTTTCTGACAGCGCCGATCTTCTCCGATCTTCTCAGCTCCTTTGTAAATGGTCGCAGTCGTGATGTGATTATGGTGGAAATGCGTCAGCGCATTGATCGAGGAGATATCGACCGGGAGATTGAGGAAACCATTCAGGTATATTCTGAGACTACGATAAGAGTATAAAATGATGTGACTCACTCACTTAATAGGCCATGTGTGATATCGCAAAGGATCGAGCCCGCAAACTTCAGGCGCGCATCTAAATAACTGGCAAGTATAAAAATGATAGAACAGAGCAGAACAATGAAAGATACCCTCATGATCATCTAGATTATATGCCTAGTAAGCCATCTCCATTTATAAGCACTAGATAAGTCTTAGCAACGCCCTTCAGGGTCCAACAGAACGATAAAATTCCCCTCCGGACTGTTCCCAATTGCTCCACTCATCCCCCCCCATTTGATGTCATCCAAAAACCGCCTCTCCGGCCGGTGCCGCTTAGCCTATCGGTAACTTTTCTTTCAAGATGCTTGAATTCTTCCCGCGCAAATTTTACTATACCCTAGGCCTTTAGTCCTTTTCCTTTTCTTCTGTTATCCCCTCTCCGACCCGATTCAATGTGACCCGGGCGTGCGCAGCACTATCAATGGCGGGAAGTCAAACATCATTGACCCCCGCGGTAGCCGGGGACAAATCGCCACTGCGACCCCAGACGCTCAGTAAGTTTCTATCCAGCCCGGTCATTTTGTAAATCTGCGCTTGAAGTGATCCCGGAGGCGCTGTAAAGCGTTTTCTCAGACCCAAAATTTGCGGAGGGGTCAAGCTCTCTATACAAAGCGGCCGATGCGCAAAGAGAATGCGCGCTGATGGTTTATATGTAGATTCGCCCATATCAGACGTCGCATCAGGTTCCAGTAATAGCCAACAAGATGTACAACGAAACCCACGTCGTGTACCACCCCCAGTGGCTACCGGAAGCCCTCTTGTCAGAAATTCTACCTCGCAAACGCTGCAGGAGACCCGCACCGAGGCCAACGCCATTGATCCGTTGTCCCAGGTAAGCGGCATCAAGCAGGCCTAAACGGCCCCCAATAGCCCCCCTTCCCCCAATACGGAGTACAAGGGATGCGAGATATGGGAATTGGAGGAGAGTGGTGGAGAGTTGGTTGGGACTTGTCGCAATGGAAAGCCTCATTGGGAAATACGAAGATACGAAGCTTGTGGATCGTATTTCATACTTCTTGTGATGCCCACCTCAGCCGCATAGCCCAGACCTCTGCAGATTGGGCAAACAATCAAGAGAGACTGCCAGAAATATAAAAAAAAAGGAAAAGAGAAAAGGCAATCCAGCTGACATTTGAACAGCACATTATCCAGCGAACCAATACCCAAAAGTCAATTCCCTTGAAGTTACTCGGTCGTGCATCCTATGAGGCTGAGGCCGGTAATTCAGCGTACAATTTGCCAGAACAGGACATAAGCCGTGAAGGATCGCACAGCTCGAAACCAAAGGAAAAGAAGTGAGTGGAACCTTTTTTTTTTTTCTTAGTCTTTCTCTCTTTTTCCGTTTTATACTTCGGGCGGCTCATGCTTTGCCGGAGAGCCCGCCACCATATTCAGTGGAGGTCCAGTGATGACAACAAGGCTGACGGTTTCCCATGTGACCTTGTGATTTCTTTTTAGAAAAGGAGTTTCTTTCCTTAGTCGTATCATCGGTTCCAAGAAAAAAGAACCTCTATCAGACGCAGAAGATGAAAGCTCTGGCGCTGAGCCTAGTCGCATGTCCGTCGACACTTCCCATCCAATAGGATTCATTCCGCGACATCCTGCACCGTCCAGGTATCTACGGACGCGCGCTCATAACAAGAAAGAAAAGACTTTTGAAAAGGTCTTTCTGGCACAAGAATTGGCCGGCATTCCTGGACAACGGCGATTATCACGCGCGGACCGTCGATTGTCAACTTCGACTATATCACAAAATGGCGAAAACACGGGCAGGGCCATTTGGGCCCTGGCATTCTCGAAAGACGGCAAATTGCTGGCTGCGGCGGGACAGGACAAGAAAGTTCGAATTTGGGCAGTTATTTCTACTCCTGATGAACGCGAAGCTGCAAATCAAGCAAATACCGAAAAGCCAGTCAACGATCGGGATTCGCCAGATCTGAAAGCCCCGGTATTCCACCCAAAGCCCGTGCAAATATATGAGGGGCACACTGGCAGTATCCTGGACGTGAGTTGGAGTAAGGTATGTGACTGTTTAAGGCGAGACGAAAAGCAAAGTAAAAGAAACAAGGCTGACCTCGGGCTTAGAATAACTTTATTCTCTCTTCATCGATGGATAAAACTGTTCGCTTGTGGCATGCGAGTCGTCCTGAGTGTCTTTGCTGCTTTCAACATAGCGACTTTGTAACTTCGATTCAGTTCCATCCTCGTGATGACCGTTTCTTTCTCGCTGGCTCGCTCGATACTAAGCTCAGACTATGGAGCATTCCTGACAAGAGTGTGGCTTTTGTAACGGCAGCACCTGACATGATCACCGCAGTTGCATTCACTCCAGATGGTCGATATTCAATGGCTGGATGTTTGAATGGAATGTTGAATATTTATGATACGGAAGGTCTGAAGGTGTCCGGTCAAATCCATGTTCGATCAGCTCGAGGGCGTAATTCCAAAGGAAACAAGATCACAGGAATTGACACTATGATCTCCCCGCCAGGCGATCCCAATGGCGACATCAAACTGTTAGTAACTAGCAACGACTCTCGGATTCGACTCTATGATTTCCGAGACCGAACCTTGGAGGCCAAGTTCCGCGGAAATGAGAATACCTGCAGTCAGATTCGGGCGACTTTTACAAAAGATGGCAAACATGTCATCTGTGGCAGTGAGGATCGTCGTGCCTATATCTGGCCAATTGGCCACGCGGATCGTGATACAGACAAGCGCACTTTCGAGACATTCGAGACACAGCCTGCAATCGTCACGGTGGCTGTCACTGCTCCGACATCAACGAAGCAGGTACTGGCCCTATCTGAGGACCCAATCTTTGACATCTGCAATCCGCCGCCTGTCGCGCTGGTGAGCCCTGACGACTCCCATGATTCACCAAAGCGGGAAAATTCTGGAAATGAGAGTGGGAATGGACATGTTAAGGCCGCATCGACGCAGAGACTATCTATGATCAGCAAAATGGCACATGACTCGCCATCGTATCTGGCTCGATCAAAACATCCTGATGGGAACATCATTGTTCTGGCCGACTATTCCGGTAAGATCAAAGTACTTCGACAAGACTGCGCCTATCATAAACGGAGATATGAGAATTGGAATGCCAACTCAACAATATCACGACGGATAATGGGACGGTCAAATTCGGCGCGCCATAGCGTGGCATCTTCAATTGGCAAAGACTCAGCACACAAGACCCCGTCCGAGCGTATCGTTTCCTGGCGCAACTCTGTGATTCGTCATGGCCGTACAAGCACGGATGGTTCACGATCTGGACTCAGAACTCGTAGCCCATCTCCTTCTCACTCTCACCCCCGACCTCCAGCTTTCCGTCTTAGTTCATCGCGGCCCTCAAGTATGGGACCCAACGAAACCCGATCAGCGATGACCACGTCTCCGCCAGCATCGCCACGTCCTTCTGGCGCTCATAACAGAAAATCAATGGATAATAAACCAGGTCATAATGGGCACGGCCCTGTTGTTGGCGGAGATCCGCGTGGCCTTCCAAGTTCATCAGCCGGCATCATAGCTAGCGGTAAGGGCAAAGATAACCCGCTTTGGCTTCAGGGGGACCATAGCTATGCTTATTGGTCGAAGATTACGCATGATGCTCTGGCAATGAAGTCTCGGGGTGATAGAAACTTGCTGAGCCCCAACTCACTCCCCTCCGATGAACGCAAATTGAGTATGGCCAGTAGCGTGCTGAGTAGCGATTATGCCTCGTCTACTGGAGGGGGAAGTGAAGATGTTCTGAAGTGCGAGTATTGCAATGGCTCGAACTTTCGTGGAGTCAAAGATCGGGATGGGAAACAGAAGCTGATTTGCGTTCAATGCAATCGCTCCGTTCCCTGATGCTTAACGGCGTATTATATCAGCCATTGAACCGAGATTGGATGAGGTTCTCCGAGGAGATTTCAATGACCTTCAAATTTTGAACTGATATGTCCTCAATGACACAATCGAACTCAGGCACATGGGCGAGATGTACGACTAATTCAATGACTTGTTTCCGTTTCGAGAGAATTGGAAGCTTGCAAGTCAAAAATAAGCAAGAGTGCCAAGGGGACAAGTCTTCCAAAAACCAAAAGATTTGGCGCAAGTATCGATGAGATGCAATCTCGCTTCCTCGAGGACAGGAGAGAAGAACGCGAGCGAGTGACATCGTCATCTCTCAAATTTTCTTTGGAGGTAAATACAATGTCTGTATATGAAGTTTACTTTTGTTGGACTGGTGTGTAGGATATGGCGATGGGATTGGATATACATAGATTATACTATGACGATTGTAAATAATGTTAATGTAAATTATTGCACTTCAACAGGTACAAAGAAATTGTTATTATTATCCGCATTACCATGCATTCAAGTTATGTAGATTGTCCTTTATACTCTTTGCCCAATAGACTTCACTGCGGAGTCGATGCCAAGACTGGAAAAAGTCCGGCGCTGATAACTGCGATCTTCCACCCCCAGATGCCATCTCTCCTCAACCACCACTCTCCCAGCAATCTTCCCACCTGACAAAAAATCACCATAACTTCTACAAGCAAGGCTGATTCCCAAGCTACCGTTTATCTCGAATCACCTGAATAAACAGCCAATTACACAGTCTCGACCCGAACAACGCAGCAAAAGCGAGACTGGTTCTCGCCCGCCATCATGACCTACCTTGAGACCTCGCAGGCTTACCTGGAGCAATCGGCTCAGCTTTTACAAGCATACCCAGAGACGGTAAGATTACTCCCAACCATTTAAGTCAAATGAGTAGTGAGCAAGTTGCGCGCGGCACGAAGCACGATCCCAAAAGAGACAACCGCAAACACATTCCAATTCCAACCTGTCTCCAATCTCAACACTCCCCTCAGCCCCAATCGTCTTCCAAACCCACAAATTCCAAATAAACAACCATACTAATCACAAAAATTCGTTCAGACCCGTATAACAACAAAATACAACTTCCCCACAGAACGCCCCGCACAAGTCCTCAAACGCACAAAATCACAATCCAAACTCCAATCCACCAACCCCCCCTCCACAGAACCCCCCGCTGCCCCTATCGCCTCTTTAACCCTGAAAACCTACAATCCGGAATCCGGAATCACCATCCAATACCGCACGAACAAGCTCCAAGAAGTCGGGCGCTTGATGACGGGTCTGGGGAAATTGGCCGCTGGTGCGGATGTCGCGAGTCTTGGACTCTCTGCGACTGGGGTAGCGGGCGCTGCGGATGTGGAAATGACAGATGCGCCGGCGGAGGGGACTCCTGCGCCTGTGCCGGCTGCGAAGGGGAAGAAGAAGAAGGGTGGTAAGAAGTGAAGTGAAGTGTGATATAGATGAATGTGGAGAGATTAGCTATCATTGATTATATCCGGAAAGTGGTGGTGCTGGGAATTCATCCGTATGGTGTTTTAAAAGCATGATATCTATAGACATAATGACATCCCAACGTTGTGGTTCATGAGTGAAGGGTATCTATACGATCCGGGGATTGAAGAAGTGTCAAGCGGCAAAGGCTATTAATGTACGTTGAGGCATTACGCGAAATAGCCGAGTATAGAATGACAAGGCTGCACCAAAATATACATAACAGTGTGATTCAGAACGTTTTAGATACACATATCCACCATCCATCCCATATTAGACATTTGTGGGGGAGTCTAGGACAGACCAGAAGAGAAGAGATAATACAACGCCAAGCCCATGCGTAACCATCAGAAAATCCCGTCAATCAAGAACAAGAAAAAACAGCGTGAAATCGTGCGAAAAGAAACACCGTGAGACAAGCACACGGCGTACGGGTATAGAACAAGAACGGGGAGAGGAGGGGAGAAATATCGACAAGAGAGACGTCTAGAAGTCCTCGTCGAAGTTCAGGCCGTCATTGCCAGAAGACTGCTCGCCATCAGAGTTGGCGTCCTTCTTAGTGGAGGCCATAACACCGGCCTTCTGGTAGTCACCGACACGCTTCTCGAAGAAGTTGGTCTTGCCAGCCAGGGAGATGGACTCCATGAAGTCGAAGGGGTTGGCAGAGTTGTAGTACTTCTGGTTACCGAGAGCGACCAGGAGACGGTCAGCGACGAACTCAATGTACTGGCACATCAGCTTGGCGTTCATGCCGAGCAGAGCGCAAGGAAGAGCGTCAGTCAGGAACTCTTGCTCAATTCCAACAGCCTCAACGATGATGTCCTGGACAACCTGCTTGCTGGGGCGGTTGTTCAGGTGGGAGAACAGAAGGCAGGCGAAGTCAGTGTGCAGACCCTCGTCACGGGAGATGAGCTCGTTGGAGAAGGTCAGACCGGGCATGAGACCACGCTTCTTGAGCCAGAAGATAGAGGCGAAAGAGCCAGAGAAGAAGATACCCTCGACGGCAGCGAATGCAACGAGACGGGAAGCAAAGGTGGAATCACGGTCTTGGATCCAGCGGATGGCCCAATCGGCCTTGCGCTTGATGCAGGGAATGGTCTCAATGGCATCGAAGAGGTAGGTGCGCTGCTTGGGCTCCTTGATGTAGGTATCGATGAGAAGGGAGTAGGTTTCGGAGTGGATGTTCTCCATCATGATCTGGAAACCATAGAAGCAGCGAGCCTCAGTGACCTGAACTTCGGCGCTGAAACGCTCAACAAGGTTCTCATTGACAATGCCGTCAGAGGCGGCGAAGAAAGCAAGAACGTGAGAGACGAAGTAACGCTCATCATCGTTCAGGCGGTTATGCCAGTCGTGAAGATCCTTGGACAGATCAATCTCCTCGGCGGTCCAGAAAGAAGCCTCGGCCTTCTTGTACATTTGCCAGATCTATTGAGAGACATTCCTTATCAGCCATGTGTTTCGTGATAGTGGGGGTGGGGTGGCTCAGAGTGCTTCACGTCCGAACCACTTTACGCGTGCACGCGTCGTAGTCGACTTACCTCGTGGTACTTAATGGGGAACAGAACGAAGCGGTTGGGGTTCTCTTGCAGGAGAGGCTCGTCGGCCTCAAGCTCCTTAGCAGTGGGAGCAGCCTTGGTAACCTCAACGGGCTTCTCGGCAATCTTGTCGGCGGGGGCATCGATGGGGTTGAAAGACGCGGTGTTCTCCTTGCCAACGGACTCGAAGTCAAGCTTCTTGACGGGAGAGTCACTCATCTTGAGATTCTCGAGGGAGGAAGCAGCCTAAGAAAAGACGCGAGTTAGTGAAAATGATTCTGGCGACGCGTCTATCGCGAGAGGCGAGACGTGACATCACGTACCTGCTTCGAGGGAGTGACTTGGGTGGCCATTGGGACGAATGTGTGAAGGGGAATATTGGATGAAGGTCAAGAGTTGCAAGTCAACCACAGCAATAGTCCAAAATGTGAGGAATGGAGGGGGAGGAGAATGAGGTGCAAGCTGGGAGGGAAAAGATCAGTTAAGTAGTTGGCGGACGTGAATCTTTTAGCGCGACAGGCTAAGTCACGTCGCACGTGACTTCGCGCCGCCCGCGCTGAGTCAGGACGCAAGGCGCGTCGCTGGGGCATTGAACATGGGGCAAATCGCATCTCATGCCACTGTCTTTCCAGCAACCTCCGACGCTAGGGCAGTCGATCCATGGCCGTGCCTCTGGTAGCCCCCTCGACAGTGCATAATACGGAGTTTCAATAGCGGTGGTTCCATTCATTCCATTCCTGGAAGCATATATGCAGCTATTGAATGCCATCTACCTTGGATACACAGGTACTATATCTGGATTTGCAGCGACCAAAAGAGTCAATTACTCTGAAGTACCCTTGAGATAGATTTAGTATGCTCAGAATTATCATCAATAACATGGACCCAGCGACGCGTCTCATCAAATTTTCAGCTCGACGTAATGGGGCTCCACCTTGGCTGAATCACGATCAGATAAGCCCAAGCAGACGATCATTCATTTACCACGCGCTTCCAAGTGGAGACCGACGCGACATCGGATATACGGAGCTAATTAGCAATCTAGACCAGCAGGAATCGTGAACCGGGACAAGATTGTTGTCAGTCACATCATCAATGGCCCGCTATCCATAGCCCCAGCCCCTTGAGCTATATAGGGTTTAATTGGTTAACAGCATGTATACGAGTAGCTTTCCAGGGCTATATCGTACATACGAACAATTCTTGGCCCAATTCCCCGTGTCTATCAATTTAGTTTTCGAAATTGTGATTACAGCTGTCACATTCAATTAACCATATACCAATTCAATCTCAACCCCTCCGATCCAGGCCAGATCCCAAGCTCTAGAAGGAATGAAGGAGTGGAGACAAAAAATCTCACGCGTCGGAGAATGTGCCGTCCAGCTCGCGTGGAGCTGGGCGCGTACATAGTGTACCTGAAAGCCCCATTGCTTGCTGGGGAAACAACATTGACAAGGGTTTCAGCCTGAAGTTTGCACCAATCCATGTTGGATCCCTTCGGCCTCGGCGTGAACGCGTCTCCACCTGCCAACGCGATGCTCTAGCAACCCTGCATATGCGGTGAACTTTCGACGTGCATTGACCTGTTTTTTTTTTATCTTTTTTTTTTTTTTTTCATTCTTCTGGCG